>JACKQG010003827.1_pt1 | contig 18045 bp, 14 predicted proteins | sample 8237621 | NCBI WGS metagenome assembly JACKQG01 (sample SAMN15677084, study PRJNA649215) | marine metagenome | biome: marine; feature: Black Sea; material: saline water; isolation source: suspended particulate matter (SPM) from the Black Sea western gyre | collected 2013-06-09/2013-06-10 | depth...
GAGGCTGCCCGTCTTCCAGGTCAATTATACTAATACTGCTAGTCTGTAATCTAATCCGCTCCAGGCGAGTCAGCGGCCATCCCAGAGCCTTGCAGATAGTGGCAACAACGGCGAAGTAATGGCTTACCACCACTACTGTTTCCTGCCGATGCTTTTTGTTTATAGACTGAATAGTCGCCCACAGCCTGTCCGCCAAATCGGCTACACTCTCACCGCCGGGTAATTTCTCCAAGCCTTGCCCCTGCCGCCACTGGAGCAAAAACTGGCTGAAATTAATACCAGTATCGGCTATGGATACACCTTCAAGCTCACCAACCTCCATCTCCCGTAAATCGGGCTCGACTTGCACTGTAAGCTGATGGTGACTGGCAATAGCTGTGGCTGTGTCTAAAGCACGTTTTAATGGGCTGGAATAAATGGCGTCGATTTTCGTTTCCTTTAACGCTAGCCCCAACCTCTCCACCTGTTTTCTCCCCAGTTCACTCAACTCAACGTCACTGCTGCCGCCCTGAATCCTTCGTTCCTGATTCCAAGCGGTTTCGCCATGCCTGACTAGAATGAGTCTAATCGCACACCTCCCAGAGAGCGTTTTTGTCATTGCGAGGAGCGCTAGCGACGTAGCAATCCCTTGAGAGGGAATTGGGATTGCTTCGCTTCGCTCGCAATGACAGAAAAGAGATGTAGGGAGATTCTTCGCCGAGATTCTTCGGTCGCTTCGCTCCCTCAGAATGACAGGCGAAGGGCTTGCAATTACAGGCTAGATTATTAATCGCTAACCTCCTTGATGAGTCCTTAGATTATAGCGGCGAGCCAAGCCGACCCGCTTAGTATATGGTGGATGGTCATAAAATAGAAATTCCACCCAGCGACTGGGGTCGGCCACAGCCAGATTCTGGTCAGTGAGCTTGGTCATTGCTGTGATGAAAGCCTGTGGGTCAGCCGTCAGCTCCAGGGCGGCTTCGTCAGCCGATGTCTCTAAGTAACGGCTGTATGCATTAATAAGTGGCGTTACTATCAGTCCAAAAGCGCCAAGAGATAGAAGTAGAAGAGGAAAAGCCGCTACAGCGGCAATCCCTTGAAAATCCAACGGCATAAGACTGGCTCTTAAAACCAGGTCAGCCAGATAGAAGGCTAGCAAAAACATGACAGCTTGGACAGCGATAAGCTTTGGAATATCCCGATGGAGGTGATGGCCTAATTCATGCGCCAATATTACCTCGATCTCCTCTGTAGTGTATTGCTGGAGCAGAGTATCACTGAGAGTAATACTTCTCGTCTTACCTAAACCTGCTAACATAGCATTAGCTGTAGTGCTTTTACTGCTCAAATTCATGGTGAACACACCAACAGTCTGGGCTCGTGCCCGCTTTGCCAGATTCATCAACCTTTGCTTGAGCTCCAGATTATCAAGAGGTTCTAACTTGAAGAAAATAGGCAAGAGTAAAGTCGGCGTCAGCCGTGTTAAAAGCAAGCTGAGCAGCAGTAACAATATGCCAGCCCACAGCCACCAGACGTCTGAGAAGCGGTCTAATAGCCAGTAAACGACAATAACTATTCCCAAACCTAATAAGACGCCTAAGGCCGAGGCTTTGGCTCTATCCGCTAGCCAGGCGCCAAGCTTTTGAGTTGACAAACCGTAGCGCCGCGGCAGGATAAAGCCTTGATAGTAAGTCAAGGGCATTATGATTATACCCAGTACAACCACTAAAATCATAAAATACAGAGCCGATGCCCAGGGTTGAGGAAAAGACAAAAAATAGCTCATTCTGGCTGAGACACCACTGAAAACGAGTACTAACAGCAGAGTGCCGACTACTGCCAACTCAATAAGGGATAGCCGTCTCGTAAGCCTGGCGTATTTCTTAGCCAGTTCTTGGCGCTTAATATCAAGATGTGGCTCTGTTAACTGCATTACTTAACCAGGTTCTCTTCAGCTTAGAATTAGCTTGGTGCGGTGGATGGATTCAGGATGCCGAGAGAAACCCAGAGCCTTAGTCACTTGCTCTGGTCTGCCAGCGCCCTTTTCATCGCAGCGCAATCTCATTCCCAAAACACACAAAGAATCGTGGCAATCAATAAGCCACAGTCTATCCACCAGGGCACGCAAATCATAATAGCGGGCTCCTGTGTCTCTGAAATGGTGCCACGGTAGTTCTTTGGCTGAGAGGAAAGATTGTAAAGCTAATTCCACTTCTTCGCGCTCCTGCTCAGCCTCTACCTCAACCTTATATTCTATGAATCTAATTTGAGATTGAAGCGACGGGGCTTTAGGTCCAACTGGCCAAGCCTCCAGCAAATCAATCCCGCAAGGTAATTGCTTGCTTACCTGGGTGATAAAAGATTGCGGAGGCACCCATCGGGACAAGAATACATCCATTAGCTCAGCCTGGCTGGTTACACCTACTGATAGGGGTGCTGCCAGAGCAATTTGCGGATGGGGAGAAAAGCCTTCCGAATAAGCTATCGGAAGTTCAGCCCGACGTAAAGCCCTCTCCCAAAGCCTCATCAAATCCAGGTGTGCAAGGAACTTAAGTTCTTCACCGCGGCTAAACTTAAGGCGCAGGCGCTGCATCCTTTTCCTTGACTACCAAAATCTTCTCTATCTTCCGCTCCCGCATTTCAAGTATGGTCAGCTTCAGATTCTTGTACTTTAGGTGCTCTCCTTGCTTCGGAATGCGACCTAAATGGCTGAGAATGAAACCAGCTATAGTCTCATAGTCACCGGTAGGCAAGCCTAAATCCAACTCCTCATTAGCCTCTTCCACTCTGAGGCCACCATCAACCTCAAAAGTATGGGCATCTATAGCTACAAAGTCTTCTTCCCTGCCAGCCAGCTCGTCACCAATAACACCCATTATCTCCGCAGTCAAGTGCTCCAGGGTAGCTATACCAGCCACACCACCATACTCGTCAACAACTGCTACCATATGGTAATTGTTATCCCTCATCTCAGCCAGAAGCTCACCTAGACGCTTGGTCTCAGGCACAAAATGGACCGGGCGCACCATTTCATCAATAGGGGCGTCCATATTCAAAGAGTTATTGGCCTGAGCCATAACTATATCCTTAACGGACAGAACACCGGTCACATTATCAGTAGTCCCTTTGTAAACTGGAAAACGAGAGAAGGGATATCGGCGATATGTATCAAGAAAGGCGGCTAAGCTCGTCCCTTGCTTTACCCAGGTAACTTCTGTCCGGGGCTGCATTACCTCACTAACTGGCCGGTCAGCGAACTCGAAAGCGTTGTGCAACATATCAGCTTCTTCTTCTTCCCAAACCCCTTCAGCCTCACCGACGGTAATAGCTGTACGGAATTCCTCCTCGCTAATCGTTGGCCTCGGTTCAGCCCCTTCCTTAGCCACATTGGTGAATCTTATACCAATATGGTTCAGGACATAGACGAACGGATAAAGGATAATCGAGATAAATTCTATAGGCCTGGCATAGAGCAGAGCTATTCGTTCCCCGTAGCGGGTGCTCAAGCTTTTTGGAATAAATTCAACCAGAACTAAGGTCAGTATTGTAATGACAATCGTGGCTATGGCTGCTCCTAAGTTCTCACCCCACAATGATATAGCCATCACCGTTCCCAGAGTAGCCACCGCAGTCTCAAAGAAGTTGATGCCCAGAAGGACAGTAGCCAGGAATTTCTCCGGCTTCTCCAAAATCTTAGCCACGACCTTAGCCCTGGGGTGGTTGGTATGTATGAGATGCTTGAGGCGAAGCCTTTGCATGCCGATAAAAGCCGTCTCGGCACTGCAAAAGAAGGCTGCCACTATTAGGGATATCAGAAATAATATTAAATATAAACTGTTAATGCTTTCCATACGCAACCCAACCAAATGTCTGGTCGGGTAACTCAATATCATCATAACATCGGGCTTCCTTAGTGTCAAAGAGCCGTACTTGTCCAGTACATTAGTGACACTTGCTGTTGTTATTTCTAGGAGCGAGATTCCTCGTTGGCGCTCGGAGCAGGGCCTGCTATTCCTATTCTTCTTTTTTCTGTCATCGCGAGGAGCGTGAGCGACGTGGCGATCTCGCCCCATGCCTGTCATTCTGAGCATAGCGAAGAATCTCGGTGGGGAGGAAAATGACGTGATGAGATTGCCACGCCTTCGGCTCGCAATGACACCGGGGACATTACCCAATGTCACACTATAAAAGCGCCACCTATCTGAACGAGTTCAAGAGCTGGTGCAGCCGTTTCCATTTTGCATTTCGGTATTTCAAGCAGTATCATTGCCGTAGACACAGAAATGGACCAGATAGAGCTTGTCCCCGACCTTTCCCACTGCATCGAAACCGTAGCCAGAAAAGAATATGAGAATCTGGCGAGGAGTTATTTGCAGGCAGGCAAGGGTGATAGTGAATTGGGGGAAAAGATAGAGCTTCTTCGGAGCTTTTTGGAGTCAGCGGATTTCAGAAAGCTGCGTAAGCAGAGCGAAGGATATTTGCTAAAAGGTCAGAAAGTTAAGTTCACTTTATACCGGGAGCGCGGAAAGGCTAAGTACAGGATGCTCCGCTGTTAACGGTAACTCTCTCCGAAGTTGAGTCATGTGCCCCTTTTCTCATAATCGGGGCACCAGACGGCGTTAGGTCGTTCCGGATGATGGCAGGCGCTGCGCCAGTCCCACTTACAGCTATCACAGAGCAAGATGTGCATACCCAGCATCCTCTTGATGCGGATTTTAGCCCTGTCCAGCCAGCTCGGCCTTAGTTTCTTGCTTTTAGAAGACACTTCAATCTCGTCTAATGATTGTTCGACAGGCAAAATCACAAATGCTTACAAGACTATTTTGTCCTGAGCTACATCATTCTGACTCGCAAGTCTTTACCTGAATGTATAGATTATACTATCTTTGAGGTCTATACCACCACCGGCGAGGGATGCTCTTGAAAGGGATGCGTTCTGGCCACCAGCGAGAAAAGATACGGATACTTTGACTTCAAGTGTTCCACATAGCATAACCACTCGACTATTAACTGACTATACACTCGCTGTATATCGCCGGCGATGTGTCCAATGTCAGCCCCTGGAATGTCCGTCAGGGATTCCCGTGCCTCCAGCTCCTCGGTAAGGTGGAAAGTCGCCCAGAGTAAATCAGTGAAGCGCTCATGCTCCAGCAGGTTGGGGTTTTCCAACAGCGCCAACAAAAATTGACGCTTCCGGATAAGGAACTTTTTTAGACCGTTGAGGTCTATGCCGCTACAGTCAGGTTCACCATCGATGGCTCTAGCAAAAGACATTGCTTTTTTGAAATCTGCGTGAGTCCAGTTCTGCTTAACGGCAAGGTGCTGGCTAATGTCCTTGCTTTTATCAAAGCAACCGAGAAGCCTTTGAAGCAGCTCGTTGCCCGCCTCGCTGAAAAAAGCACCCACGACCATATTGAGCTTTTGCATGATAGCCTGCTTCTCACGGCGAGCCAGCACGCGTTCAATCACGATGACCACCAGGAATACTTCAAGCGGCAGGAAAGCCAGGTCGCCAACCATGTAAATGAAGATGTGATGCACATCGTGAAAGATGGCATAATGAACAAAATATACCAGTGCAGAGAGTGCGATAAGTATAGCGGCAAGAATAATGAAATTTAAGTGGCGTCTCATTGTTTTCCTCCCTACCAGTGCTTGTCTATTACTTTTCTCTACCAGATAATATCATACCTGCCGATAAAAAAGGGAGAGTGTGCATAGAATCCAGCACCGTGCGGTTGTTAAAATATAGTCAGTCGAGGTTCAGGCAAGTCAACACAATGCCACTTGACTATGGTATTATTTTAAGGGAATCGATTGCTCAGAGGAGTTCATGTTGGTTTGGGTAAAGTTCGCGATTTGTTTAGCCGTTATATTGGTAGCTGGATCAAGGCTTTCGAAATACGGTGATGTGATTGCGGTGAAGACAGGGCTGGGACGTATTTGGGTTGGCGTCATCCTTCTTGCCACGATAACTTCCTTACCGGAACTAGCCACCGGCATTAGCTCGGTAGCCTTCGTGGGGAAACCTGATTTAACTTTAGGTGATCTCTTCGGGTCAAACCTGATAAACCTGGTCGTTATCGCCATAATCGATGTCCTTTACACGCGTGGTCCGGTGCTTCATTACCTGGGCTCTGGCATCGTTTTAGCTGCCATATTAAGCACCCTGCTTGTTGCAGCGGCAGCAGTTTTTATCTATATCGCCCAGAACGTGTCTTCTTTAGGCATATTCGGCTATATAGGCATCTACTCACCAATACTCTTCTGCCTTTACCTGCTGGCTCAGTATATGATATTTCGCTTCCAACGGACCCAGGAGGGCCAACCTGCTGATAATGGGTCAGTAACCGCAAATTACGATGGTGTCTCTCTAAGGAGGGCAAGCACGTTTTTTGGGATAGCAGCGCTGGCAACTGTTGCCGCAGGCGCGTGGTTGGGGTTCATTGGTGATGAGCTATCTCAGGTCACCGGCCTCAAAGCCAGCTTCGTTGGTACGATATTCCTGGCTATTTGCACATCGGCGCCTGAAATTGTGGTCTCAATTTCGGCTTTGCGTATGGGTGCGTTGGAAATGGCAGTTGGCAACGTAATCGGCAGTAACCTGTTCAATATGGGGGTTACTATCTTCGTCGATGATCTGTTTTATACTACTGGACCTATTCTGTCATACGCAGCCATGGACCATGTCGGCACTGCTCTTTTTGCTATACTGATGAGCTGTGTTGTCATTATCGGGCTGATTTTCCGGCCCCGATTTTGGCCACGGATTTGGGTTGGTGTAGATGGTGTCCTTCTAATTCTGCTGTACTTTGGTGCAGTTGTCGTCCTCTATTCGATGGGCGGGTTTTAACATAAAGCCATTTAGCACAGCGAGCTGGTTGGGGTGTGCATTCTCTTTTCAATAAGAAGGAGCCGAACCTGCTGTTTCCCTCGCAGTCCTCCGGATTTATTAACCAGCGATTTTTGTCTCGTGGCATGAGTTGGTACCGCATTAACGCTTTTTCGGCAAAACCTGTTGACCTGGATGGTATAATGTGTAATCATATCCAATGTAATTACCTAGGCATAGTTACCTAGGTATCAAGTGGACAAGTGGAGGCTAATGGAGGGTAAGATACCACAAAAGTTCGTCAGGAGTTATCGAAAGTCGGAGGTTATTTTTTCCGAAAGTAGCCCTGGCAAAGACATGTACATCGTTTATTCGGGCAAGGTTGGGCTTTATACTGGAGGTGAGCAAGGATATAAGAAACTGCTGGCAACTGTAGAAGCCGGCGATTTTTTCGGGGAGATGGCTTTGGTTGATGACAGCCGCCGTTCGGCGACGGCGATGGCCGAAGAAGATAACACTCAACTTCTGGTGTTAGATAAGAGTAAGTTTACCTATTTGCTCCGTCATCAGCCTGACTTTGCTTTAGTCGTGATGGGCAAGTTGTGTCGACAGCTAAGGGAGGCCAATAAGGCGCTAACCACAGGCAGATAATTATGTCATTACTTAAGCAGGAGGATCGCACCAGAGCTTTTAGCAGTTCCATGATTGTGGAGGTGCGGCCGGACATCTATCAATTTTTGGGTGAGAAACCGGGAAGCCATGTTTATTTGATACGTGGTTGGGACAAGAATGTTCTTATCGATACTGGGACAAGCTCCAATTTTCCCTACTTGGTGGAGTGTCTTAAGCAGCTGGGGTTGAAGACGAAAGATATTGATCTGGTCGTGCTTACTCACGAGCACTTCGATCACATAGGGGCGGCCTCCTTTTTCTTTAAGATAGCGGTTATAGCTGCTCATCGTCTGGCTGCTAACAAGATCGAGTTGCAAGACGAGTTTGTGACTCTGACCAAGTATCGAGATGCAGCAAGCAAACCCTTTTACGCCCACGTATGGTTAGAGGATGATACTCTTATTGCCCTGGGTAACTATGAGCTTAGGGTGCTTCACGCACCGGGACATACTTCAGGATGCATCTGTGTCTATGAGCCCACTGAGAGGCTACTTTTTTCCGGCGATACGGTATTTGCAGGAGGTACCCTGTCTGATATTGCCACTTCTGGTAACATAAGTGACTATGTTAATTCTGTGGAGCGTCTAAGTTCTTTGAGGATTGCTGAGCTTTGCCCGGGCCATGGCCGTGTTTCCGACACACCGGAGCAAGATATGAAGCAGGCTGTAGTTTATGCACGGACATTGATGGAGGATTCCAAGGTGCTGTTTGAAGCAATAACACCGAAAAAGAATAGCATGCCTTCATCCAGGGCTTTATCCGGGCGAGACGAAAGCGATGGCGAGAAGGAGGCTGGCAAATGACTGTATCTAAGTGGTCAATGCTAATCCTGGTTTTACTCTTTGTCTTGGTGGCTGGCTCAATTAGCTGTGGAGAGCAGCCAGTTCCGGCAACATCTTTGCGATCTCCCAGCGAGCCCACCGTGATCTCTGTGGTGAGCGGAGAGGTAATGGTGATGAAAGCGGGTGCTGACACCTGGAGCCAGGTATCTCCGGGTATGGCATTGGGGCCAGGTGACCGCATTAAGACCGGACCGGGTTCGAACGCTGTAATTACCTTTTTTGAAGGTACTACTATAGAACTGGCAGCAGATACTGAAGTTGGTGTCGCTGAGTTAGGTGTTGCTGAGGGGACTGGGTCTACTGCTATCAAGCTGCGGCAGCAGATAGGTAAGACAACGAGCCGGGTGCAAAAGCTTGTTGACCCTGCTTCCCACTATGAGATTGAGACACCAGACGGTGCTGCTGTGGTTCGGGGCAGTGTGGGGGATGTAATAGTGACCGAGGGTAACAGCACCACAATAATTAATAAACAGGGTCAGTGGTCGGCTATTTTTGGTGGGCTGGAGATACCAATACCTCAAGGATATCAAATCACCTTTGTCCGTGGTCAGCTAACTATACCAAGGCCAGAGCCAGTGCCTCTCCCACCGATTCTACCATCCCCGTCACCGCCTTCTCTGCCACCGCTGTCACTGCCACCATCGCGGTCTTTTCAACCACCCTCGCCTCCGGCTATTTGGCAGACATGGACTCAGACCACAGCAAACGAGTTCAACGCCGGCACCGGCGATAATGTGACGGTAGTTAATGTTGGAGGTGGAGACGGCACTGTCATGTTGGCAACCGATCCGCGAAAGGGGGGGTATGTCCCATCAGGCACTTTAGAATCAAGCGGCTATGATTGCGGAAGTAATGCTGATTTTGGCACTATCTCTTGGGCTGCTCTGACTCCTGCCAGTACCGTGTTAAAATTCCAAATAGCTACAAATATTGATAACTCGACATGGAATTTTGTTGGTCCTGATGGTACTTCGACTACTTACTATGTGACGAACGGTGCTGTGATTTGGTCAGGGCATGATGGCGGGCGCTACATCAAATATAAAGCTTACCTCCAGACTACTAGTTCTAACCAGACCCCGGAACTGAAGGAAGTCAGGATTACCTATCGCTAATATTCATCTTTATGTGCCTTCGGCGGAGTTGGCCCGATGCCATTTTTAGCAAAATGGGGTCGCCGTAAAACTCGCCAGTTGTTCCACACTGGCATAGTGATAGCCGTAGGCTGCCTTTTCATCCTGCTAGCCGCCTTGATTCAGCCTTTTACCAGCATTAATAGTTGGCTTTCTGACCAGCTCTTTATACCCGAACCGCCTTCGCCAAACATTGTTATAGCAGGCATTGACGATGCTACGCTCAAAACTTATGGTAGATGGTCAGAGTGGCAGCGCAAGCTTCACGCTCAGGCTATTGACAATTTGAGTGAAGCTGGAGCCAGGGCAATTGGGTTTGACATCCTTTTTACTGATACTTCGGCTGATGACTCGGTCCTGGCACAAGCAATAGAGACGGCTGGCAATGTTGTCCTGCCAGTGGTCGGTGTTGAACCTTTGACTTCAAATAAACCTGAGATTGCCTATGAGCGTTTCTTATTGCCTACGGAACCACTTAAACAAGCCTGTATCAGTCTAGGCCATGCCAATATGGTTCCCGATGGCGATGGTGTGGTACGACGGTTACCTTTATTGGTCGGGGACAGTTCGGGGCGAACTTATCCTGCTTTTGCGCTAGCTGCGCTTCATACCTTGTTTTTAAAGTCGCTTCCACAAGAATATACAGTTCAAAATAATAGACTTCACTTACTTGACCGCGATATTCCAGTAGATGTTTCTAGTGGTCTTCGAATAAACTTCACTTCGGCTGATGACAGTTACACTACTCTTTCTTATGGCGATGTTATTACTGGGAACTTCGACCCCTCGGTTGTTAAGCACAAAGTGGTGTTGGTGGGTATGACGGCTACCGGTGAATTAGATACCTGGATAACTCCCATTTCAACGAGCAAGATGCCTGGAGTATGGATACATGCCGATGTTATAGATACCATTCTCAGACAACGATTCCTGGTGGATACTGGCTGGGGCACTACCTTGATGACAATGTTGTTTCTGGTAATAATTACTGGACTCGCTTTGCCTTGGCTCAAGCTGAAGTGGGGTGGGGCCTTGGTGTCAGCGCTGTTTGTTGGCTATCTGCTAGCTGTTTTCTTTGCCTTTGATAATGGTTATGTCATGACCGTTCTTTATCCTTTGATGCTATTGCCCTTAGCTTATGTTACTAATGTTCTCTGCGTGGTAGTTGCTGAGCAGTCTGATAGGAAGTCTATAAAAGACCTGTTCGGAAGATATGTTTCACCGCAGGTGGCAACAGAAATCCTTGAGCTGGCTGATGTTGGAAAACTTGAACTCGGTGGTGAGGAGAGAACAGTTTCGGTTTTCTTTGCTGATATTCGTGGCTTTACTGAAATTTGTGAACAGATGCTGCCATCTGACATTGTTAACATGCTTAATAATTACCTGCCGATCATAGTGAAGCGAATTCTTGATAATGATGGCATGGTCAATAAGTTCGCTGGTGACAATGTAATGGCAGTGTGGAACGCGCCTAAGTTTCAGCAAGAACATGCCAGGTTAGCAGTGAAGGCAGCGTGGGAAACTCAGCAGGAGATTATGAAGCGGCAGCAAGATGACCCTTCATTGCCTCGGATACAATTCGGTATTGGTATCAATACCGGTGAGGCACTGGCTGGCAATGTAGGCTCATTGGGGCGCGCTGAATATACGGTAATTGGAGATGCTGTTAATATGGCTTCCCGCATTTGTAGTGCTACTCCTGGTGGTGAGGTCTGGATTGGACCTGAGACCTATCACCTGGTAAGGGATTATGTAAAGGTTGCGGAACTGGAGCCACAATCGTTCAAAGGCAAGGCAGGGCCAGTTGCTGTTTACCGAGTAGAGGGGTTCAGGTAGCCTGATTTAGACAGAACATGCCTATTTTTTATTGCCAACTCTAGCTCAAGGAGTGGTATAACTATTGGGGGGCAGGTCAGGGTCTTTTGTTGTAGCCTACTCTTCTAGGGCACGCACTTCAGCGTTGGTCATGCGTAACCGGTGGGATAAATCCCTGGAGATCCTGCGCAGTATGTGTGCAGCAAGTGTCGGTTCACTCTCAGTAAGCTGTTGGAAATTTTTCTTGGACATAAACAGCAGCTTGGTGTCGGTTTCGGCACGCACTGTTGCGGAGCGAGGCTTATCTTCGAGGATGGACATCTCCCCAAAAAACACACCGTCGGAAAATGTTGCTAAACGATGGTCTCTATTACCAGTAAACACACTGACGTACCCTGACAGGATGAAATAGATTCCATGTCCTGGCTCTCCTTCTCTAAAGATGATCTCCCCTCTTCGAAAGGATACCGGTCGCACGTAGCCTTGAACGAGGCGCAACTGCTCAGTCGACAGGTCATGAAACACAGATATATCATGTAGCTCGAGTATCTGCGTGTCCCACTGCGCTTCACTCATTTCCTCCTTGATTAGAAGGTCTTCGGCCCACTCCAGCGCATAGTCCGTAGCGGGAAAGATATGGTCGCGACCGATGGCGTCAGTTACACCCACATCTTCCAAGTAGCTGCGCAGACGCTCTTTATTTCGATCTCCCGGCATGTCCAGGTATGCCAGCAGCAGGTGATGGCCTTTTTCTTCTACGCGATCTGCTATTTGCCGCAGCAGCTGGGTGCCGGTGAGATCAATGGTATTTACCCGCTTGAGGTCTAAAATAATGAACTTGCTGTCATAGTCCTTTTCGACTTCGGTCAGCAACTTATCACAGGTACCAAAGAAAAGGGCATCGCAGAGCTCGTATACTTTTATCTGGTTCCCGTGTTCCTCCAGAATTTGCATTGCTTCCTGGGTTCGTACTTTCTTCGAATGTATATGCTCGCCGGAATATTTTCTGCGTATTATTGTCTTATTTATTTGCTCCCTCACGAAAAGAAGACAAGCGATTACCAGGCCTATGCCCACGGCAATCACCAGATCAAAAATAACCATACTAACGGTCACAGCCAGGACAATAAGCATGTTTTCTAAAGTCGATTTCTTTCCGAACAGGATTAAGCTCTTATAATCTACCATCCGCACGGCGGTAACCATTAGGATGCCGGCAAGAGCTGATAGGGGAATCCATTTCACGAATGGAGTTAACACCAGCACCACAAGCAAAAGCGATACACTGTTTATAACACCTGAAAGCCGTGTTCGCCCGCCGTTTTTTATATTGACCATGGTAACTGAGGTGGTGCCAGCGGCTGGCAGACCTCCGAAAAGAGCCGAACCCATATTCCCGATTCCCTGGCCGATGAGCTCTCTTTTGCTTTTGTGCTTGGTTTTTGTCTCCATATCAGCAACAACGGAGGTAAGCAGCGTATCCAGGGACGCCAGGATGCTGAGTGTTAACGCTGGTATGATGATATAAACCCATTTAGACAGAGGTATTTCAACAGCGAAGCTGATAAATGCCACCGCCTTGTCGGGAGTGGGTAAAGCGCTGGGAATAGGGCCGACAATCAGAGGATTGTTTTGTGGTTGAAGCAAATCTGGGCTAACGATGAAACCGATGATAAAATAGGCAGCAATACCGAAGGCAACTCCGACCAGTACAGCCGGGATCACCCGGATTAATCGACCCGCGTACACGGTGGCGATAATGGTAATTACGCCGACTACAATAGTTACGTAGTTGAAACCGGCCTGCCCTGTTATGAGTGAGCTGAAGCTTGCGGAGTTATCCACGCCAAAAAACGGCCGTAGCTGTGACAGGAATATGAGCACTGCGATACCGTTCATTATTCCGGACACTACCGGGAAGGGAATATACTTGATCAGTCGTCCGCCGCCTACAACTCCCAGCACAATCTGAAATAACCCAGCGAGTAAAATCGTTGCCGCCACCATGAGCAGAATCGCTTCCGCTGTGCTCACGCCAAGGTTGGCAAGTTCCGGGTCCATCGTGAAACGAGCGATAAATGCTGTAATGACAACCGCCATCGGCGCTGTGGGACCGGTAATCTGTGACGGTGTGCCGCCGAATATGCTGGCTAGGAAACCGGCAATGATAAAGGCATAAAGACCGGCAAGAGCCCCCTGTGCTACATAATCAGGTCCAAGGGGCGCAAAGGCTGCCACACCGAAGGCAATAGCAAGCGGTAGAGCAACTATCGAGGCTGTTATGCCACCGAATAAGTCACCACGTAGATTGGCAAATAATCTTAGATTACCTGCCCTTTGAAGTAGGCGCTGCAAAGAATGTTTCAAAGTCATCCCCTGCAAGTGTCATAGAATGTGCACATCTACCACGCCCCTAGAAGCTAAGATATTCCACCTTATGCTTCATGCCCTCATCTCACTTTTTCTGAAATTCCTGCTCCAATGCCTCAGCTATTCTCTTAAATGTTTCGTTATGTTCGTCTCTAGTCTCAGTGTACTCTGGAAGAACCCATTCCATATCCTGCAAATTTTCTACAATACCGGTGAGCAGGTCCCAGGGGATTGATATTAGTACCAGGCCGTCTGGTAAGACATTCCTTGCTTTCATGCCCGAAAAAATACCGCTGATGGTAAAGTTCAACTCTCCGCTTAAGTATGGATAAATAAATATCCAAGTGCATCCCATCACTGGCGTTCCCCTACCGAACCACATTTTCCCGGTTGTATAGCTGCTTGCTCTCAGTATAATTTCTGCTTGACTCGGGTTAGCAGTAACAACTAATACGTCTGGATCGAATGGCAGCTTATCTAGGGGAGAAAAAGCGACATAGTTAACGGTGCCCTTCGTCATTCTTGGGATATACTGATAGATTCTTTTGTTGGCACGTGCCTCCTTAAAGATTCCTAGCTTGGGTCCTACCAGCCCGCTCTCAAAAACCAGATCAGGCTCCACCATACCAAATAGTAACGGTCCTACACACTCGAAATCCTCTTTCGTGGCGTAAAAAGGGCTTCTTTCCTGTGCTTCTCTAAGCATCTCGCATAAAGCTAAGACTTTATCAAGCCTCTCGATCCCGTCCGGCTTTGTGGCTAAGAACTTAACGCCTACGGGCGGCCTGTCAAAATTAAATTTGTTAAATATGGATAAGTCTTGCTGGATTGAACTCATGTCAACCTCCTTTTGATTTCATAGTATACCATGCCATGTAAACATGTAAATATGTAACTATAAATAGGAATTTCCTATACTTTGGGAGATGTTAAGGTTTACATATATGGAGACCTGGAGGGGCGGCTGTTTCTCAGGAATTTACTTTGGTGACCTGGCAGCGGAATCTCCGGTTTGGTGTTGAGCAGGAAATAGGGTCGCGGTCATTATCGCTGGTCAGAATATTAACATTGGGTCCTTGGTTCCAAGGATTGCCCCAGCCGAAATCAATTATTACCACTCCAGGCGATACTTCATCGGTTACCTTTGCCCTGACTTTAATCATTCCATTCGGCGACTGGACTGCTACAAGGTCACCATCCCCAGTTTTACGGTTTTGAGCGTCCTCGGGATTTAGCCTTGCTAACGGTTCTGGCTCTAACCTTCGTAATGCAGATATGTTGCGGAAGCGTGTATGGACATATACCCCTGGTCTTCGGGTCGTGCCTATTAATGGGTAATCATCTGGTGAAGCAGTCTCACCGGCAAGCGAGGCGTCCAAATCCTTGAATTCAGGCAATGGTGGGTAGCCATAGTCTTTTAGCTCTTGCGAATAAATCTCGACCTTGCCTGAAGGAGTTTCGAAACCATGTTTGAGGTATTTCCGGTACTCTAACGGCGGCGTGGTATAAATAACTGGTTGTTTCTTCAGGTCGTCCACAGTAATCCCGCAAGCCTTAAGTCTGTAGTTAATCAACTCCTCGGTGTTGGTCCAGGGGTAGGCTGCATTCAGCCCCATTCTTGTGGCCAGGTCGTATTCCATTTCGAATACGGGACGAGACTCACCTATGGGCTCTATTACCTTTGGTCTCAGTGCAACAAAGCCGCCCTCAACACTGGCGTAACACTGAAAGCCATACTGCTCGAACTCAGAGGCTTCGGGCAAAATTATATCAGCCATTTCGGCGGTGGCTGACTTGAAGATATCACAGACGACCAGAAATTCGAGTTTCTCCAATGCCTGCTTGGTCTTGGTACTGTCAGCGTTGATTAATGCTGGGTTTGCATGGTAGACGAGCATTGCCTTAGGGGTATATGGTTCTCCATTGAGCATAGCGTCGACAAAACATGGAAACGGTACCCAGGGATACAGTGGGTATCTGTCAGCACTCAAGCGCTTTATCCCCGAGGGGTGGCTGACAAGTGGAGACAGCGCAGGTTTAGATAAGAAAACGTTACCCCCTTCTATGTCCAGATTGCCAGTAATGGCGCAGAGGATGCCGATAGCCCGTATTGTTTGCACGACATTGGGATACTGGTCAAGACCGTTGCCTGCCATGATGATGGCTGGTCTCGTAGTCGCATATGTCCTGGCAACTTCGCGAATGTCACTCGCGCGGAGCTTGGTGATGCCTTGTGCCCATTCTGGTGTAAACCTCTCCACATGTTCTGCTAACTCTTCGAAGCCTATCGTCCATTGTGTCACAAACTCCTTGTCGTATAGTCCTTCCTTGACAATCACATTGAGCATAGCCAGGGCTAAGGCATCATCTCTGCCCGGTTCAATAGTGAGCCACTTATCGGCGATATTGGCGAGGTTAGTGTGCCTGGGGTCAATGACGATGAGCTTAGCCCCACGGCGTTTGGCTTCAGGAATCAACCTGGTAAATCTGCCGTGTGCACCCCCATAGTCTCTAGAATCAGATGGATTGGAGCCCCACATTACCATGCACCTGGTATTTTTGTAATCCGGCTTAGTCATGCTCCCATAAACTGTACCGAAAGCAATGTCGCGTGGTATATGGCAGATATGCCCGGAACCAGTGAAGTTCGTCGAACCATAGGCAGCCATAAGCTGGACGAAAGCATCCCATGCTGTCTGGGTTACCGGAGCGCCGTTGCATCGTATCAGGGTTTCGCCTCCATGTTTCTCTCTGATTTCCAGAAGTCTCGTTGCCGTTATGTCCAGAGCTTCCTCCCACGAGATCTGCTTGAAGCCACTATTTGTTCTGCGCAGGGGATGCTTCAGGCGGTCGGGTGAATAGACTACCTTTGCTGCCGCGGTGCCTTTTGGACATATATCACCTCTATTGGCTGGGTGGTCTGGGTCACCCTTTACCCGCCGTAGTACACCGTTACTAACATAAGCAAGTAGACCACAATTATTATGGCAAAAGCCGCAAATAGTCCGTATAGCCTTCTCGTTTGAGGATGCCAACGTTTCTCCTTCTCAGATTTTTGAGATAAGCGGTTTCCTAACTACCTTCTCACTTCCTTACTTCACTTCATGGCCCAGTGGCATGCGCAGCACCATCTTGGCCAGGTCCCAGCAATGTTCATACAAATGAAGCCCTTTACTGAAGGCAATCAGGCAACCGTCGTCCACCCCAATCTCCCCAGCCATATGCTCTTTTAATAGTTGCAAGCCGCCCAGGTTTGTAGGGAATCCACCCCACAGGTCCCAGCTTCTAAAATAAACAATGAAATTGAGGCAGCCATCCTGAACACGAGTGTCCAGTACCCTTAGGCATGGAGGGTCTTTCAGGTAAATACTACTGCGATTGCCAATTGTCATACACATCTGGTTGGTATCAACCCCGCGCTTATAGCGCTTGATTACCTCATCAATTTGTGAAGCCAGATCCTCCCCGTAAGTGTATTCTTCGTTCTCCTGCTTGGTGGCAGTCATTAGATATGACATATACTCTTCGATAACTTCATCTGTTGTAGGTGCAGGCACTCCCGTAGGTACATCAGGTCTCAATGGTCTCACCCCTGGATTACGAATTATAATTGCGACTAGAGGTATTTCTTTCCGATGGGTGCCCTCAAAACTACCTTGCTGTATACGATATGTTCTACCCTCCAATAGTGCCTTCTCAAGGCATTGAAACCAGGCATCTCCAATAGTGCATGCCTCAACTACTGTTAACTCCATATCGCACCTCTGCTTATCTAGGTTTGTTATCCGAAGATAATTATATCAGTATCGGGGTGTTTGCGGTCGGCGGCTAGATCAAATCGCAGAGTTATTCATTTTGCTCAGTGCCACGGGCAAAAGACAATTCTCCGCGTACTTTTATAGAGGAGGGTAGCATGAACATAGGTAGCTGTCAACGCCTGGGCAAGGTACAAACTGCTGTGACAGTCAGTTCAAGGACACATTTCATTGTTTTGTTGCTGAGAGTCCAAGCCACCAGATATCTTAGGTTGCAACACGTGATGACCGCAGTGGCTTGGATACCTTGCCTTCTTTAAGTTATAATTCGGTTTAAGAACAAAATGAATTTTGCTGATAAGCTTCTGGCGGCTAACCGACGAAATAAAAGTCTGCTTTGTGTTGGGCTTGACCCCGACCCTGAACTGATGCCGAAAGTGGGTCTTCTAGAGTTCAACAAGGCTATTATTGATAATACTGCCGACCTGGTATGTGCTTATAAGCCCAATCTGGCTTTCTATGAAGCTTTGGGTGTCGACGGGCTTAAAGTTTTACAGAAGACCATTGAGCATATACCCGACCATATCCCGATAATCGGCGATGGTAAGCGAGGTGACATTGGCAACACGGCTAGAGCCTATGCTAAA
>JACKQG010003828.1_pt1 | contig 18045 bp, 15 predicted proteins | sample 8237621 | NCBI WGS metagenome assembly JACKQG01 (sample SAMN15677084, study PRJNA649215) | marine metagenome | biome: marine; feature: Black Sea; material: saline water; isolation source: suspended particulate matter (SPM) from the Black Sea western gyre | collected 2013-06-09/2013-06-10 | depth...
CATATCGGTTCATCACCTCCTGTCCGATTGGAATGTAAGCAGGCACCCTTTTTTTTCCATCGTTCTTAATGGTCAGCTGTCTCCTGAAGAGGCCTTTTTTTAAGGTCATCCTCATCGCATTATCGACCGTTTGCATCACCAGGAAAATGATTGTATTCTCCGTCCAGCGAGGATTTATCATCATCCGGATGAATTTCAGGGGGTGAAGTAGGATATTTCCGATAAACTTAACTGGTCGCAGGAAGACCGGTTTTGTGTTTCCGACAGCCATGGTAAGCAGGGTTTTCATCAGGTTGGACCCGTCGGGATACTTCACAATCTCGATCCAGGTATCTTTCTTGGGTTTGAAGATGGAGGTGCTCGGTACTCGTTGCTCGGTGCTCGGTGCTGGATGCTCGATGCTCGTTACTCGTTACTCGGTGCTCGGTGCTCGTTAATTTGCCTTGAACCTTGAATTTTGAATCCCCTCCAAACCTCCCCTTAGAGTGAAGGAATAGACGATTATGTTTGAGTCAAAAAAAGTTTATAGCTACAGAAACTATGATCATTTACTCTTCCGTGAAATTCTAGGAATCTTGAGCTGCCTGGCAGAATGGTGGACTGTTAAAATATCAATTCTATATTTGCTAACAATCCGATAAACAATCCTATAACTTCCCCTTATTAGCTCTCTTATATTACCAGTACTATATTCGGGTACAATTCTGCCAGCTTTTGGATGTGACTCAATGAGTTCTGTCGACTCAAATAAAGATCGTATAACTTCTTGAGCGTAACGCTCGGAATTTATTGCAATAAATTCTCCAATATCATTAAGATCTTGGATCGCTTGATCAGTCCAAACTATTTTAACCATTTAGAAAGCCTTTTCTTGGCTTCTTCCTGGGCATAGACTTTATTGGCAAGAGACTGTTCAAGCCCTCTTTCAACTTTATCCATGAAAATCAGTTTGTCAACCAATTCATCCAAAGTGAAATTTTCAGGAAACTTCGATAAAGTCTTGATAACATTATCTTTAGTCAACATGTTTTAGCTATTTAAAGCACAAATATAACTAATAAAATTCATATTTCACAGAACAACGATAAACTCGGTGCTCGGTGCTCGTTACTCGTTGCTCGGTGCTCGATGCTCGGTGCTCGATGCTCGATGCTCGTTAATTTGCCTTGAACCTTGAACCTTGAGTCTTGAGCCTTATTCCGTATCTTTGTAACTATGAAAAAACTGACTGTACTAGCTACGACTTGGATGGTGTCGATGATCCTAATTTTTTCATCAGGATGCAAGAAGAATCCAGCCAACTACAATCCTTTACCTCCTCCCGGCATTGAGGAGCCTAATATCCCGGGGGTAATCATGACTCTTGCGGCCATCAGCTATGTAGCTGAAGGAACCACTCCCACCATCATCAAGGATTCCATCAGGATACTCCTTGCCGATACCTCGCTGGCTACTGGAGGGAAATGGGATCTGGCATGGGGCCCGGGAATTTCACCGGGCAATGCCAACCTGGTTTTCATTGCGAGGAGCACAACTTACGGGAGTTCTGTCTACTGCATTGCCATCCGGGGAACCAGTGTCAAATCCATTCAGGATATCCTTGAAGACCTGATCGCCTTTTCGATGATTCAGTTCCCTTATGGAGAAGCTGGCGACTCGGTAGCGAAAGGGATGATGGAGGGATTTACTGCTCTTCTGTTGACAAAGGATCCGGAGAAAGGAACAACCCTGGAGGAGTTTCTGCAATCCATCCCAATCAACAACAAGGTTCCTCTTTATATAACCGGACACAGTCAGGGTGGCGGTCTGGCTCCCCTGATGACTTACTGGCTGGTTACAAATGAACTGCTAAAAGATAAATTTGAATTCAACACCTATACCTTTGCCGGCCCCGGCATCGTAAACAAGAGTTTCAGAGACAATTTCATGAATATCCTCCCTCCGGATGCTTCTTTCAACAGGATGGTAAACCCGATCGATGTGATCCCCTTCTTCTGGACAGACCTGCCTGGCATTACAGCTAATAAAATCCCTGTTCCTGTTCCCCTGGTCTACCGGTTCCTTCTATCAATCGCTGAAGGCGCTCTTCAAATTGCCGGAATAACCTACTATCATATCACGGAAGCCGATACCATTGGCCGGATTCCAATTTCAGGGAATGTTCCAGGAATACCACCTTCCGATACACTTGGTTGGTACAACTACTGGTGGAAGATGGAACACAAGCACGATAGTTATCTGAAGATACTGGGGGTGAAGCCGTTGAAGTGACGTAGGAACGTGGGACGTAGGAACGTGAGACGTGAATCGTGAATAAGGATTGAAGACTGAGGACTGAGGACTGAGGACTGAAGACTGAAGACTGAGGACTGTGGACTGTGGACTGCGGACTGTTATCTTCCGACTATTCTAAACTCCGTCCTTCGGTTATTGGCACGGCCGGTTTCGGTTTTATTGGTGTCAATAGGCTGGGAGAAGCCGAATCCGAAATAGGTCATACGGTCATACGAAATTCCTTTGGCAATAAGGTAATCGAAAACAGCTTTAGCCCGGTTTTGTGAGAGTCCCAGGTTGTGTTTTTCGGAGCCTATGCTGTCGGTGTGGCCACTGATCTCAATCCTGAGAGAGGAATTAGTTTGCAGTAACTGGAGGAGCTTTTCGAGTTCGATGTAGGATTCAGGTTTTAAGTCGTATTTGTCTGTATCAAAGAAGATATTCTTAAGAATTACGGTCTCTCCCACTTTTATGGGTTGTAATGGGATATTTTTCAGAAATGGCCGGGCCTGATCACGGGTGCCGGTCAGGGAGAAATTATCTGAATAAAACAGATACCCGGGACGGGATACGTTCAACGCATAATCCCGGTTGGCAGGCAGGCAGACCAGGAAAGAACCGTCGATAGGATCGGAGATGGATTGCACAGCGACCTGGTTGTGCTTCAGGTCGGTCAGCTCAAAGCGGGCCTGCAATCTGTTTTCAGTCTGCTTGTCAAAAACGACACCTTTCAGGTAGGTAACCGGATTGGGTTGTGCCTCTTCGTATAACGGAAATGAGTAGATATCCTGCCGCCCTTTACCTCCCAGTTTGTCGGAGGATATGTATGCCACATCCCCTGTAGAGTTAACGATGAGTGTAATTTCATCGGCACTGGTATTGATCGGGTACCCCAGGTTGACCGGTATACTCCAGCTTCCATCAGCATTTTTGCGGGAAAAAAAGAGATCCAGCCCACCCATCCCCTTATGCCCTTTGGAAGCAAAATAGAGTGTCTGATCATCGGGATGAATAAATGGATTTTGTTCCTCACCTGAGGTATTGACAGAATCACCCAGGTTTACCGGAATGGTCCAGTCGCCACTGGGTAACAGCTCCGTTTTCCAGATGTCGCTGCTCCCCTTGCCTCCGGTCCGTTTGCTGGCAAAGTAGAGTGTTTTTCCGTCGGAAGAGAAAGAGGGCTGGGATTCCCATGCAGCTGAGTTCACAGCCGGACCCAGGTTCCTCGGCTCCGACCAGTTGGATCCCATTTTCCATGACCAGTAGATATCGCAGCTACCGAGTCCATCATTCCGCTGACAGGCAGCGAAGAATAGCAACTGGCCATCGGGTGAAATCGAGATCGCACCCTCATTGCCACGGGTATTGATCGGAGGTCCCAGGTTCGACGCTAGCTTCCAGGCCGAATCAGGAGAAAGCCCGGAAAGATAAAAATCCTCTTCCACTTTTTCTGAAATTCCGGAAGTGATGGCGCTGGTAGGAAGCCTGCGGGTAAAAAATAGTGTCTGCTTGTCCGAAGCGATCGCGTTAATGTATTCATCATGTATGGTGTTGATGCTGTCGCCCAGGTTAACCGGATCGAACGGAACCGGATTAGCTATCATCTGCATACCAAATTCACACTTGTTGATGTTTGCTTCCGTCTGCCATCGCCGGTTTGATGGCCCCCGGTTGTAAGAGAGGTACAGCTGATAATCCCGTTTCGCTTCCCGGTACCGGCCGGTAAGCAATTTCAGGTTCCCCAGGATCACGTAGAGGTTGTAATCCAGATCGGGCAAAATCTCCACTGCCTGATCATAGTTGATAATGGCCTCTTCCATATGGTTTTGCTCAGCAGCGATATCCCCTTTCAGGGCAATCGCTTCGGCAAACCTATTATCCACCTCAAGTGCTTTATCCAGTGAGAGGATCGCTTTCTGATAGTTGCGAAGTTGATAGTGCTCGTATGCATGGCGGTAGAATTTCTTCGCTTTTTTAGATGATGTTGAAAGTGTTTGAGAAAATTGAGCTCGTGAATCGTGAAACGTGAAGATAAAGAAGTAGAGAAGAATGAAGATTTTCAGGAAAGTTTTCATGGTTCGCTATTCATACGCTATGAACAAAAGTACATTATTTATTGCCATGATTGCCACTATTGCCATGATTGCGCATGATTGCAATAGATTGACATGAATTGAAAAATCTTTGAATCCTGAACCTCGAACCTTGAACCTCATCCCTCGTCCTTCATCCCTATTAGGGTATCCCAATATACTTATGCATTTGGAGAGAGAGCTTCCATTGCGGGTGGGTTTCGATGTATCGGATGATGGCTGGTAACATCGCTTCCCGATGGCTCCATTCGGGCTGAAGAAACAGGTGAGCGTTAGCATTCATTTTGGAAGCCTGTTCTTCTGCCCACTGAAAGTCATCCGCTTCATGAATAATCATCTTCAGTTCATGGCTGATCCCGTAAAACTCTTCACGCGGATGCCATCCTCGTTTGGGTGAGAGGCAGATCCAGTCCCAGGTGCCGGATAGAGATTGGGAGCCGGAGGTTTCGAGGAAAGTTTTGATCAGGGATGAAGGTCGAGGGTCGAGGGACGATGATTTATCTTGAACCTTGAATCTTGAATCTTGAGCCTTAATCTGTTCGCAGAGATAGTCGAGATTGTAGAGGAGGGGTTCTCCACCTGTAACAATGACTGCTTGGGCTTTGCATTGCAGAGCCTTTTCAACCACTTCATCCGTATCTGTTGGAGGGAACAAGCTTGTGTCCCACGACTCTTTCACATCGCACCATGCACATCCTACATCACACCCCCCGATCCGGATAAACCAGGCTGCTTCTCCGGTATGAAAGCCCTCTCCCTGGAGGGAGAAGAATTGCTCCATCACGGGGAGCAGTTTGCCATCTTTTATAAGGATTGGCTGGTTCATGGTTCATTTACAGATTCTGGATCCTGAATCCTGGATAACTGGATAACTGGATGTTTTCGAACCTTTCCACGTCATTACTTCCCTACTTCCCTACTTCCCTACTCCTTTTTGCTGCTTTCAGCGTATTCTGCAACAACGACACAATCGTCATCGGACCGACGCCGCCGGGGACAGGCGTGATAGAGCTGCATTTTTTGCTCACTTCTTCGAAATCCACATCTCCCGTGAGCCGGAAGCCCGATTTCTTTGTTTCGTCAGGGACCCGGTGCATCCCGACATCAATTACCACCACACCTTTCTTGACCATATCACCCTTAACAAAGTGTTGTTTGCCCATCGCCACGATCAGGATATCGGCTTCCCGTGTATAGCTCGCTATATCTTGTGTAAAACTATGGCAAACGGTCACCGTACAATTTCCCGGATTTGCTTTCCGGGAGAGAAGAACGCTGATGGGAGTCCCTACAATATGGCTTCTTCCCAGCACAACACAGTGTTTTCCCGCTGTCTCAATATCATACCGTTCAAGCATCGTCATGATGCCCATCGGCGTGGCCGGGAGAAATGCAGGCAGGCCCAGCATCATCCGTCCCAGGTTGACCGGGTGAAATCCATCAATATCTTTGGAAGGAAGGATCCGTTCGATCACCTTCTGCTCGTCGATATGTTTTGGCAATGGCAACTGCACAATGAAACCGTCGATCTCTTCGTCGACATTCAAGAAGTCGACCACCTCCAGAAGTTCCCGCTCACTTATATCTTCCTTGTACCGATAAATTGACGACATCATGCCAACCTCCCGGCTGTTTTTCTCTTTGGATGCTACATAGGTCTGGCTGGCCGGATCTTCTCCGACCAAAACTGCCGCCAGATGAGGGGCTTTTGCACCGCTGTCGATAATCTCTGCTGCCTCTTTGGCGATCTCCAGTTTGATCGTTGCAGCTAGTTCTTTTCCACTTAATAACTTCATAAGGGTTATGGTTGATGTTATAAATTAGTCAAGCGGTCATTAAGGTCATTAGAGTTATTAGGGGAAATTTTCCTTAATGACCTTATTGACTTTAATGACATTTTCAGTTGCGTTTCATGTTCTGCATCATCTGCGCCATGTTCTTCCCTTTGCCTGTGGTCATCATCCGCATCATCTTGCGGGTGTCTTCGAATTGCTTCATCAGGCGGTTGACTTCCTGGATTGAGGTACCGGAGCCCTCTGCGATCCGTTTGCGACGATTTCCGTTCATCACAGATGGTTCCGACCGTTCAACCGGCGTCATGGAATAGATGATCGCTTCAATACTCTTAAATGCATCATCATTAATATCAAGGTTCCGGATCGCTTTCCCCATCCCGGGGATCATGCCCATCAGGTCTTTGACATTCCCCATCTTTTTAATCTGCTTGATCTGTGAGAGGAAATCATTGAAATCGAATGTATTCCTGGCAATCTTTTTCTGAAGCTTATGTGCCTCTTTCTCATCAAACTGTTCCTGTGCCTTCTCAACGAGAGAAATAATGTCTCCCATCCCCAGGATCCGGTCGGCCATCCGTGAAGGATGAAAAACATCAATGGCATCCATCTTCTCCCCGATCCCCACAAACTTAATAGGCTTGTTTACTACCGACTTGATACTCAGGGCAGCTCCACCACGGGTGTCTCCGTCCAGTTTTGTCAGCACCACTCCGTCGAAGTCGAGCAGGTTGTTGAATGCTTTAGCAGTGTTTACGGCATCCTGACCGGTCATCGAGTCGACCACAAAGAGTGTCTCCTGGGGGTTGATCGCATGCTTGATAGCTGCAATCTCTTCCATCATCGCCTCATCGATAGCCAGGCGGCCGGCGGTATCGACGATTACTGCCTGGAAGCCAAATTCTCTGGCATGTCTGAGTGCATGTTTGGCAATCTTCACCGGCTCGTTGTTGCCCTCTTCTGTAAACACTTCTACGCTGACTTGTTCTCCCAGAACTTTCAACTGATCAATGGCAGCAGGACGATAGACATCGCCAGCCACCAGTAGCACCTTCTTGTTTCGCTTCGATTTCAGCTGGTTGGCCAGCTTTGCCGCGAAGGTCGTCTTCCCGGATCCCTGCAGTCCGGCGATCAGGATGACGGCTGGTTCGCCTTTTAGGTTAATTTCTATCTGATCCCCACCCATAAGAGTGGTAAGTTCGTCATGAACAATCTTCACCATGAGTTGTCCCGGTGAAACGGCTGTAAGCACATTCTGTCCCAGTGCTTTCACCTTCACATCATCTGTAAACTGTTTAGCGATCTTATAGCTGACATCAGCATCCAGCAGAGCTTTTCTCACATCTTTCAGCGTTTCAGCCACGTTGATCTCCGTAATGTGGCCGTGCCCCTTCAGTACCTTAAACGCCTTATCGAGTTTATCACTTAATCCTTCAAACATAGTTCTGAATATATCAATCTTTCGGGGCACAAAGGTACGAATTTCATGGTTGACCCGATTCCGCTATTTTCACTTGGTGTCATCCTTCCCATGGATCAGGATAAAGGTCTGTTACGTGAAAACGCCTTACGAATTGCTGCCGGGCGACCCAGCGGGAACTGCAACATTGATCAGAAAGGAAATGCCGTTACTCCCTATGAAATATTTAAAATTTCCGGCAGTACCGGGGCATACTATTTTGAAACAATATCCATCGTTTATCCGGAATAATTTCGATTCGTCGATTTTTCCAGAAAAAATATCATTACTCCCAAAAAAAATATCTAAGTTTGTCATACAAGGGAAATCATTCATTATTCATTAAAAATGTAAAACATGATGAAAAATCTACTTCTTTTATCAATCGCATTCTTATTTAGCGTATGCGCTGTAGCGCAAACAGGCTGGATCCTTGTGGATTCTGATCTGGATGATGGCAGAAATGTTGCCCAGATCTCTTTAGGAATGAACGACCAGGATGCCTTATGGGCTCTTGGAGCGGATGCATCTGGAGCAATCGTCGATGAGTATACAAGATCTACCGACGGCGGCCAGACCTGGACACAGGGATATTACAATGCAGGAGACGGCGTATCTCAACTTTTTGCTATCGACGGTGACGTTTGCTGGACTGTATTCAACACAGGTGCAGACCAGGGGTTATATAAAACCGAAGACGGAGGCACCACATGGGTAAAAAAAGGAACCGCTTATGGAACCGGATCCTTTGCCAATGTGATCTACTTCTTCAACGACAACGACGGATTTGCTCAGGGTGACCCGCTGGGCGGGTACTATGAACTCTATACGACCACTGATGGCGGAGAGACATGGACACGTGTTCCTGAAGCTGATATACCACCTCCTACCGGTGGAGAATATGGAATTACAGGAAACTACTGTGCTGTTGGCGACAACATCTGGTGGGGAACCAACCAGGGAAGAATTTTTTATTCCACAGACAAAGGATACACCTGGGATGTTTCGATGACTGTCTTTGGTTCCTCGCAGACCGTTAATGCTGAGTTTGCCGATGCCTTGAACGGTATCGCTTTTCGCTCTTACCTCAACATGGGACTTGAGCCGGTACTCAATGTGACCGACGATGGTGGAGCTACCTGGACCGAGGTAATGGTAACGGGGAACATGTACGCCCGCTACTTTGAGCATGTCCCTGGAACGACAAACACATACGTGGGCACTTCAAGTGAACCCGGTGCCAACGGGATATCTTTTACATATGATGGAGGAGATAATTGGGTATCCATTACAGATGGATACGATTTCGGCGCTCACATATGGCTCAATGACTCAACCGGTTGGGCAGGAACTTACGCGGATGCCTCTGGAGGCGGGATGTATATTTATGATGGAGGGCCGATGACTCCAAGTGCGCCCACCGTTGACTTTGAAGCAGATTATACCGCTATTGCCATTAATGATTATGTTCATTTCACTGACCTGACCACAGGAGGACCAACAAGCTGGGCATGGGAGTTCGAAGGCGGAACGCCAGGCACGTCGTATCTTCAATCACCTCCACCGATTCAATACCTCACAACAGGGAGCTGGGATGTTACACTCACCGCCAGCAACACATTCGGGTCTGACACAAAAACCATTCCCGACTATATTGAAGTTGGTGGTGTTGGCATCGGCGAGCATTCTATGGCTACCGTTACTATCTTCCCGAATCCGGTTACAGATATGCTGAATATCGGCGGATCAACTACCATTCAGGAAGTTCAGATCTTCAACGTTGCAGGACAGATCGTCTACAATCAGCAGGTTGAAATGAGCTCGGTAAGACTGAATCTCAGCAACCTGAAATCAGGCATCTATCACCTGAAGGTGAAGATCGCCGACGGATATGTAAATAAGAAGATTATTGTGAGATAATCACATCCTGTCAGGAACGGCAATTCCCAACAGTGCCATTCCTTTACGAATTACGCTTCCGGTAAAGGCAGACAATGCCAGCCGGAAGCGTAATTTTTTTGGATCCTCCTCGCGTAATACCGGCACTTCCTGGTAAAACTGGTTATACTCTTTTACGAGCTCGTATACGTAGTTAGCGATCAGGGCAGGACTAAGTTCCTCGCCGGCTTGCTTTACCACTGTGGGGTATTGATAGAGCAGTCGGAGGATCTCGCGCTCGGAAGGAATGAGGGTCGAGGGACGAGGCTCGAGGGTCGAGGATTCAGGCTTGAGAATGGAGGATTCACTTTTCGCGTTTCGCGTTTCGCGTTTCGCGGGTCCAGCATCCAGCATCCAGGATCCAGTCTCTTTTGCTTTCTTCAACAACGATTGAATCCGGGCATGCGTATATTGGATGAAAGGTCCGGTATTGCCGTTGAAGTCGATCGACTCTTTCGGATCAAACAGCATATTTCTTTTCGGATCAATCTTGAGAATAAAATATTTCAATGCTCCCATCCCGATCATGTAAAAAAGGGCGGCCGACTTTTCCGCTGAGAAGTCATCGACTTTTCCAAGTTCAAGAGTCGTTTCCTCAGCTGTCTGAACCATCTCATCCATCAGGTCATCAGCATCGATTACCTTCCCTTCCCTCGACTTCATTTTTCCTTCCGGTAACTCTACCATGCCGTATGAGAGATGAAAAAGTGTTTCGGAAGCGGGATTTCCGAGTTTCTTCAACACTTTCTTCAGTACATCAAAGTGATATAGCTGCTCATTACCAACTACATAGATCATCCGGGATGGATGATAGGTTTCAAACCGTTGTTCCGCTGTTCCCAGGTCCTGTGTCATATATACGGATGTGCCATCGGTGCGTAAAAGCAGTTTCTCATCCAGCCCTTCTTCCTGTAAATCGATCCAGATGCTGCCATCAGCTTTACTGTACAGAATCCCACTCTCCAGTCCTTCCTGAACGAGCTGCTTCCCAAGCAGGTAGGTGTCACTTTCGTAATAAACTTTGTCAAACTCAACGCCCAGCTGTTTATAGGTCGTGTCAAAACCCTGGTAAGCCCAGTCATTCATCGTACGCCACAGGTGAAGGATATCAGGGTCTTTGGCCTCCCACTGCCGAAGTACCTCCTGTGCTTCACCGATCAGGTCGGCAGCTCCTGCAGCCTCATCTTCAGTCATCCCCTTCCCTGTCAACGATTGGATCTCCTCCCTGTAATGTTTCTCAAAGAGCACGTAATAGCTCCCAACCAGGTGGTCGCCTTTCATGCCGGAACTCTCCGGGGTTTCCCCCTTCCCCCATTTCATATAGGCGACAAGCGATTTACAGATATGGATCCCCCGATCGTTGACCAGGTTCACTTTGTGTACATCAAAGCCATTGGCCTCCAGGATGAGCGAAATGGAATAACCAAGGAGGTTGTTCCGGATATGGCCGAGATGGAGTGGTTTGTTTGTGTTGGGGGATGAGTACTCTAAAACGACAGGCTTGTCGTTCCGGGCAGGAAAAACTCCAAAAGAGGGATCCCCAAACTCCGTGTAGAGGAAGTCGAACCAGAAGCTCTCCGTCATGACCAGGTTCAGGAAACCTTTGATAACACCAAAGCTGCTGATCCCGGGAAGGTTTTTGATCAGGTAGTCTCCGATCTCCGTAGCAGTTTGTTCCGGCGACTTCCGTGAATACCGTACAAGAGGAAAGACAACTACGGTAAAATCCCCTTCTATCTCTTTTTTGGTCTTTTCAAAACCGATGAGTTCCGGGGCAATCTTCTCTCCGAACAACTCCTTCACAGCGTCGACACAACACTCCCTGATTTTCTGCTCCATGATCGAATTTAGATTATGGATACAAAGGTAATTGAGTTCAATGAATTTAACATGCAAATTTGGGGAATTTGTTAAAAAGGCATAGCTTTGCGAAAAAATTCACAGCATATTTTTTCTACCAACTTCCTGTTATTATAAACACTTAAAACCGAGGTCTTAATGAAAAAGAATGTAATCATCATTGGCGCCGCAGGAAGGGATTTCCACAATTTCAACACCTTTTACAGGAACAATCCCGACTTCAATGTTGTTGCCTTCACTGCGGCGCAAATTCCCGACATCGACGGAAGAAAATATCCTGCTGCTCTGGCAGGTGAACTTTATCCGGATGGCATTCCCATTTTTGCCCAGGATGAACTTCCTGAACTAATCAAAAGATATGAGGTTGATATCTGCAACTTTGCTTACAGCGATGTGACCTATCAGCATGTAATGAACCTGAGTTCCGTTGTCAATGCTGCCGGAGCCAACTTTTTTCTGCTGGGTCCGAAAGACACCATGATCAAGAGCACCAAGCCGGTGATTGCTGTATGTGCTACCCGTACCGGTTGTGGAAAAAGTCAGACATCACGCCGGATCATTGAGATCCTGATGGAGAAAGGGTTGAAAGTTGTTGCCATTCGTCACCCGATGCCATATGGCGACCTGGTTGCCCAGAAAGTGCAGCGGTTTGCTACGGTAGAAGATCTGGCCCGGCAAAAATGCACCATTGAAGAGATGGAAGAGTATGAACCACATATTGTCCGTGGAAACGTAATCTATGCAGGTGTTGATTACGAAGCGATTCTCCGTGCTGCAGAGAAAGATCCCGGCGGATGTGATATCATTTTGTGGGATGGCGGCAACAACGACTTCCCCTTCTATCAGCCTGACCTGATGGTCACGGTAGCTGACCCTCATCGCCCGGGTGCTGAGTTGAATTACTATCCTGGAGAGGTGAACCTGAGAATTGCAGACGTAGTGATACTTAATAAGATCGATTCCGCCTATCCGGAGAATATCAGGATCGTTCGCGACAACATCCGCAAAGTCAATCCGACCGCTCTCGTCGTAGATGCTGCTTCACCTATCAGTGTGGATGACATCTCTGTGATCCGTGGCAAGAGAGTACTTGTGATCGAGGATGGTCCGACTCTCACACATGGTGAGATGAAGATCGGTGCCGGCGTGGTTGCTGCCGAGAAATATGGCGCTGCCGAACTGATCGACCCCCGCCCCTATGTGGTTGGGAAATTGGCTGAGACCTTCGAGATCTATCCTAATATCGGACATTTGCTCCCGGCTATGGGTTATGGCGACCGGCAGATAAAAGACCTTGAAGAGACCATCAACAACACGGATTGCGATTCGGTAGTGATCGGTACACCAATCGACTTGAACCGATTGGTAAAGATCCGGAAACCCAACACACGTGTCTATTACGATCTGCAAGAGATCGGTCAACCAGATCTGGATACGATTCTGGATGATTTCCTGAAGAAGTAAGAAGATATGAAAAGTAACTAACATTAAGGGCCGTTTTTCAACGGCCTTTTTTATATTTGCTCAGTTCAATAAACCAGTCCAATGAAAAACAAAAGTCTGATCTCCATCAACGATTTCAACCGGGAAGAACATATCCGTATCTTAGACCTGGCTGAGGCCTTCGAGAGGCAACCTACACAACAGATTCTGGATGAGTATGTGGTCGCCTCCCTCTTTTTTGAACCCTCCACACGGACACGTCTCAGTTTTGAATCAGCTGCATCCCGGCTGGGAGCCCGTTTGATCGGATTCTCTGAGCCTGCTAGCACCAGCCTGCAAAAGGGCGAATCTCTGCGCGACACGATCCGTACAATCAGCAACTACAGCGATATCATTATCATGCGACACCCGCGGGAAGGGAGCGCCAGGTTTGCCAGTGAGGTAGCAGACATACCGATCATCAATGCCGGAGACGGCGCCAACCAGCATCCGACACAAACACTGCTGGATCTTTACTCCATCCGAAAGACACAAGGGAAACTTGACAACCTGGATATCGTCTTTGTCGGAGACCTGAAATATGGGCGGACCGTGCATTCGCTAGTGATGGCATTCTGCAACTACAATACAACCTTTCACCTGGTCTCCCCGGAGGTACTCAAGCTGCCCAGCTCTGTGAAAATCCATATCAAGGATAAAAAACTCACCTATCACCAGTATACAGACCTGAATGCAGTGATTCCCCAAGCAGATGTCATCTACATGACCCGCATACAGAGAGAGCGCTTCTCGGATCCGCTTGATTACGAAAAGGTGAAGAACTCATACGTCCTTCACAACCAGATGCTGGAAGATGCAAAACCCAATTTACGAATCCTGCATCCGTTACCACGCGTTAATGAAATAGCAATCGATGTAGATACCAACCCCATGGCCTATTATTTTACCCAGGCCCTGAACGGTGTGTTCATCCGCCAGGCCCTGCTGGCATCCATCTTAGGTGTAGTTGAATAATAAAAGATACTGATTATGGCAAAGAAAGAAATCAGAAAAGAGTTGAAGGTTTCGGCTATTGAAAACGGAACCGTGATCGACCATGTTCCATCTAAAAGTGTTTACCAGGTAATTCGTATCCTCAACTTGCTGGATTATGACAACCTGCTGCTGATCGGTATCAACCTCGATAGTCAAAAGATGGGGAAGAAAGGGATCATCAAAGTACGAAACAAATTCTTCAAACCGGCAGAGATCAACAAGATCGCACTGGTAGCGCCCACGGCTACACTCATTGTCATCCGTGACTTCGACGTTGCAGAGAAGAAGCAGGTCTCGGTCCCTGATAAGGTGGAGGAGATTGTCAAATGCTTCAATCCCAACTGCATCACCAATAATGAAGAGATGCCGACTTTTTTCAGGGTTATCAATAAAAAGGAGGAGGATCTGAAGCTCCGCTGCCGTTACTGTGAAAAGATCACGGCAAAAGATACCATGGAGTTCTTTTAACTGGTGAATTGGTGAACTGGTGAGTTGGTGAGTTGGGAAAGATTGTATCTTTGTAGTAGAAATGCTGGTATGAAGAGAATCTTTTTTCTTTGTTTGGGGATCTTGTTAGCGATCAGTACGATTGGCCAGGACTTTTTTTTGGACAGTATTCCTGCATCGGCAGCTGAAGATGAATCGGGGAAGGTGATCAGGCCTCCCAAGCGATTCCAGACGAATTGGACTATCGGTACGAATTTTACCACTACCTCGGGTTTTGGTTCCGGTTTTTTCACCTACATCTCTCCCACTCTATCTTACAGGGCAGGTCCACGGTTTACAGTCCGGGGTGGTGTGACATTGTCGAATACCACACTGTTTAATTACCGTCCCTGGTATATCATGGAGGCATCGCAGCCGTTTGATGCCAATTTTACCAAAGCAATGATATGGGTAGAGGGGAGTTACATGGTTACAGACAGGTTGATGATCTCAGGAACCGGATTCAAGGAGTTTACCCTTACCGACAACAGTCCTGGTTATAATCCCTATACCAACAATAATCCTTACGGGATCTACCTGAATGCTACATACAAGGTCAGTGACAGGATTTTTATTCAGGCTGGATTTGGGTATACAAGAGATCAGATGCCCTATTTTGGATCACCCATGTATGATCCCTCTCCCTTTTCAAGAGGCTCTTTTCACCACCAGCCCTTCCAAAGCGATCCGTTTTATCGTGATCCTTTCCGCTGGTAAGTCACATAATCATCGGTGCGTTTTACCAGATCCAGTTGCGACATCATTCTATCCATATCCATTATCAGACTGTAAGGAAGCAAAGGTATTGAAAATAGGGTTGGTAAGAAAAGAAATAAAAGACGAGGGAAAGATGTATGGTACTTCAAATCAGCGAAAAACCTGGAAACAGATTTCCTAATCGATTCCGAAAATCCTACGTTAATTCAAGCGTGTTATGATTTGTCCAATCCCCTGACCTTTAACAGGGAAGTCGATTCATTATTCTCCTGTATGAAAGAACTGAAAAGGAGGAGAGGGCTCATACTTACAAAAAATGAAGAACGAGAAATTTCATCCGATTACGGCTCAATCACACTTCTCCCTGTTTGGAAATGGCTGTTAGAAGAGCCGCGTTCTTGATTCTCGAGCCATTTTTCCCTTATATATATAGAAATCGGATGTTGATCCAAACTATTTCCCGCAGATAAGTTATTTTCGTAATATTGCGTATGACTAAAAAGAGTATCCGAATCCTCTCCCATCTTCTTTTCTGGATATTTATCCTGGCTTTCTTTACGTTTATTTATGGGATCAGACGCGACAACTTTGTGGAGATCTTTAAGGTGATGCTGGGAACTCTCCCAATAGATATTTTATACACCTACTTGCTGATCTACATCCTGATCCCTATGCTGCTTCTGAAAAAGCGCTATGTTTGGTTCATCATCACCTTCATACTCTCATTCACCTTTGTTGTTATTCTCGAATGGACCATCAATTACTTCATCCTTTACCCTTCCATCTATGCCGATTATTATAAGTGGAAGGACTCAATTACCTATTTCTCAGGTACAGGACTGATGATCTATATATCGCTGGGATTTGTAATTCTTCTTGCCTCTGCAATCAAACTATCAAGATACTGGTTGCAATCTCAGCAGGACAAAGCCAACCTGGAGATCCAGAACAGGAAGAGTGAACTGGCTTTGCTCCGAAGCCAGGTGAACCCGCATTTTCTTTTCAACACCCTGAATAACATTGATTCACTGATCTACAAAGATCAGGATAAGGCATCGGATACGATTGTGAAACTTTCGGAAATCATGCGGTACTTTATCTATGAGACCGATTCAGATAAGGTACCCCTGGAAAAAGAGATCGATTACCTCCATAGTTTCATTGAGTTACAACGGATTCGTCATAAAGACCCTGGATTTATCCGGTTTCAGGTAAGCGGATCACCCACCGGTAAACTGATCGCTCCCATGCTCTTCATTCCATTTGTCGAAAATGCATTCAAACATGGGATAAAGGGCAAAAAAACACCTGCTATCACTGTTGATCTCCTGATCCAACCCACGATGCTGCGCTTTGAGGTGATAAATTTTATCGACTCCCGTTCTGATCAGGTTAAAGATGCCGGCAAAGGGATCGGGCTTGCAAATGTCAAGCGACGGCTGGATCTGATCTATCCCCAAAAATACTCCCTCTCGATCGAAAAAACCGGGGAGCAATATAACGTTTTGCTAGAAATCAACCTGTTATGAACATAAATTGTATTGTAGTAGACGACGAGCCTCTGGCCATCGAAAAGATAACCGATTACATCAAGCGAATCACCTACCTGAAGTTGCAAGCCTCATTCGATAATGCTATCGATGCACTCGAATACATGCGGGATAAAAAAACCGAGCTGGTTTTTCTCGACATCCAGATGGAGAAATTCACCGGGATCCAGTTACTTGAGATTCTCCGAAATCCACCCAAAATCGTGATCACATCTGCTTATGATAAATATGCACTAAAAGGGTATGAACTGGATGTAACCGACTATCTGCTTAAGCCGATCGCCTTCGAACGATTCCTGAAAGCAGTGACTAAAGTGAGTGAAGAGATTCGTGCCGAACGGGCATCAAAGCGCTCAGCCACCCCTGTAACTCCAGATAAGCCGGTCTCCGACTTCATCTTTGTCAAAGCAGATTATCACATGCATAAGATCAAATTTGACGATATCCTTTATATCGAAGGGATGAAAGACTACCTCCGGCTTCACCTGCCCAAGGAGCGGATCATGACGCTGATGAGCTTCATGAAGATTGAGAAAGTACTGCCCCCCGAAAAGTTTATGCGTGTTCACAAATCCTACATCATTTCGCTGGATAAAATTGAACGGATCGAACGGAATACTGTGTTGATCACAGACAAGAAAATCCCGATAGGGAACAAGTATAAGAAGGATTTTTTTGATTTTTTAGAGAAAGAACGGATTCTTTAAGGATCATCCCCTTCGCTCTGCCATCAAACTCGCCACCGAAAGAATGGTTCCAAGGATAATACCATACAAGGCAGCCACAAGGATTCGCCACTCTTCGGGGAACATGAAATTGACGGTATGCGCCGGAATCCACCATAGGGGGATGGTTATGCAGATGACAAATCCCCACATGGAAATCCAGTCAAGATGCTGAAGCTGATAGCGTACCCGGACAGGTGTGAAAAAACCTTTCAGGGTGCCACCTGTAGAAACAATGTGCATGTCGGTAATACGGTGAGCGATCATAAACAGAGGGCCAAAAAAGAGATTCATTGTGACACTTGTTGTAAAAGCGGTTACTAATTTCAACCAGGAGAAACCGGGCTCACGGAGAATGTCAGCCGGATCCTCCATAGGGAAATGTACGCCCAGTGTTTTCAGCATATAGGGAGCTCCTTCAGCAAAGATCACAAATGCAATCTTGATCGAGATTCCCAGGAATCCCCAGACAATTGCTCTCGGGAGCAGGCCAAATCCAGGTTGGATATACCTGCCTGTCCGGATACGCAAACCGATACTTTCGCCAAATGTGGCGAGAATAGCAAACTTCACAAAACTCATCAAATAGCCATGCTCCGCATTCAACCTGCGATAGGCTTCATACACCTCAGGAAATAGGAAAAAAGGTAAAAACGCAGCCACAACCACGAT
>JACKQG010001972.1_pt1 | contig 18036 bp, 16 predicted proteins | sample 8237621 | NCBI WGS metagenome assembly JACKQG01 (sample SAMN15677084, study PRJNA649215) | marine metagenome | biome: marine; feature: Black Sea; material: saline water; isolation source: suspended particulate matter (SPM) from the Black Sea western gyre | collected 2013-06-09/2013-06-10 | depth...
GAAACAATTCATAATAAGGGATTTTTTCTAAAATTGCCTCTTGACAAATTATTTTAGAAATGCTATTATATGCCAGTAACCCGAATATCCGCATAACCAGATTACACGCAATTGCACATACTATCCGTAATTCAAAAGGAGAAACCCATGAACGACTTCCTGTTTCAAGAACGTTTAGCAGAAGAGTATCGTCGTGATAAAATGGCGACCGCTGAAGAGCAAAATAAATATGCTCATCTCTCTAAAAAGAATATGGCCGTGTTCACCTACAAGGTTTTGTCCAAAGTGGGTGCAACTCTTGAGAACACAGGCACAAAAATGCAGGAACATTTTGAAAACCTTGCTCTACAAGAACAACGCAACACATTACCGAACTTGGCCAAATAATAGCCTCGTACTTATGAAGACCGCCAATTTATCAGGAGAGAAATATGGTCCCACCCATCGATAGTTTCATTGAAACCCCTGCCCGGACCCGCATCCGGGTGGGGCTCGCCCCTGTTCAAAACGCAATCCAAAGTCTGCTGCTACTCACCAAAACCAAAGAGCTTTCCGGGCTAGGCGACTGGGTCATCAACACCGCCCATCAGCTTTCGCCTGAAGAGAGAAAGATGCATTATCGGGTGATGATCGCATTTTATCACGCCATTTTGCCAGAACAAAGATGGAGTAGTTTCCCTGTCTACATCCAACATCTCGAAGAGATGGATCCAGTGGTTTTACGCGATAAAATGATTAATAGTTACTTTAAATTGAGTCTCAAAAAAGAAACAGATAATTTCACAAAAGATACTGTTCTTGGCAGTGAGGAAAACTATATCGCATTCTTGAAAGAGCGTTTTGATGATAGTCACATTGATGAAGAATTGGAGCGCTGGGCTTATGGATATGTAGTGGATCCACCGGCAATGCAAAAATTGATCACCTCCCATTTAAAACGATACTGGGATGATTATCTTTCAACCGAATGGGAACGAACACTCCCCACGCTAAAGAAAGCCGTTAAGGCTTTTCAGCATGCGGATTTTAGCCAGATGGATGATTTCCAAGCAGTCGAATATGTGACCGGGCAAACTCTGGATGCCGAATTTTGGGAGAATAAATGCCAGGAATCCGATGGTCTATTTTTCGCTCCATCATTACATGTTGGCCCGTACCTGGGGAAATATTTCGAAGATGACCAGCTTGGATTTATCTTTGGTGCACGCCTGCCAAATGATGCCCCTATATATGCACCTGAACTTAGTCAGGCTGAGATCTATGTTCGGCTAAGTGCTTTAGCCGATGAAACACGCCTGCAAATATTACGACATATCGGTGATCAAGGCGAAAGCTGCTCAACCGAGATTATCGAATCGCTCGACTTAAGCCAATCTGCAACATCACGCCACCTTACCCAGTTGACCGCGGCTGGCTATCTCATCGCCCGTCGGATTGAGGGAGCAAAATGTTATCGGCTAGACAAGGAGCGCATCGCAAATACGCTCGATACAATTAAGGTCTTTCTGGCTCTGTAAAATATGCAACTAAAGGGTTAAGGAAACAAAGAAATCATCTTTCTCCCCATCAAGAACTCCTGCACCGCAAGGCAGGAGTTCTTAATTTAAGGAAACGAACAAATCACCTGTAATTTATTCGCTCGGCGATGTTAGAATTGAATATCACTTAACAATGGAGACAATATGGTTACAAAAAATCTGCGCACCTGGTTCGTGATCCATTTTATCGCTGACTTTCTCTTTGGAATCCCATTACTGATCGCTCCGGTTTGGATGCTGACCCTCTTCGGATGGCCCAACATCGATCCCTTTACAGCCCGCCTTGTCGGGGCAGCCTTGATCGGAATTGGTGGTGAATCCCTCCTAGGGCGGAATGCCAACGCCGACACATTCCGCGCCATGCTCAATCTGAAATTGCTCTGGGCGAGTACTGCGATCATCGGGATGGTAACAACGCTGATGACAGGAAACTACCCCCTGATCGGTTGGGGCATCGTCGGCATTTTTGTTATTTTTTTCTTCGTCTGGCTCTATTATCGTCTGCAACTCCGTGAAGGTGATCCTAAATGACCTCCCAGAATAAATCTCAGAACGTCTGGCAACAGGCAGCCTTACTGGCCGAAAAAACGCCGGAAAACCGCAATCGTTATGTCGATTTTTTGCGGGCTGCGTCGATCATCACCGTTATCTTTGGGCATTGGCTGGTTGTTGCACCCTATCTTGATTCAGGTGAGCTGGTTCTTACGGATATTCTCTCACTCGCACCCTGGACGCAGTGGGCAACATGGCTTTTACAAGTCATGCCCATATTCTTTATCGTTGGCGGTTTCTCCAATGCCATCTCCTGGAAGTCCGCCCTGAAACGTGGTGATGGTAATAGTGTCTGGCTGGCATCCCGTCTGCGCCGCTTGATCACACCAGTCCTGCCGGTACTTATAATTTGGGGCGTCCTTGGCCTGATCGCAAATTTCTTCAACGCAGACAAAACCGTCTTAATAGCAGCCTCCAGTTTTGCCCTTCTTCCAGCCTGGTTTTTAGTGATCTATATTATCGTGGTCAGTCTCGTGCCAATCGCTTACCTCGCCTGGGAAAAACTCAAACTTGGCTCTTTCTGGCTTCTGGTAATTTTCGCGATTCTGGTTGATATCGCTGTCTTTGCGGCAGGCTGGAAAAATTTTGGTTGGGTCAATTACATCTTCATTTGGCTTGCAGTCCACCAATTAGGCTTTGCCTGGCAGGAAAAATATATCAGCGGGGCAAAAAAAGCGCTTCCATGGGCAATTGGCGGGTTTGTGGCATTAACCTTACTTGTCACATTTGGACCCTATCCGATCAGTATGGTTTCCGTTCAAGGGGAGGAGATCAGCAACACCCTCCCTCCAAATCTGACCATGCTCGCCCTGGGTGTTTTTCAGGGTGGACTTTTGCTCTCGCTCGAAAAACCGATCCGAAAATGGCTGGATAAGAAAAAAGTGTGGACTGCCACCGTATTGATCAATGGGATGATCATGACCCTTTTCCTATGGCATGTTTCGGTGCTGATTCTCATTGCTGGATTGGCCCTGGCCTTTGGAGGGATAGGATTGGAAATCGTTCCTGGGTCTTCGGCCTGGTATTTAACACGCCCGATCTGGATTCTCATCCTGAGCATCGTTTTGCTACTCATCACCCCAATCTTTATCCGCTTTGAACGATTGCGTCCGCAAAAAAGCACTGCTCCCGTTCCGGTTTGGCGACTACTCACAGGTGGCCTCTTCTTTTGTGTAGGGCTTGCCGTCCTGACACTTAATGGAATCCCGTCAGATTATTGGCCGGGAATCCGGCTCGTTGAATTATCATTGCCCTTTATTGGCGCTCTCATAGCAGGGTTCGGATTTATGAATAAATGATAAGAAGATAAATATCCCATTGCGGATAAGATTTATCGAATATAATATAATATCTTTATTTAACGGAGAATTTATGCTGCAAACAAAATCCAAATTATCTTTTAGCGATTTTCTGGAGAAAAATGCATCACGAGGCAGAACAATGCTTCTGCCAGCTTTGCTGAAAGCCCAAAATGAATTTGGCCATATTTCAAAAGATGTTGCTACAGAAATTGGCCAGGCCTTAAACACCCCCCTCGCAGACGTGACCGGTGTGATCGAATTTTATTCGATGCTTTTTTCCGAGCCCACTGGCGAGACGATCATCCGCGTTTGCACCAGTCCAAGCTGTTCGGCACGCGGTGGCCGCAGCCTCCACCACGAACTATTGCATCAACTCAATCTGGTCACAGATGGCGCAACCCCTGATGGAAAATACTTCGTCGAGAAGGTGCAATGTCTGGGATTATGCGATAAAGCGCCCTCTGTCCTTGTGGACGAGATCGCTGTTGGGAACGCAACCAGTGAGCGGATCTTTAATCCACCAGATGATCTGGCAACAAAAATCTATCCCCAGGAAGCAGTCATCACCCAGCGCATCGGGAATGTATATCCGACCAGCCTGGATGATTATCTCAACAATCAGGGCTTCGAAGGGTTGCGTAAAGCGCTGGAACTCGGTTCCGAGAAAATGATCGAGTGCATGGCGGAATCAGGCCTTTTAGGACGCGGCGGCGCAGCTTTCAGCACCAAGCTAAAATGGGAGGGCGCAGCGGCGGCATCTGGTCAGTCCAAATATATCGTTTGCAATGCAGATGAGGCTGAACCGGGTACCTTTAAAGATCGCATCCTCCTGGAAAATGATCCCTTTGCCATTCTGGAGGGGATGCTGACAGGCGGGTTCGCCATCGGGGCAACAAAGGGTTTCATTTATATTCGTGGTGAATATCAAAAAGCACAGAAGGTCTTTGCCCAGGCGATTGAAAGCGCCCGGGCAAAGGGTTATCTGGGAAAAAATATTCTCGATTCTGGATTTGATTTTGATATCGAGCTCCGTTCCGGCGCCGGTGCCTATATTTGCGGGGAAGAAACAGCCCTTTTTGAATCTATTGAGGGAAAACGCGGCTTTCCCCGCTTGAAACCCCCTTTCCCGACAACACATGGTTTATACCAAAAGCCGACTGTGATCAATAATGTGGAGACATTTGCCAATATCTCGCTGCTCTTTCGGATCGGTGTTGACGCCTATCGCAACTACGGAAGTGAAAAATCGAGCGGCCCCTGGCTATTCAGCCTTTCGGGTGACATTGAAAAGCCTGGCATCTACGAAATCACCAGACCAACGACTTTAAGAGAATTACTCGCATCTGCCGGAGGCATGAGAGATGGCAAGCATTTACAAGCCGTATTACTCGGCGGAGCAGCAGGAAAGTTTGTGCATCCCGACCAATTGGATGTACGCCTGACCCAGGAAGATGCCCGTGCAGCTGGATTGACTCTCGGTTCAGGCGCGGTGATCGTTCTCAGCGAAGATGTGAATTTAAAGCAAATATTGGCAGATCTGGGGCATTTCTTTGCCCATGAAAGCTGCGGAAAATGTTATCCCTGCCAGCTTGGTACCCAACGACAGGCCGAGATACTAGACCGGAATTTGGCTGGCGAGACCCTTGACGAGGACTTCTCCCGCCTGGAGGATGTCGGTTGGACAATGACCGATGCATCCCTATGTGGACTGGGTCAGACCGCTGGATCGGCTGTTTTGAGTGCAATGGAACATTGGCCTGAGATTTTTGCGTAAACTAAAATCAGCCCCTCACCTAGCCTCCCCCGCTTGCGGGGGAGGGACTGGTTCTCCCCCGCAAGCGGGGGGAGCCAGAGGGGGCAAGTTAAAGAAAGAGAAACCATGAAAGAAAGAAACACAATCACCCTGACCATCGATGGGGAGGCTATAGATGCCCCCAAAGATGCCACCATTCAACAGGTGCTGGAAACCATCAATAAACCAGCCCCGATCATTTGCTACCACGAGGCGACCACATCCGAAGGGATTTGCCGTCAGTGCGTGGTCGAAGTCGAGGGCTGGCGCGTATTAGCCCCAGCCTGTGTAACCAAAGTCAATGACGGGATGGTTATCTTCACCAACAGCGATCGGGTCAATCGTTCCAGACGCACTATCCTTGAAATGCTGAACGCCAGCGTTGACCTATCCGAATCCCCTGAATTGCAGGGACAAATGGATCAGTTCGACGCAGACCGAGAACGCTTCCCACAGGCAAAAACGCGCGCGCAGGATGTAAAAGACGATAATCCCTTCTTTGTACGGGATTATGAAAAGTGCCTGATGTGCTGGCGCTGTGTCCAGGCCTGCGGAGATGATATTCAATATACTTATTCGATCTCGGTGGGTGGACGTGGTTTCGAGAGCAAGATCTCAACCTTCTTTGACAGCAGTATGCCCGAAACGACCTGTGTCTTTTGCGGTAATTGCGTCGCAGTTTGCCCGACCAACGCCCTCAAAGGGAAAACTGAATACTTCATGGAACTTGGCCTGGATTACGACCAGATCCGGCAGGAAAAGCGCAAAGAGCGCAAGAAAAATGGGGATGGGTAAATGGCTAATAATTTATATCTTACCCGTCACTGCGAGGAAGGCGATAACCTGACGCGGCAGTCTCCCTCATTGCCGTGGAGATTGCTTCGCCAAGCTGAACTTCGTTCAGCCGCTCGCAATGACGTGCAATCAAACAAGGAAAACGCTCATGATTAACTCCGAAAAAACAGTCCGCTCGACCTGCCCTTATTGTGGCGTCGGCTGCCAAATTGATTTGCAGATCAAAGACCAAAAGATCTTCCGGGTGGATGCACCCTTTGGCGTGGCGCCTAATTTCGGGCGATTATGCACCAAAGGTCGCTTTGGCGTGGACTATGTTCACCACCCCTCCAGGTTGACCACCCCACTCATCCGCAAGGATTTTGGCATCAACCCACGCAAGGCAATTGGGTTGGAAGGATTCCGGGAAGCAAGCTGGGATGAAGCCCTTGATCTGGCTGCAAAGAAATTCGCCGAAATCGTTGAGAAAAACGGAGGCGATGCTATCGGCACATTCTGCTCCGCAAAAGCAACCAATGAGGATAATTACCTTTTCCAGAAATTTGTGCGCGGTGTGCTCGGGACAAATAATGTTGATCATTGTGCCCGGCTTTGCCATGCCGCCTCTGTCGCTGGCCTGCAAATAGCGATTGGTTCCTCAGCCATGTCAAATTCGATCGCCGAGATGAAAGACCTCGATGTCTTCATCATCGTTGGCTCAAATACCAGCGAGACTCATCCCGTCATCAGCACCTTTATGCGCGAGGCAATCGTCAAAAACGGTGCCAAGCTGATCGTCGTTGACCCCCGTCAAATTGAAATGACCCAGTTTGCCACACACTGGCTCCGTCAAAAACCCGGTACGGATGTGGTTGTCTTCCAGGCGATGGCGCAGGTCATCATCGAGGAAAAGCTATACGACAAAGAATTTATCCGTGAGCGGGTGGAAGGCTTCGACGATTATGCGGCATCCATCAAAGAGAGCACCCCTGAATGGGCCGAAGAGATTTCAGGCGCTCCGGCAGAAGATATTCGTGCAGCCGCGCGGCTTTATGCCAACGCCGAAAGAGCAGCGATCTATTGGGGGATGGGCATCAGCCAGAGCGTTCATGGCACAGATAATGCCCTCTCGCTCGCAAATCTTGCCCTGCTGAGTGGAAATCTTGGCAGAGCCGGTACAGGGTTAAATCCACTGCGCGGACAAAATAATGTCCAGGGATGCTCGGACTCAGGCGGCCTGCCAGACGTTTTCCCCGGCTACCAGAGTGTCACGGATCCCGAGATCAAGGCGAAATTCGAACTTGATTGGGGCGTACCACTGAACCCCGAAGCGGGTCTGACGACGATGGAAATGGTCGATGCCGCTGAAAAGGGTGTCATTCAAGGCTACTATGTGATGGGTGAAAACCCGATGATGAGCGAGCCCGATTTGCGCCACGCCCGGCATGTGATGGAAGAACTTGATTTTGTGCTTGTCCAGGATATTTTCATGAACGAGACTGCTGAATACGCCGATATCATTCTCCCGGCAACCAGTTTTGCCGAGAAGGATGGCACCTTTACCAATAGTGATCGGCGGGTGCAATTGATCCGTGATGCTGTCCCTGCGCCAGGCAGCGCTCGGGACGATTGGCAGATCGTCGCAGAATTGGCGCAGCGCGTGGAGGCGAAACTCGGTCGAGAAAAAAGTGCCGGCTTTGAATTTGATTCTCCCTCCACCATTTGGGATGAAATGGCTCGCCTGACGCCAGAATTCCAGGGTATTACCCATGCGCGTATCGTTAAAGAAGATGGCGTCCATTGGCCCTGTCCAACTCCCGATCATCCCGGCACGCCAATTTTATTTGCGGACACCTTCCCCAGCGGCAAGGGGAAATTGACCCCGCTCAATTATCGCCCTTCACAGGAATTACCTGATGACGATTATCCCCTGCTCCTCTCTACAGGACGGGTGCTCTATCATTGGCATGGCGGCACAATGACGCGCCGTTCCAAGCTGGATGATATTTACCCGGACCCAACTGTTGAAGTTCATCCTAAAGATGCCAAACCGCTCAATATTCATGCCGGCGACTGGATCAAAGTCCGCTCACGACGCGGCGAGATCACCGTTAAGGCATTGATCACCAAACGCTCACGACCGGGGATGGTCTTTATCCCGATGCACTTTGCCGAAGCCGCTGCAAATGAATTAACCCTGGACGCACGTGATCCACAAGCGAAGATCCCGGATTATAAGGTCGCCGCAGTAGTAATCGAGCCAATGCATTTATAGAGGAGAGGCCGCATGGAATGTTGTCAATGCCAGGGAATTGAGGCGAAATTTGATCAAGCCTATGTTTCCGAACAACTCGAAAATTACCGGAATGATGGTCTTAAAAAAACTGCCATCCAATTAATCGATGCCCTGCAAGCCGAAGATATTCAAGGGCTATCTCTCCTGGATATTGGCGGCGGCGTTGGTGGACTTCAGCACGCACTGCTTAATTCTGGTGTGCGCAATGCCATAAATGTCGAGGCTGCCTCGGCTTATCTCGAGGCCTGCAAAGTAGAGGCTGAACGTCAGGGGCATGCCGCCGCAATAGATCATATGCAGGGTAATTTTGTCGAAATTGCCGAAGATGTTCCGGCTGCAGACATAGTTACCCTCGACCGGGTGATCTGCTGTTATCACGACATGCCAAATTTGGTCGGCCTTTCGGCGAAGAAAGCAACCCGGTTTTACGGTGTTGTTTATCCTCGAGATATTTGGTTTTTAAAATTGATCGTTCAAATTTATTATAATTTTCGACATTGGGTAAATCGCAATTCAATGCGGGTTTTTATTCACCCTACCGAAGCAGTGGAAGCTTTGCTTCGAGAAAATGGCTTTTCACGCCATTTCCATCGCAATATGGGGGTCTGGCAGGTAGCAGTATTTAAACGCAAATGAACGAATACGGATGCGCCCCCGCAAACAAAAATCCCCGACTATAGGGTCGGGTCGTTAGTGATCGAGAAAGCGCGATAAGTGACGAGTAATAAGTGAAAACGCCTTCCGAAATCTGGAAGGCGTTTTTTGATGCAGGCAAATTATATGCCATCACTTTTCCTCTGCCACCCAACTCAGATCATATCTCGGTAAGGTTGCTTCTTTTTCTGTCGGGCGCACGGCAAAATGTCCTTGAATACCGAGGGCATCGCAGCCCATTTCCCAGTTCGCAGCCCAAATCCCGAGGGCAACGGGGGCATAATATTGGGAGGCGGTAGCGGCGTAGAAATCGAAGGATTTTATAGCACCCTTTTCGTCGGTCACGGCGGCGCAGCGAGTGGTTTGTCCATTATAGGAGGAGGGTGCCCATTGGCAAATCTCGTAATTGCGACCGTAATGATTGGAGGGGGGGGCATCCACGTCGAGGGGCTGGATAAAATCCGCATCTGCGAAAAAGAGTTCAGATTGCGGCAAACGACTGTTGCTAAGTCGAGAATTGAAAATGCGAATAAATAAGGGGATGTAGTTCGACTTATATCCGACAGCACAAACACAGACAATGTGATCTTTTTCGGAATCAAAGCGTTCGCCCAGGTTTTGCATGATGCTTGCATGATCTGCGCCGGGACCGATCCAGCAGGTGCCGAGTCCCATGCGGGTCACATCCAAAACGACTTTTTGCAGGCTCCTGCCAACATCGATCACGGAGAGGCGGTCGTATTCTTTCGGCGCGATGGCAACGAGGAACTCGGTCGCATTGACAGGGGGCCAGACGGTTAACGGGGCGGCGATATATTCAAAGCGGATCGGGGCTTCGCCGATCCTGGGTTCGGCAAGGTGGCATTGGATGGAGTCCATCAACTCGGCGTGGTCAGCTTCGGTCAGCTTACGAGTCTGGAAGGAACGGCAGGAATGTCTGGCGCGCATCAGGTCGAAGAGGTCGAGAGCATCGTTCCGTTTGGGCAAGCGTTCAGAGAAGCGCAGATTAAATTTTACAGTCACCAAGTCAAAGAGGGCGGCGATGAAGAGCAAGCTTCCAAGCACTGAGAAGATTTGGGCCAGAAAATTGATCTTGAACAGGCGCGATACGCCTGCGAGCAGGGCGAGTATCAGGATGAATATCACCGGCAGCAGATATTGCAGCCATCCCGTAAACTGAACCCGCATCTTTGCACGCACCATCCCTGCGGCAAGTTTTCTGAGAGGGATCATGGGGATACGCTCAAGAAGTGCGCTCTCATTTGCACCGAGGCCTTGCATAAAATCATCGCTATTTTTGGAATTCGTATCATTCTTTGTCACAAGGTTACTCCTGCAAGCTTTATTGCGTGTTATTACTTGCAATTAGTATACTCAAACTCTTATTGCAAGTCAAGACTTGCTTATGTTACAATCCCTTATCAGGAGCGTAATATGCCTAAGGTGATTGATGAAAGCAAAATTTTCAAAACCGTGATCGAGATGTTAGTCTCACGCGGCTACGAAGGTGCCACGACCAAAGAGATCGCGGAAATCGCTGGCGTCAATGAAGCCACTCTTTTCCGCAAGTATGGCAGCAAAGCAGAACTATTCGAAAACGCGATTAATCATCAACTATCCGATACCCCCCTGAACAGGCTCGTTTACACGGGGGATCTCGAAGCTGATTTGTATGAAATCACAGCAGCCTATAAGGAGACTAACAGGCAACATGGGGAGATCATCCCAACTATTCTTACCGAGTTGCCACGTCACCCGGAGCTTAAGGGGGCGCTCAATATTCTCTGGGCAAATATCCAATCCGTTGCAATAATCATTCAAAAATATCAGTCAGGAGGTGTTCTGAAAAAAGAATCCCCGATCACCAGCCTGAACGCCTTGATCGGCCCGCTGATGACGAGTCAAATGTTTCTCCGAGCGAATTTAGATTTTCCATTGCTGGATACGGATCCGGCAGAGCATGTAAAAGATTTTTTGCAAGGCAGAAAAAACTAAATCTCGCCGCCAATGCGTTAACCTTCAATGTCCGTGACCCTCGACGAGCATGATTCGATTATAAGTTTAGGTATATCAAGTAAGGGTTAAAAATTATTGCGCATTAATCTCTATCTTTTAGACGATCTCACCATTTGCGCCGGCTTGCCAGAAGTTCCGTGGCGGATATGGCATCTAATGGCTTTGCGTAATAATATCCTTGAGCGTACTCACAGTTTATTGACTGAAGGAAAGATTTTTGTTCTGCCTTTTCGACTCCCTCTGCAATCACATCCAACCGCAAATGACTCGCTAGAGTTTTTATCATTTCAATAATTTTTTGGCTATCTTTATCCACATGGATCATTTTGACAAAAGAACGATCTATTTTTAGGACATCAATTGGAAAGCGAGCCAAATAATTTAATGCTGAGTAACCTGAGCCAAAATCATCGAGACTAATTCGGATCCCAAGTGAGCGCAGCTTTTTGAGTACTTCGATTGCGCTCTCATCATCAGGGGCACTAACTTTTTCTGTAATTTCCAACCACAATCTGTCTGGCTCCAACTTTGTTTCCTCGAGAACCTCTTTAACATTTTCGACCAGGTTTGGATGCTTAATATTTCTTGCAGAAAGGTTCACCGCGATAAAGAGAGGCGGATTACTTGGAAATTTCTTTTGCCATTCAACTGCCTGGGTACAAGCGTTTTGAAGCGCCCAATGATCTGTTGTATAAATAAGACCTGCTGTATCTATTGAATCCATGAAATCAGAAGGATATAGAATGCCTTTATTGGGTGCATACCATCGCATTAATGCCTCATATCCTGCAATATGCCCGGTTTCCATGGAAATAATGGGTTGGTAATGTAAGCGAAATTCTTTTTGAAGAACACCTTGCCTGAGTGCTGTTCCTATGCGCATTCGTTCTAGGGCACGGTCGCGCATGGATTTGTCATAAATCTCAACTCGGGCTTTACCTAACTCTTTCGCCTGATACATTGCGATATCTGCGTCCTGAAGAATATCTTCAGGGGATTCATAGCCTATGGTACTCACTGCTACACCAATGCTCACGGTAGCAAATATTTGCTTTCCTTTGATAATAAAGGGTTTCGACAGGGCTTCTCTGAGCCGATTCGCAGTCGAAATAGAAAATAAACTTTCTTTAACATCATTTAGGAGGATTGCAAATTCATCCCCACCAAAACGGGCAATTACTGCAGTTTGAGTGTCAGCATCAACGCTATGAATATTTTTCTTTAGCCTTTCAGCCACAGCAAGGAGCAGTTGATCACCAATGCCATGTCCAAGGCTATCGTTTACGACTTTAAAATCATCAATATCCAGGAATAGCACCGCAAAATCCACCGCCTTCCTTTGCCTGGATTGGGCAATTGACTGGTTGAGGCTGTCGAGAAATAACTTGCGATTCGGCAGACCTGTAAGAGCGTCATGATGGGAATTATGCAACAGATCGGTTTGGATTTGATTCCGTTGAATTGACATTGCAACCTGATTGCTGATTGCTAAAACCAATTGAAGATCACGGTTGTAGAAATTGGTTGAAGATCCGATGGACTTTCTGGCAAAGATCAGAGCGACAACTTCGTCATCGATAATAACCGGCACAAGTAGTAGTGGGGCTTTGGATTGAACCGTTACTGAATTCTCTTCACTGTCAGGGAATTCATCATGATTATTTGAAAACAAAGTTGCAGTTTTATTATCAAATGCCTTTTGTGCAATTGAGGATGGGATCCCCTTTTCAGTCAACTTCTCAAATTGGTTTGCCATTATTATCTGGCAATCTTCAGCTGTAATTACACCTTTGATCAATTCTGAAATTTCAGATAAAGCTATTTCCAAATCCGAAATATTTACCAGTCGCTGCCCAACATCGTACAGAAGATGGCCATAATGATCATTGGATTCTAATATCAGTTCAGTTGTTACCTTATTTCTTAAATGGTTGGTGTATGGTCTGTAATGCGATAATGACCCAGATTGGATTATTGTGAAAAGACATATCCCAAAACGAATCCGGTCATCATGATGCAAAGGTTGATCTCTATTTATTCGATTTCCATTGACAAAGGTACCATTAGTGCTGTCGAAGTCTTGAATAGAAACTTTATTAATTATTGGATCATACTCAATTTTGGCGTGATAGCTTGATGCAGTATCGTCATGCAAAACAATGGTATTATCAGCTTCCCGTCCAATGGTATTTTGGCCCGGTTCTATACTATATTTTTGGAGATCATTATTGGTTGACCGGGTTATTAAAAGCCATTCGATCTTGCCAGTATTTTCTGCCATATAGGTGCCACGCTCAATCCAAGATTCAAGAAGGAATTATCTAACTGGATATCAATTTTTCAATAAACAGTAATGTGGATATTATTTTTTCAGAATGTCAAATCACCGATATAAAACCACAATCGTTGGAGTATTCCCGGTTCTAAATGACACATAATCATCCACGCCATTTGAATAATTCCCGGCCGTCAGATACGCACGGATCTGGATAATGTCCATGTTATTTTTCATCTGATCACTTACATGGTTGGTAATATTGATTGCCTTTGGAGAACAATTATTGAAAGAGACCGCAATCTCACTACCCTGAAAATAACCCACACCTTCCTTACCATAATCACCGACATCCACCCCCCCCAGATCGACCAATTCAAACCCCAGGTCTCCATATGAGAAGGGTGATCCACTCATTGTGCAAATGCCAGGTAAAAACATCGCAGATAATACCGTTGCAGATGAAGGAAGCCCATGCATTTCAAATGTCCAGAACCCCTCACAGTTGTAGGTATCACCCACATCGCCAATAATGGAAGGTGTATCTCCATTATCTACAGGTGTCGGGCCCTCCGGACAAAGGCTTCCACTAGCAGCAGTATCCAGAACTGCCGAAAAATTTCTTTCTGCCAAAATCGTTGGTTGAGGTGAGGGAGGCAACGATGAGACTGGCAAAACCAAATCTGATGCGGCAAGTTCAGTAGGCGCAGGGGATTCGGGTGCCTTCTGAGAGAAGGCTAATCCCGCTCCAGTAAGTAGTAAAAAGGCAATAAAAAGGTTGACTATACGCATGTCGATGATCTCCAGTATTGATTGCTATGCAATGTCCAAAAACCAGCCGAAGCAGATATTGGGGTCGATGGGTAGCAATTCCTGTTATCACAGGCTCTTCCAAAATCGGGTAATAATTATGCTAATTGAGTTAGAAATATCGTTTCTTTCTTCTCTCTACCTCAATCAAACAACTGGCTAGCTACTGGCAACTGAGATGGTTTCGGTCATCAACTCCTCGAAAACCGGTTCGTTGCGAATAAAATCAAAATCCGAATCACTTTGGATCTGCTCAAAAGTCGTTTGCTCCATTCGCAGCGCTGTCCGCAACAACTCTACTGAACGGATCACGCTGCCTCGTATGGCTTCATAACAGGCTTGATTGTAGGCTTTTTCAAATTCCATGACTGGCGCAACAAATTCAAGATGCTCGTCTGCTTTTTCGTCCATCTCTAAATGACGGTAGCAACTGGCCAGGGAGCAATGGGCAAATACATTATTTTCATCAATTGCCACAACCTCTTCCAGCACTTTGGCGGCATCTTCGAACTTTTGTTGAGAGATATAGAGTTGACCCAATTGATAATGGTAATCATCCATATTTGGAGCCAGTTCTATTGCCCGCAAATAGGCCTCGATCGCATTTTCATCCTCACCCAGATGAGCATAGTGGTTCCCGAGTCTGCTCCAGGCTTTATCATTATTTGGATTGACTTCTGTTACCCGTTTAAAGGTGATGATTCGATTGCGGACCTGCTCATCGGTCAACGGCTGTTGGGGATCGCTAAAATCATTTGTTTGAGGCATTGTCAGGGTCGGCAAAGATTCGTCAATATCGTCAAGCACATCTTCTGAACTCTGCTCCGGGATATCTTCCTCATCCGGAACGGACTCAACCTCGGTTTGGGATTCGGCAAAATGAGTTTGCTGATCGTCTTCGACAGATGAGGCATCATCTACCGCTTCTTCAATTGATGATGAGGGAGCAGGCGTCACAGCCAGAGTGGCTGTAACGCTCTCCTCCACCTCAGTAGCAACTTCTGCCAAAGCTGCTGAACTTTCTGATTTGACCAATTGATCTTCAAGGTCGGGTTCATCTCCTTCAGGTCCATCAATGTCAGGCTCAACTAATGCCGGTACTTCTGATCCAGGTACATCTATTTCAAACTTTTGTGGGCTGCTATTCTCAATGACTTCTTTCAACAACGCACGGATTATTTTTTCTGTTTTTCGTACGGAAAGGTCTTCATCCAAAATGCGCTGCAAAACCATTTTCTGCGCAGTTTCATCCTGCAACAGGAATAGGGCTCGAGCATGTTCTTCGTTAATGCGACCTGCATCCAGTGTCCGCCGAATTTTCTCGGGTAATTCCAACAGGCGTAGCAAATTACTGACCACAGTGCTGCTTTTGCCTATCCGCACGGCAATCTGATCGGGGGATAATCCAAATTCCTCTTCCAATTGAGCATAGCCATCTGCCTGCTCAAGTGAGGAAAGATTCTGACGCTGCACATTTTCGATCAGGGCCAGCTCAAGGCGTTGCTGTTCATCAGCATCACGGATGATCGCCGGGACTGTGCTCAGTCCAACTTGCCGGGCTGCTTCCAATCGTCGCTCACCAGAAATGAGGATATACCGATCCGGGTCTTCACCAGGGGCAATGATCAGCGGCTGAATAATGCCGTATAGACGGATCGACTCGACCAGGTCTTTGACATCCACATGCAAACGGGGCTGTGCAGGATTAGCATGGATCTGCTCAATATTGATCTGGAAGAGCCCCATTGTCCTGGGCGGAGAATCTGCTGAAATAACGCGGGCAGATTCCTCGTCTACGTGCGCCGTCTGATTTCCATCAAGGAGCGATGCGCTCATTTCAATTCTGGCTGTTTTTGGACCCACTACAGGCCAGGCGTTCATGACCGAAACAGGGGTCGGAGTGGCTTTCCCATTTTGAGGAGGTAAATCTTTCTTGGGAGAATCACTCCCAGATGATTCATCCTGCTCAGCTGCTATCTCGGCAGCCTTTTGATAGGCCTGTAAAGCATTCTCATGGTCTTGCAATTGAGAATATATTTCGCTAAGGTGATACCAAAGAGCAGCCTTATCCTTGCCATGAGAGTCGAGCTTGAGGGCTTCTTTGTATACTGAAACCGCTTTGATCAACTCACCTTCCTGGACATAGGTCAACGCCAGGTTCTGCATCGCGGTACTGAAATCACCACCAAGCTCTATGGCTCGTTGATATGCCTTTGATGCCAGGTCGTAAGCACCTGCGTTGAAATGAAGAGTGCCGATCTCATTCCAGATGATGTGTTCACTCATGAGAATCTCTCTTTCTATAGGCTAAGACGATGGTGTGTGCAACAAACCGTAGCGTGTCCAGTTTTTTACTGTCGTTTTTTCAGTATCCAACTCGTCGGCCTTGCGAAAGGCTTGCTCTGCTTGTTCATATTCATCGAGGGCTCTAAAAGTGTTCCCAAGATTATTCCAGGATACAACCTTTGAGGCATTATCATCGAGCATATTAATGCTCTTGAGATATAACTCGGCTGCCTTCAGATATTCGCCATCGCGGACGTGCAACAAAGCAAGATTATTGAAAGCCAGGCCAAAGTTTGCGTCCAATTCAATCGCCTTTTTATAGGCAAGGTACGCACCTTCGAAAACACCTGCTGTGTAGAAGACATTTCCCAGCTCGCCCCAAATTGTGGCGGTTCCCATGTTGATTTCCTTATCATTGCTTTTATGACCATTGCCGTTTCCATTGTGGCCGTGATCGGCAATCATTTCATCGGTTGGCAGGAAAGCAGGGGTTTCTTCTTGATGATCCTCTTGAGAAATGAGGTCATCATCGTCTTCATTGTCAAGCTCTTCATCATCGAGCTCATCCAGAAGGATTTCTTCCTCGTCCTCTTCAATCTCATCTTCCAAAGCCAGCGAGGGAGTCTCTTCGATCACATCATCTATCAGATCATCTTCGTCAAGAGCCATTTCCTGTGAAATCGCATCCATCAGGTCATCGACATTGACATCCAGATCATCATCTTCAATAGAATTGAAAACCGGGATCAGATCTTTGACAATCGCCAGGGGCACAGAGGGAATATCATCATCCATTGCTTCTTGCCTTTCAACAGCGGCCTCAACCACCAGCTCATCTTGAGCGACAGCTTCAACTTCCGCTTCAGGCTCATCCAAAGATTCTGGACCGACCTCTGCTTCACCTACAGGTTCATCCTGAGCAACGGTTTCAACTTCTTCTTCGGGCTCATCCAAAGATTCTGCGAGGGCTTCGGCAATTTTCTCAACCGCATCGGCAACATCTTCTATGGCATCGGCAACTTCTTCCACTGCCTCAGCGACATCCTCTGCGGCTTCAGCTACATCTTCTGCAGCCTCAGCAATTTCTTCTATAGCTTCATCTTCCTCTGTTTCGGCAACCGGCTCAGCTTGAGCTACGGCTTCGACTGCTGCTTCGGGTACATCCACAGATTCTGCTTCAGCATCACCCTCGTCTGGTTCCAGAGCCTGACTTTCAACCACAGAAATCAACCCGGCAATCACTTCTGCCTGGTCAACGTATTCAGGGATAGCAATCGGTGCATCTTCAAACGCCGCAGACTTTTTAGCGAAAGCTTTATCACTGAGTTTCTCCACTGTTTTCTCAAGCCAGGTCGCAAAATCACTTTTTGCAGAAGCTTCTTCTGTTTCAACTTCTTTTACAGCTTCAGCAACTTCTTTTACAGCTTCAGCAACTTCTTCTACAGCTTCAGCAACTTCTTCTACAGCTTCGGCAACTTCTTCAACAGCCTCGGCAACTTCTTCAACAGCCTCAGCAACTTCTTCAACAGCTTCAGCAATTTCTTCAGTGGCTTCAACCATTTTAGCTACTTCTTCAACGGCCTCAGCAACATCTTCCACGGCTTCAACCATTTTAGCTACTTCTTCAACGGCCTCAGCAACATCTTCCACGGCTTCAACCATTTTAGCTACTTCTTCAACGGCCTCAGCAACATCTTCCACGGCTTCAACCATTTCAGCTACTTCTTCAACGGCCTCAGCAA
>JACKQG010003829.1_pt1 | contig 18036 bp, 13 predicted proteins | sample 8237621 | NCBI WGS metagenome assembly JACKQG01 (sample SAMN15677084, study PRJNA649215) | marine metagenome | biome: marine; feature: Black Sea; material: saline water; isolation source: suspended particulate matter (SPM) from the Black Sea western gyre | collected 2013-06-09/2013-06-10 | depth...
AAGAATTTTTTTTCCTTCGCCTTTGCCTCAGCCTTCGCCTGCACTTTAGTGCGCTGGGTTGTTTATGGTTCTTCAACGATGTTGGTTTATTCAACCGGCAATGGTGTTCACGGTTTCACATTGGATCCCAGCGTTGGTGAATTCCTACTTTCGCATGATAACATTCGCATACCGAAAAAAGGAAATATTTACAGCGTCAATGAGGGGAATTATGAATATTGGGATGAAGGAACAAAACGTTTTATTGATCATTTGAAGGGGAAAAAAAATCATCTGGGCGAACCTTACTCATTACGTTATATCGGCTCAATGGTTGCTGATTTGCACCGAACGTTACTCTACGGTGGCATTTTTATGTATCCAGTCGATTTCAAAGATCTGAATAAACCATCCGGGAAATTGAGGCTGCTGTATGAAGCCTCACCAATGGCTTTCATCTTTGAGCAGGCTGGCGGCAGGGCTATCGACGGAGAAGGAGATATTCTAAAAATTCAACCGACAGAATTACACCAACGGACACCGCTTATTATTGGCAGCAAGTTCGAGGTTGATTTAGCCGAGTCTTTTATGCAAGGGAGTTTGAGAGAGGGAGATTTGGTGACACGGTGACAAGGAGAGTGGGTGACAGGGAGAGTTTGAGAGCGGGAGACAAGGAGACTTGGTGAGTGGGTGACAGGGAGAAATATTTTCAGTAATGGGGAGTTGGGGATTCTCCCCATCTCCTACTCCCCTTGTCTCCCGCTCTCCATGTCACCCTCTCTCCCACGCAAAATTTGAATAAACAAAGAAAAACAAGAGGAAGAAAACCAAATGCAAACTAATGAACCAGTCCTGCGAGTTATGCCGATGCCAAAAGATACCAACCGCTATGGAACTGTATTTGGCGGCGTGATTCTCTCTTATCTTGATATTGCCGGTGTTTTGGAAGCGCGCAAAACTGCTGCTGTAAATTTTGTAACTGTGGCAATGAACAAAGTTGAATTTCATCAGCCGGTCTTTGTCGGTGACCAGGTTTCATTTTACACAAAAACAGTACGCAAGGGAAATACATCCATTACTGTCGAAGTAATTGTAAAAGCCAACCGGTACGATGATCCAACAAAGGTTGTTCATGTTACATCAGCGGAACTTACATTTGTTGCGGTTGATGAAAGCAGGAAGCCGATTAGTATTCCTTAATTTTTTTGGATAAAGTAATTTAGGGGGCGGGATAAATTAAGTTACACATATTGAACCTGTAATATATTGATTTGAAACAAATTTTAAAATTGAAATGGGAAAGTTATTTAATCCAGCCCCCTTAATTGTGAATCCGCCTAAAAGATGTCAGACGTTCCGTTGATAATTGAGAACAAAGGATTGACAATGATCTACTCCAAATTTACTCTTAAACTGACGGCTATGCCCCATAGCCGTCAACCTAAGTGTCATTAGCTTTGAATTATCAATTAGTTATTGTTGTTATAGAACATGACCCGAAAATATTTATTATCGCAGAATAATTTGTAGCAGCCTGTCCGCCGTTTTTTTGGCGGAAATATTTTTGTTTAATGATATAACCTATTAAATTACTTTACGTTAGTGAGTGAATATTTTACTCTGATATTCCCATTATTAGCTTGGATGTTGGGTAATATACTATAAATCATTTTTCTATTTTTTATTATTCTGCTACAAATTATTCTGCTATTTTAATAATGATCCTAATTTTTTAAATTACTCTTTAAAATCAACAGCTTTATTTAACAATAAAACAATTAGTTACAATTATTAATATTTTCAATCCAATTCCGAAATTGTGGGTTTGCACCCATTAAACAGTGACACAACCTAATTATAATATTCAACTTACAGTATTTAGGTTGACGGCTATGGGATGGGAGGAACAAGCATCCAGCAACAAGCATCCAACATCAAGCATCCAGCATCATTTCATCAAAACGCACCTTCAATTTCTCCCAGGTTTGCTCAAGCCCTTCCGAAACAACCTTAACATCACTTAAAATCGGCATAAAATTCGTATCACCATCCCAGCGGGGCACAATATGAAAATGGAGATGATCTTTCACACCAGCGCCGGCAACCTGTCCCAAATTCATCCCGATATTGAATCCATGCGGAGACATTTTTTCAGATATTACTTTTTGACAAAGTACGAGTAAATCCATCAATTCAAGTTTTTCTTCACTGTTCAATTCAGAAAGTTGGTTTGTATGCTTATACGGCGCGATCAATAAATGTCCGTTATTATAGGGGAATAAATTCATTAATACAAAACTAAACTTTCCCCTGTAGATGATCAGATTTTTTTTGTCATCGTTAGCAACAGGTTTATCACAGAAGATGCAGCCTTTTTTATCTTGTTCCGGCATGGCTACATAATTTATCCGCCACGGCGCCCAGAGCCTTTCCATAAAACCTCCCAAAGAAAAAGGGCGCGTTAGAGAACCGCACCCTTAATTCAAATAATAATTTAACTATTCAGCTAATTCTTGAGTGAATGTCATTCTGAACGAGGGAGGGGATTTGGGATGATGGGAAGTGAAGAATCTCACGGTATACTAGAAAAATGTTGGATAAATGCCGAGATTCCTGTACAGTTACCTTATTATTTTAAGGAAGTACAGACTGTGCTTCGGTCGCAAGCTCCCTCAGAATGACTTTTGTAACTATGCTGAATAGTCACTAATTATTTTTAAAACTACTTTTCTTTTTCTGCTTTTGATTCGGCAACCACCTTTGCTTCCACATCTTTTTGTAATGGATCATAGTGGGAAAATTCCCGGGAATAAGTTGCACGCCCCTGGGTCATTGAACGCAGAGAAGTCGAATAATCATTCAACTCTGCTAAAGGAATTTGCGCTTTCACAACTTGAAATCTTCCGGCTGATTCCATTCCCTGTATTTTTCCCCTGCGGGTTGAAATATCACCCATAATATCACCCATATTCTCTTCGGGACATTTTACTTCTACATTGTAAATTGGCTCTAACAGGATGGGTTTTGCTTTTTTTATTGCCATTTTGAAAACTTCTCTACCCGCGATCTGGAAAGCAATATCTTTTGAATCCACGGGATGCTCTTTTCCGTCGTAAACAGTAGCTTTTACATCCACAATTTTATAACCGGCAATTGCTCCATCTATGATAACCTGTTTTACTCCCTTTTCCACCGAAGGAATAAAAGTCGATGAAATTGAACCACCAACTACCTTGTTCTCAAATACAAAACCATCTCCTCGTGGCTGGGGTTCAATTCTCATCCAGACTTCAGCGAATTGACCGGCACCACCGGACTGTTTTTTGTGGCGGTATTTTTCATCCGCTTTACCTGTGATTGTTTCACGATATGCGATTTTTGGTTTTTTTCTTTCAACTTCAACCCCAAAACGTTCTTTTAATCTTTTCAGAATAACTGTCAAATGGACTTCACCCTTTCCGGCAATTACAGTTTGATGAAGTTCAGGATCAATAGTAATACTAAAACTGGGATCAATTTCGTTCAATGTATGTAATCCTGTGGAGATTTTATCTTCGTCGCCCTTGCTTTTGGGAGTGATGGCAATTTCATAAACCGGGGTAAAAAATTCTAATGGTTTGAATTTCAGTTTTTTCTTTTTACTTGAAAGTGTATCACCTGTGTGCGTTTCTTTTAATTTGACCAACGCACCAATATCACCTGCGTTGAGAATACCAATTTCTTTTCTTTCCTTTCCATTCAAGGTATAGATCTGCCCGATTTTTTCCGAACCATCCCGAGTCGTGTTTAGTACATCATCCCCTGTTTTAACAGAGCCAGAGAAGACTCGAATCAATGAGAGTTCGCCAACATGTAGTTCGGATAATGTTTTAAAAACGAAACCGGCAAATTCACCATTACCTTCGGCTTTTAATTCAACTTCTTTTCCATCTTCTTCAGCAGTGAATGCTGACATATCAGCAGGTGACGGACAATAGCTCGTTATAAAATCCATTAATAGTTGTGTTCCCACATTCTTGGTAGCGGAACCGCATAAAACAGGGAAAATCAACTTTGATACTAAACCGGTTTTGATACCTTTAACAATATCATCTTCAGACAGTTCACCTTCTTCAAAATATTTTTCCAATATCTCGTCATCGCATTCGGCAACTTTTTCAATAAACTCAGTGCGTAAATTTTCAGCTTTATCCTGGAGATCCGCCGGGATATCTTCCAGCGTGTATTTTCCACTGTCCCCGCTAAAGGTTACTTTTTTCATCTTCAAAACATCGATGACACTATTAAAACCTTCTCCTTCATTAACCGGAAAATTTACAGCAACAACTGCATTACCAAAGGTTTCCCTGGCATCTTCAAGAACCTTATCAAAATTTGCATGTTCCCTGTTAAGATGATTAATGTAGAATAATCGGGGCTTATCGTAATCCTGCAATATTTCCCAGCCAAGATCAGTGCCAACTTCAACTCCGGAAACACCATTCAACAACATTACAGCAATGTCAGCTGCACGAAATCCGCTTTTCACCTCACCAAGGAAATCAAAATATCCCGGTGTGTCAAGTATATTGATTTTTGTGTTTTTCCAGTCCACATGCAATAAACTGGTTGTGATTGAAATCTTCCGTTCAATTTCATCACTGCTATAATCTGATGTTGTCGTGCCATCATCAACAGACCCAAATCGATTGGATTCCCCACTTGCAAAGAGCATCGCCTCCGCCAACGTTGTTTTTCCCGAATCACCGTGTCCTATCAATCCAATATTTCTAATTTTATCAATAGTGTACTCTTTCACTTAAAGCCTCCTTAAATTAGAATAGATAATTTATACATTTTATTTATTTTCAATATCCTATTTTAATTTTCTTTTAAAAACTTTCCCCATCCTTGTTCGCGGCAAGTCTTCATAAAATTTTACAACTTGCGGACATTTATAAATAGGGATGTGTGAACGACAGAATTCTATTACTTCTTGCCCGGTCAAAGACTCATTTTCTTTTAAAACAATACATGCCAGCACGTCCTCTTTATGATCGGGACTGGGCACAGAGATAACTGCTGCTTCCTGAATTGAAGGATGGGTCGTTAATAAATCCTTAATTTCGTTCGTGTGTATTCTGAATCCTCCTTTAAGAATGATATCTGCCTTCTTCTCAACTAAAACGATATTTCCGTCGGAGTTTCTTTTTCCAAAATCACCCGTGTAAAACCAGCCATTTTTCAACCGTTTTTCTGTCAACTCCTGGTTTCGCCAATAACCATCCATCATGGAATTACTTTTTATCGCGATTTCACCAATTTCATCATGCGGCAAAGGTTCACCGGAAGCATTGTGAATATGCATTTCAAAGATTGGCAGGGCTCTTCCTACTGAATCGCTCAAATTTTCAAACGAAGCCTGTGTTGATGCTACAATCCCACCAGCCTCGGTAATTGTATAACTATTGAATAAAGTACTATTAAATCTTTCAGCGAATTCTTTAGCCAGTTCCTCAGGAAGGTTAGAATATGATGATATGTTTGTTTTCAAAGAAGAACCTGAAAATGATTCATCTTCCCAATCGCATAACAATTTATAGAATTGAGGACTTGCTGTAATAACTGAAACTTGAAACTCATCTATTGATTTTGCTATTGCCGGAATATCAATTTTTGAATGGAGAACTATTGTTGCGCCTAACGAAACTGCATTTAATATTTGGTTCTGGCTTGTGATTAAAAACAACGGGAAAAATGCGCCAAAAACATCATCTTCCGTTAATTTAAAACAATCGACAAATGCATTATTATTCAAAGAAATATTCTCGTGAGTCAATGGTACGCCTGTGGGCACATCTTCCATTCCGGATGTGAATTGAAGTAACGCAATATCTCCTTGCTCATTTTCTTTTTCGATTTCACCAATTGAGGAATTGGAGATCAATTTTTCTAATTGGAATGAATCCCCTGGTTTTTGCTTTCCCAAAACAACTTTAATGATCGACTCTGAACAATTCAGAAAAAACTCTTTCAACTCTTTTCTAAAACCATCCCAATAGATTATTGCTTTGAGTTCCGAATTATTTAAAACAAAATTTAAATCATTTTCATAAAACATATAATTAACAGGAACGACAATTGCGCCAACCTGTTGCAGTGCAAAATATGAAAAAATAAAATGCGGGACATTGGGGAGCATTAGCGCGACTCTATTGCCTTTTGCTATTCCGGAGTCTAAAAATCCATTGGAGAGTTTATTTATTATTTCGTTTAACTCGCCATAATTAATTTGATGCTCATTAAAAACTATCGCTGTTTTTTCAGGAAATTTTTGTACAGTTTGATGTAATTTCTCAACAATCATTGTTAGATCCAAGCTTTCTCAATAATTAAAAAGTTAATAGTAAGGAAAATTTTTATTAAAATCAAGTTTTTTTTAATCAGATAGATTTTATAACCTGAATTATTCACAAACAATAACTTGGAGTGAATTAATTTAATTAATTACAATTAGTTGAACACATTTGTATTGTAAAGCTGAATTATTGTCAATTATACCATAATTTGTGAATAATTCATGTTATCCCGCACCTTTAAAAATCGGATGAATAAAGCGGATTAAATTTCTTGAAAATCACGTATTTTGTAAATGTTCACCAGGTGTCAGTGAAGGAAAGACTGAAAAATCCAATCCGCCACGGCGAAAAACAATCCAACGGATGAAAGATTTTGATATCTGACTAAAGGTCAAGATTAAGGTCGAGAAAAGAAAATTTTTTTTCTTGACCTTGATCTTTTTTGTAGCTATTCAGCGAGCCTTGTGAACAATTAAAAACATGGATTTTAAGAATATAGCAGAATATTTTTTTATTGCGCTAAATTGCCAGATTTTTTTTGCTGAATAGTTACTCTTTTTTTAGTATATATCTGTTGGGTTGTTTCTATCCGTTGGACATATTTTTTCTGATTACATTATTTAGTGCTTGATATAATTCCAAGAAATTGCTATATTCATATTATATTTATCAAATCTACGGATGGAACAAACTCAAATTTCTTGTTTAAAAATTATAAACCTAAGAAGGGAAATAAAATGAAAAACACAAAAGTCACCTTAATAATTTTATCCCTATTTCTTCTCGTTTCATTTAATTTACAGGCAAAAAATAAAAGATCGTCAAAAGCCCATTTTTCACTGCACATCTTTTCATCGAGTAACATCACGGGAAATATTGAACCCTGCGGCTGAGGCGGCAAACGCAGCGGCGGATTCGCTCGGAGAGCGACTTATGTTAAAACAAATCAAAAAGCTGATGAACATATTCTCATTTTAGACAGCGGTGATTTTCTCGGCAGACGAGGTGATAGAGCCCGCGTCGATGCTGAATACACAGTAAAAGCCTTCCAACAGATGAATTACGATGTGATAAATATCGGGGAACGGGATTTTTTGCAACGGATAGAATTTTTAACCACCAAACATAAAAACAACAAAACACCATTTGTTTCAGCAAACATCTTCCAACCTGATGGAAACACGCTTGTATTTCCTCCTTATACTATAAAAAAGTTAAAAAAATTTAAAGCTAATGGCAAAAAAGTTCCCACATTAAAAGTCGGCATTTTTGGAATTGTGTTCAAACGGTTGCAAATTGTCATTGACAAGAATGAACCACAATTGGTTGTCGGTGATCCGATGGAAGCTGCTAAAAAAGCAGTTGCTGAACTGAAAAATAAATGTGATGTCATCATAGCGCTTGCCCATACGCGTTACCCACAAATTAAAATGCTGGCGCAAACTGTTGAAGGAATCGATGTCATCATCGGCTGCCACGATCCGATCTACCGTCCAAATACGGAAAAATTTGGAGAGGCAGTTGCAATAATTGGAGGGAGCAAAGGTCAGTACATTGGTGATTTAAGACTTGATTTTGACAAAGATAAAAACATTGTCGGTCAATTGGGAAGGACAGTCCTGTTGGATAAAAAAATTAAAGATGATTCGGAAATGGCTACCTTGATCCGCAAATTCAAGGCTGACAAGGCAAAAGGTATTCGCAAACATGCGAACAATATAAGAAAATAATTTTTATTGAAAGATCCATTTAGTGAGACGTTTGTTTAACGGGAGCAGGTTTATTGTTCCGACGTCTCACTTTTTTATTTTTATTTAGGATTAAATTGGTTCTTCAATTATTTCAGCAATGGCAGGATAAACTCTTTGAAAGTGTCTGACATTAAATGTAAGCAATTTTTCGACTTTTGCTTTTTTGGCAGCGTGGGCGATTAAGGCATCGAAAATTGTTCCGCCACGTATATTATTCTTAGATAATAATTCTAAAACATGCTTGTAATCGGAAGTAATTAATTCTATTTTTTCAAAGTTAGAGACAATAGTCTCATTAATAAGATAATAAATCTCTAATGTTGTTACAGTCCTATTTATTGGGATTGTCGTCAGAATGGAATAAAGTTCTGCAAGGTTATGAGTACTAATGACACCAATAACATCAGCCTTTATCACTTTTGATAACCAGGGGAATGCCTTCTCATGATTAGGATGTGAATCTACTAATGCAGGTACTAAAACTGAAGTATCAAAAAAAATTTTCATTTTAACGAATCCTTAATAATAGTATTTATTCTATCTTGCCGAACTTTTTCTACAATATCAGATACATCTTCTGTTAATTCAGCGTGTAGGATTAGCACACCATCTTTTTCAATAAGTAAAGATTCTTCATTATCCGGTTTTAAGATTACCTTATCTTCTTCGACTTCGATAATCAATTTCATCCCTGGTTTTAGATGCAATTTACTTATTGCCTCATGTGGAAGGATAATGCGTCCTGCTTCATCTATTTCTGTTTGAAATTTTTCGTTCATTTTTATATCTCCTGTTTTCTATCACAAATAATATAACACGAAAATGGTTAAAATGCAAAACATTTTTTTACCCGCTCCTCTATGCAATCTCCCAAAGCTCAAATATAAAATATTCTTGATTGTTTCAATATTTTTTATTAAATTCATCATCAGTAATTATTTTTCGGAATGGTATCAACTTAATTAGTGTATGTCCGAGAAAGCAGTCATTCCGGTTGGAGCGCAGCGGAATACCGGAATCTTGTGCATAAAACCATGAGATTCCGGCACAAAAAATCGCCGGAATGACAAAACATACCTTTTTCGGACAGACACTAATTAAACATAATGAAAAAAAATATATCCCACAGCCGAGACAAAGAAACCATCGAAGCAAAAGCAAAATGGTTTCAATCACTTTCACTAGAAGAAAGGATGGACATATTTTGTCAATTCACAGACCTCATTTTAGAAAACAATCCCAATATAGTGAAAAAAAAATATGCTAAACCAACTATAGGACGTATTCAAATCGTTAGAAAACCATGAGGTGAAATACCTGGTTATTGGTAGTATTAAAAAAATATTATGGTTCACCACCTGTTAAATTCCTTATTTTGATCTCAGAACAGGGATTAACGATTTACGATTTTTGAAGTATTGTCTATTTATTAATTAAATTTGTAACTGTTCAGCTATTCGTTGTATAAATGTCATTCTGAACGAGGGAGGGGAAGGGTTGTGTTGGGAAGTGAAGCATAGTCTGTATTCATTAATATAATATAATGTAACTATACAGGAATCTCGTATTATTTTAAAAAAAGTAGGGACATTGGAGAGATTCCTGTATAGTTACATTTAAAAATAAGGAAATACAGACTATGCTTCGGTCGCAAGCTCCCTCAGAATGACTTTTGTAACCACATTGAATAGTTACTTAAATTTATAAATACAGCACTCCTTCGTAAATCAAAAATCGTTAATCTTTATTCATAAATCATTTTTTCATATAAATATAATTCTAAATAAAAACCGGTTTCAAGGATTACTCATGACCCTCGATCAAATTTTAGATGTCATCCGTAACGATCCTGACATATTAGCCAACATCACCCACTGGCAGAAAATCCCTGAACAGCATGCGCAATTCGCTGAATTTCCAAAATCCATTCATTCTGATTTGGTGGAAAAATTCCAGCAACGCAGCATTAAAAAATTATACAGCCACCAGGCTTCGGCGATTGAAGCAATTTTAAAAGGTAAAAATGTCGTTGTTGTAACACCAACCGCATCCGGAAAAACACTTTGTTACAACATACCTGTGTTGAACAATTTAATCGAAAATCCGGAAGCCAGAGCCATTTACCTTTTTCCCACAAAAGCATTATCCCAGGATCAATTAAATGAACTTTATGATATTTCCAAAGAACTGGATCGAAATATTAAAACCTTCACATTTGATGGTGATACACCGGCATCAGCGCGCAAAGCCATCCGAACTGCCGGACATATCGTCATCACTAATCCTGATATGCTGCACCAGGGAATTTTGCCCCATCACACAAAATGGATCAAATTATTTGAAAATTTAAAATATGTTGTGGTTGATGAAGTTCATCATTACCGGGGTGTATTTGGAAGCCATCTTGCCAATATTATTCGCAGGCTAAAAAGAATATGCAAATTTTATGGCAGTGATCCACAATTCATTTGTTGTTCAGCTACGATTGGAAATCCCAAAGAATTAAGCGAAAAAATAATTGAGAGTGAAATTGAATTAATAGATAACAACGGCGCTCCGCGTGGTGAAAAACATTTCATCTTATACAACCCACCGGTTGTGAATGTTGAATTAGGGATTCGAAAATCCGTTGTAAATGAAACACAAAAGTTAGCGGCAAAATTTTTAAATGCTAATGTTCAGACTATCGTTTTTGCCAGAAGCAGGCTGCGGGTAGAAATTTTAGTGACCTATCTGAAGGAAAGAATGATAAAGTTTAAAAAATCAGCCAAACTCATTCGCGGTTATCGCGGCGGCTATCTTCCGCTGGAAAGACGCGCCATTGAAAAGGGTTTGCGCAGCGGTGAAATTCTCGGTGTTGTCAGTACCAATGCGCTGGAATTGGGAATTGACATTGGTCAGCTTTCGGTTTGCGTAATGGCTGGTTACCCGGGAACAATCATCAGTTCCTGGCAGCAAGCAGGAAGGGCTGGCAGACGAGCCGAAACATCAGTTGCAATTCTCGTTGCTTCCAGCGCTCCCCTTGACCAGTTCATCATCAACCATCCCGAATATTTCTTTGGCAAATCCCCAGAGACAGGTATTGTCGATCCCAATAATTTGATCATTTTAATGAGCCACCTCAAATGCGCTGCGTTTGAACTGCCATTTGAAGACAACGAGCAATTCGGGCTTGATGCAACCCATGATATGCTTTCTTACCTCGAAGAAAATGGAGTACTCCACCATGCTGAAAACCGCTGGCACTGGATGAGTGAAATTTACCCAGCACAGGAGATCAGCCTGCGCAGCGCGTCACCGGAAAATTTTGTTATCATCGACACCACTTACGATGACCGCGTGATTGGAGAAGTTGACTATTTCAGCGCCTCACAGCTCATTTATCAAGACGCCATTTACATCCACGAAAGCAAACAATTTCACGTTGATAAGTTGGATTGGGACAGGCGGAAAGCATACGTGCATGAAGTTGAAGTTGATCATTACACTGACGCCCACACAGACACCAATTTGAAAGTTCTCGATGTTTTTGAGGACAAACCGGTAAAAGGCGGCACAAAAGCTTACGGTGAAGTCAGCGTAATTACAGTAGCCACTAAATATAAAAAGATAAAATTCCACACCCATGAAAATATTGGCATGGGCCCAATTCACCTGCCCGAACTGGAAATGCACACAACGTCCTACTGGCTTGAATTTGATGGGGATACGGCTGTTTCACTCAAAATTTCAGAAGCTGAAATGGCGGATGCTTTAAAAGCTCTGGCAAACGTTTTGGGCAATGTGGCACCGTTTTACATCATGGCTGATCCGGGCGATCTCCGCACCATTCCAATGATAAAATCCACATTCTCGAAAAAACCAACCATTTACATTTACGATGCCTATCCCGGCGGCGTCGGTTTCAGCCGAAAATTATTTTACGTGCATGATGATCTATTAAAAGCAGCGAAACAGCTTATTTTAGAATGTCCCTGTAAAGCGGGTTGTCCCAGTTGTATTGGGCCGGCATTGGAGGTTGGTGAATTGGGGAAAGAGAGTTCGTTGAAGTTGTTGGAAAGGGTGATAAATATCTAAAGATTTTTCGATCTATATTTCACAAAGTTACACAAAGATTCTACATAACAATATTACCCAATAATTATCGACAATCCGACTAGCCGGGTTGATGTTTATTGATAAGAGCCTAAGAAAATGACTCATAAATATTGGTAAACCATCCTTTATTCTACCATTCTCGTCTTTCTATTTTTGAAACTTGATTTACAGGTACAGGCACAATCCAAAGTTGAATGTTCCAACTCAACCACTATTTCCCAGCCCCGCTTTGAGCATATCACAATCAGCCATGGTCTATCCCAGGGCTTGGTTAGCGCGATCTATCAGGACAGCAAAGGTTTTATGTGGTTCGGCACCATGGACGGTCTGAATCACTACGACGGATACAACTTTCGCATCTTTCGCAACGATCCATTCGATTCCACCTCCATTTCCGGCAATTATATCACTTCAATTATTGAAGATCAATTCGGTCGGCTGTGGATTGGCACCTATTTTAACGGGCTCAACTGCTTTGATCCGGCTACGGAAACCTGCCGGCGATTTCTCCATGATCCTGACAACGTCAACAGTCTGAGCAGCAATCAAATTTCAGTGATTTGTGAAGATGTTACACAAGACAAAAATCAGAATACCACACTCTGGATCGGTACAAATTATGGATTAAACAGGCTTGTCCTCCGCGAAAGCGGGGGGCTTGTCCTGAATGAAGCCGGAATGCCTGTCCCTTTGGGAAGCATTTCGACTTCGCTCAATACAGGCTCCGTCGAAGGGAAAACCAGCAGAAACAAGGCTGGCATAAATTCAACAACCGATTATACCATCACAAATTATTTTTTTAATCCCGAAGACAGCAGCAGTCTGAGCAATGACGAGGTGTGGGACCTGTTAATAGACCGCTCAAACAACCTTTGGATCGCTACGAGAAACGGGTTGAATAAACTTGATTTGAGAGCGCACAAGCCCAATCAGCCGGAACAATTTCACTGTTTTTTGCCTGCAAGTGAAAATAAACGAACTGAATTAGAAAACTATTGTTCAGCTCTTTTTGAAAGCAGTGACGGATCGCTTTGGGTGAGTATGGGTAGAAGTTTATGGAAACTCGATATTGAAGAAAACAGGACAGGTCGGTTTCAGAACAAGCTGTGTCTGGATGAGATAATTTCTTCAGAAAGTATGCCTCCTATAGCGAATGACATCTGCCAGGATCAAAAAGGTTTGCTTTGGTTGCCGACCAGCTACGGTCTAATTATTTTTAATCCAACAACAAATTCATTCCAACTTTTCCAACCGCAAAAAGATATCCCGTCAAGTTTGAATTACAGTGCTCTGCTTTGTATTTTTAAAGATCGCAGCCACCTGATCTGGATTGGCACAGCCGGTTTTGGACTGAACAAGTATGATCCGTATAAAGAAGTTTTTCAAACTTTTTTTTACAACATAGTTCCGGAGGAACAAACACTTGATATTAATCCGGCCAACTATATTCGAGAATTAAGGGACAAACGTTTTGTTTTTATGGATCGACAAACGTTTCTATTTGATTTTGATTTGCGCAGCGGAGCATATCAACTGCATCGTGTAATAGACCGACCGGCACAAGTGATGGTTGATTTTACAAAAGTGGGGTGGGTAATGCTGGGAGACAAACTTGTTCGCTGCGATCCGGAATCACAAACATTCCAGGACATTATCCCGGACTCGATGAAAAATTCACTCCATCTTATGATCCAATTCGAAGATGGGAATGGAGACATTTGGGCGATTGGAACGTATCAAAAAAAAATCATACTCATCTGCTGGGATCGCGACAGGCAATCCATCTTTTCAAACCTGGTAAACAACCCGGAGTCAATTGAATATCCGCGTAATATATTCACAGACGGTTTTCGGGATCAAAACGGAATATTCTGGCTGACCAGCACCAATGGTTTGTATCGAATCGACATCTCCACTGCTTCGCTTTGGATTTATCACAAAAATCCCCGGAACCGGCGCAGTCTCAATCAAAACAATCTTAAAACCATACTGCCTGATCCGGTTTTCCCTGACCGTTTTCTCTGGATCGGCACCAATGGCGGCGGCTTGAACCGTTTCGAAAAAGGGGCGGAAAACTTTACGCATTACACAGAAAAAGACGGCTTGCCGAATAACGTGGTCTATGGCATTCTTGCCGATGCCAGGGGTGATCTCTGGATGAGCAGCAACCGGGGTATCGCTTATGCTGTTCTTGATCCGAAAACAAGGGAGATCGTGTCTTTTAAAAACTACGATGAACGCGATGGCTTGCAGGGTGACGAGTTTAATACATTTGAGTATTACCAGAACGAACGAGGCGACATGTTCTTCGCCGGGACTCAGGGTGTAACGGTGTTTCATCCGGACAGCATCATACGTAATCCGCAAACGCCGCCAGTGGTAATAACCGGTTTTCAGATTCACCAACAATTAGTGATACCCGGTTCGCCTGGTTCACCATTACATCAAATTATTACGGCGACTGAAAAAATCACGCTGCCCCATTCCGACAATGAAATAACTTTCGAGTTCGTTGCCCTGGATTTTGCCAATCCGGAGAAAAATCTTTTAAGTTACAAACTGGAAGGGCTAAACCAGGACTGGAGCCCGCCAAAGAATAAACGTCTCACTGCCTATACAAACCTGGATCCGGGAGACTATGTCTTTCGCGTTCGGGGCAGCAATAGCCATGGCGTCTGGAACGAAGTCGGCGCCTCGGTCAAAATTACCATTACCCCGCCGTGGTGGCGAACCTGGTGGGCGTATTCGGTTTATTTTCTGTTAATTCTGGCAATGATTTACGGTTTGCGCCGCTATGAGAGCAGCCGCCGCGAGGCAAAGCATAAATACGAATTGGAACATGTTGAAACGAAAAAACTGTTAGAATCAGACCAAATGAAATCCCGCTTTTTCGCCAACATCTCCCACGAATTCCGTACGCCGTTGACGCTGATTCTGGGACCACTGGAAAATTTTTTGAACAGGTTAAAGGATAAAAAAGATCAGCAGGATTTAACTTTAATGCACAGAAATGCCAAACGGTTGTTAAAACTCATCAACGAACTACTCGATCTTTCCAGACTGGAATCCGGTCAAATGAAGCTTCAGGTTACCTGGTTAGACATAATTAAACATTTAAAATATTCCCTGACTTTTTTTGAATCGGCTGCCGAAAACAAAGGGATAAAGCTTAAGTTTAACACGGAACATAAAACAATTTTTGGCTATTTTGACGCTGATAAATTGCAGAAAATTTTTGAGAATTTGATTGCTAATGCGATTAATTTTACGCCGGAGGGTGGGGAGGTGAGGGTGGAATGCGGATTGTCGAATTCGGATTTCGGAATTACCCATCCCCCCCTTCAATCAATTAATACAAATAAGGGCATACGTGGTGGTGGGGAGGAATTCCGAAATCCGAAATCTCAAATCGTAAATATTATTATCTCTGACAACGGCGTCGGCATCCCCAAGGATCGTCTGTCCAAAATCTTTGACCGCTTTTATCAAGTTGATGACTCCAGCACCAGGAAAAGCACTGGGACCGGAATTGGTCTGGCGCTGACCAAAGAATTGGTGGAACTGCATCATGGCGCCATTTCTGTTGAAAGTAAGCCGGGAAAAGGCACAACGTTTTTTGTTAAGCTGCTTTTGGGCAAAGATCATTTGAAGAAAAGGGATATTATTGAAGAGCCGCACATAAATGTACAAAAAATTCCAACCGGGGATAAAAAACCATTCGTGGAAGATAAACTCCTTTCCTATCCGCAGGTTAAACAAAATAACAACAAACAAAACGGTTTTATTTTTGAGATGGAAAAAATCGACAATGAAATGGCTGATATGAAGTTATTTCAGGATGACACCATCGTGCAGATCATCGAAGATCATGCTGATATGAGAAAATATATCCGTTCGCTGCTGCCAAAGGCTTATAAAGTAATTGAAGCAAAAGATGGAGATGAGGGCATAAAAAAGGCGCTGCTGTTTATTCCCGATTTAATTATCTGCGACGTTATGATGCCAGGGATGGACGGTTACCAGGTTTGCGATGAACTGAAAAAGAACGATAAAACCAGCCACGTTCCCTTTATCCTGCTAACGGCAAAAGCGGAGCAGAAGGATAAATTGCAGGGTTATGAAAGCGGCGCCGATTCATACATTATAAAACCTTTTTATGCCGACGAATTACTGGTTCAGGTCAATAACTTAATTGAGCTGCGTCGCAAATTAGCGGAAAAGTTTTCCAGCGGACAATTCCCCAATACAACGGAATCAACTATCTTTAACAAGGACCGGCAATTTATCAGCAGTGCGATTGCTGTTGTTGAAGAGAAGATGAATAATCCGGAATTCTCCATTGAAGATTTGGCGAAAGAATTAGGCATGAGCTATCCCCAGCTTCACCGAAAAATCAAAGCGCTTACCAATGAAACGCCCACGTTATTCATTCGCAGCGCTCGCATGCGCCAAGCAGCAGAATTTCTGAAAGAAAAGGAACACACCATATCAGAAGTTGCCTTCAGGGTCGGATTTGAAGACGCCAATTATTTCGCACGTATTTTTAAAAAACATTATGGGATGTCGCCGCGGGAGTTTATGAAGGAGTGATTTAAATTGTTAGCTTAAATTAAAATTTTGTTGACATTTAATCATAATTGTTCTATATTAAACCATAATCAAATATCTGCTAAAATATAAAAGTTATCCATTGGAGCAAAGATGAATAACCTGCCCGAAATTCTTGAACAGGAACTTGAAGAAGCGGTTGAGGTAAAAAGCAAAAAGTCCCTTCATCGCTATATTGTCCTGTTGACAGATAACATAATTCAAAAAAACGTTTACTACCAAAATACAAATGAAATTAAAAGTGAAGTTAGAATTCTCGCAGAAACGATGAAAGAAGGGTTTAAAGCAGTGGATAAGCGATTTGAGGACTTATATCGATATATGGATAATCGCTTTGAGGATATGAACAGACGTTTCAATATGATGTTTACTTTTATGAGTGTCGGCTTTACCATTATTGTTTTGCTTACGGTTTTATTCAAGTTTATTCAATAATGATTGCACCCTTCAATATGTTTATAAAGTTTAGAAAATAAAATGTTTTAAAATTGGAGATAACATCATGCAAGGAGCAATTGCTTTCGATACATATACTTATGCAAAAGAGCTCATGTCTGCCGGTTTTACTGAAAAGCAAGCAGATATCCAGGTTAAAACGCTGGCTAAAATTATTGACGCGCGCCTGGCAACCAAACAAGATATTCTTGCTCTTAAACGAGACATGAAAGAAATGGAAACAACGTTAAAGCGAGACATGAAAGAAATGGAAGTTTCTTTGAAACGAGATATGAAAGAAATGGAATTACGTTTGAAACATGATCTTACTTTCAGGCTTGGATTAATGGTGGCTGCTGCAATAACTATTGTTGCGGCATTGGTAAAGCTATTATAGTATTACAAGTAAGTCTTCGTTTTTTCCGACAAAAAGAAGTCGGATCTACCTTCGGCAGATTTTTATTATAGATCGAAGATGCGCCGTTTTTTTGGAGCATTGATTCGCCGAAGGAGAATTTTCAATGTGCAAAAGTTTTTGTCATTTTTTTAACAATGTTTTTGTGAAACGTCAAACGTCAAAAGTGAAACGAAAAAAAATTAATTATTACATTTCACATTTCACGCCCAGTGCCCGCAGGGTATTTGATGTTTCACTGCACTTTAGTGCGCTGAGATTTTGTCATAGTATTAGGAATAAAATAAACAAGCATAAAAAACCTATTTACTTTCCGCTGAAACAAATACAAAAAAGCAGGTGATTTTTCACCTGCTTTTTTATTTTAGTAAGATTTTTACCTTCTTTCCGATTTCACACCATAACATCCCCA
>JACKQG010003830.1_pt1 | contig 18036 bp, 11 predicted proteins | sample 8237621 | NCBI WGS metagenome assembly JACKQG01 (sample SAMN15677084, study PRJNA649215) | marine metagenome | biome: marine; feature: Black Sea; material: saline water; isolation source: suspended particulate matter (SPM) from the Black Sea western gyre | collected 2013-06-09/2013-06-10 | depth...
AGCGAGTTGTATTTTTCGCTGCATGCTTTCTTGACCGCTGTGATCGAAAATGGTGAACCGGCTTGTTCCGCCGCCGATGCGTTGCCCGCCACCCTAGCCGGGATTGCGGCTCAACAAGCCGTCGCTAGCGGAACTGTGGTGACTTTGAATGCCGAAGCCTAGCGGTATGGCATAGCGAATTCGCTTATTGGTCCTTCAAGGCTTCCTCAAAATGGGAGGCCTTAATACCCAATTGCACCGTTTGCTGGAGGGCTTGAATGGCAATGGTTTCTTTGTAAACCGTAGTGCTGGAAGAAAATGAAAAGCCTTGCTCAGAAATAGGCTTAAGAACAGAAACTTCTATTTCATAAGTTCCCGGTTCAGACAAAAACAAGGTCGCCAAGCCTTCTTTATCTAATTTCAAATATTGCCCGCCAGGCTGTCGGCCCAGTTCATTGGCGGTCAGGCGAATCTCCAAGCCATTGTAATTCATCAGTTCCTTCGGATATTGCACATAGGCCATCCCGTTGCGCTTTAGCACCACGGATTGATCGGTAGAGACATTTGAAAAAACTTGGGAAATGTAGCCGTCGGCGCTAACCGTTATTTCTTCGAATACCGTCTGCGCGATCAACACTTTTTCTCCATTGGAGATGTTTGTGGCAGAACTCCCACCCTCGCTGCGAATGCCTACGTTGACATCTAGCATTTCTCCTTCCTCATTTCTCACGGTCAGCTTCACCAAATTGAGCTTGCCGCGCAGATCCAAGGGATTCCATTCAGCAGGAAGCACAACTTCACCAGGGATCAATTCAATCCCTTCTGTTTTGAAAAACGCCTGCAAGCCCAAACTGCCGCGAATTCCCAAATCGAACAGATCAAATTGAGTACCTTCCACATGGAACATGATTTCACCCGCAGGGCTTTGCGGGTCCACAACCGCTTGACCGCCGCCATTGGGCCTACCTCGTACATCAAAATGCAGAGCCCAATACTTCACCTCCGGATCCACCAAGACCTTTCCTTGCATGCGCCCAGAAGTTTCCAATCTGAAATTTACGTCCTTTTCTCCCAATGAAATTTCTTGTTGCAAAGACTTATGGCCATTTGCATTCACCTCAACTTCATAGCTACCGGTTTGTTCGATTTCGCCGCGGATTTCAAAGTACCCCAAGTCATCTGTGATGGCGTTCATGCTACCCACCTTTGCACGGTAAAAACTGCCATTAGAACTCTGGCGGCTGGCGGCGCTAAAAGTTACCGTGGCGTTCGGCACAGCTTTTTCACCTGGACTCAAAACGGTTCCACTAAGCAGAAAAGTGGCCTGCTTCATCTGGATTCGGCCAAGTGCATTTTCTCCCGTCGCCGAGGGAGTCGGGATCGCGACTTCAGCATCTAGATTGCCAAAATTTTCAGACGGGCAAGAAAATACAAACTGAATTTCAATTGGATCCACACCCGATCCAACAACGCGAGGTTCAAATCGAAATCCACCTTCTCCATCGGTGGACAATTTCGCACCGCCGGAAAATACACTGTCCGATGTAGTGACGACGCGAGTGATCAATAGTTGAGTATTCTTTATTCGTTCACCATCAGGATCGACCAATACTCCAATGTAATACGGAGCTTGCTCTACCACCAAAACACGGTCAACCCATTCGCCCGACCGAGCTGGGCCTTCGACTTCTGCCTTGGAGCCATTTTCTCCGCCAGTGACAAAAAATTCCGCGAACAAATTTGCACCAACTCCAACGAATGGAATCTCCCCAGTGCCGTCTTTCACCTCAATCGGAAGCCGCACGTCATAAGGAGTTCCGTCAACGTCGTCCGCTAGAGAGACATACAAGCTTCCGTCTTTTCCCACTGGCGCCCCCTCAGCATCCTGCAGATGAAGGCGCACGCCGCCGTATTCAGGTAAATGCAATTGCACCTCGCCTAGAGCCAGCAACTCCGGCGAAATCTCAACCGGCAAGGACGGAGTCAACTCCCCACGCCCGGCTATAGCGGCAGCTTTCAATAACAAACTCGATCGTTCGCCATTTTGCAAAATCGAATGAGCATTGAAGCCGTTGATTTCAGCAACCCCATTTTGGTCGGTGTAATGAATTGCTCGCTGAGCCACGTAGTTTCTACGCTTAGTCATGACCACAAATGGGGCTAGCGGCACCTGCTGCCCACTTGCGTTAACGATAGTAACCTTTAGCGTTGGATCGGGCCGCAAACGCACCACCACTTCAGTAGTTTCTTTCTGAAATATTCTTTTCAGTCCGAATAAGCCCTCGCTGTCGACGGCAATTCGGGTGTCATAGCCCATCGGTGGCAAAAATATAACGCCCTCTTGGTCGGTGCGGTACAGCGCTCCGTACTTCCGAGTCATTTCAGCTCGCACCTGGAGGCCAGAATGATAAGGCAACTTATATTTCGGATTGCCGCGGAACTTACCGTGCAACACATATACAGCCGCGTTGGGCACCGGCTGATCAGTGAGGTCGTTCAAAACCAGCAAGCGCACCTTGCCGACGCCGTCGAAGGCTGGCAGTGCCTCCGGAAATGGCGCGTCGGCGGATGCGCTTGCAGCGTCAATTTCCGACTCGGATCGATGGCCTGTTGCAACAACATTTGGATTCGCTCCTATGGCGGTTGCATCATCTAATTGGTCTGAAGATTCCCAATTCCCGTAGTCATCGATGCCGACCGAATCGAATCTTGGCCACCATGCCCAAACCACTAAAATTGAAATGAGAGCAAGCAACCCGAACCATTTTGTTCTACTATTCATACTTAGTCCCCTCCTTCTTCAGAGGCTTTTTGAAGCAGCCCATCAATAAGGCGATCTAGTTCAGCTTGGTCAATATCGATAACCAATATTTGGCCGTCGCCCTCTACCCTAAACAAGGTTTTTCCAAAATCGTGGCTTCTGCGCTGCGAGCGTTCAGAGCCGAATCGCGGCGTATACCCAAGGCTGACGCTGTATTCCCCAGGCTTGGGAAAGAAAATCTCAGCATTGCCATTTTCATCTAGATCGGAATGGGAAATACTCTCGTAGCGGCCATTTTCTGCAATAAAATAGCCGCCTTCGATTCCCACCAATCCGTCGCGGTAATGCAGAAACTGACCGGCGATTTGAAGTTGCGCGGCAATTGCTTTCTGCAAAGTGATTACCGTGTCAGACTGCACGTTTGCTGATAGCCCCGAGATATAACCGGGGGCAGATACGCGCAAACTCGGTAGTGGCTCGACTACTGCAAACCTCTTTTCGCTGGACTCCCAACCGAAACTAGTTCTGGTTCGTTCGCCGCTTAAAATTTCGAAACTACATGGCAAAGGATTTCCATCCTTGTCCTCGCAGGACACCGTGAACACTTTCAACTTCCCCCTTAAATCAAGTGGGTTCAATTCGGGCGGCGCCAGTATTTGCCCAGGCATGAGACGGAACTCCTGACTTTGAAACAGTACTTCGCTGCGCATGGTGAGAATGTTGAAAGTAAATGGTTGATCAATCGCACCCGAAAAATCTAACGACAACCGCGTCGGATCGCCGGTTGAAGTAATACGCCCACCAATACGATAAAGTTTCCTTTCGCCTGACGCGGCTTGGTAGCGCAAGTCGTTGGGTAACACACCTTCATCCACCAAAATAGTGCCGCGTATAGCTGGGTTTGCGACCAAAACAAACTGTTGCTCATCGGCAGAGGGTTGCAAAACTTGCTCAAACCGTTGGTATCCTTTGCGTTGGATTTGAATGATGTATTCCCTAGCATCTGGCCTCAGGCCATAAGCCACAAACCTGCCGTCGCGATCTGTTTTCACATATACGCCAGGCAATTCTTGCGAGCCTCGATTGTCCTCCGAGCTCATCGGCTTCCACCTGAATCGAACTCCAACATTGGAGATTGGCATTCCGTCTCCATCCACCACCAATCCAACTACCAGTGGTTTGGTTTTTGCAAGTTGAATTTCTCCGAGCTGGATCTCTTTGGGTTCATTTGGCACGCCAACCACTACCCGGGCATACAATTGGACATTGCATTCAACCGTGGAAGTAATCACCAAAGCCTCTAGTGACGACGGTTTCCTTTTCACAGCATCGGGTCCTTCCCAAACCTCTCGCTCTAATTGCTCACGTAGTTGATATTGAAACCCGCCAACTTCATCCGTTTGCAACTTGACAAAGCCGCTGCCAAACGGTTTCGGTTGATCATAAACCTCGTTTATTATGATTTCCGCGTTGCTCAAGGGAAGCCCGTCGGGTTGGATCAAAATTCCACTTACCGAAGCCCGATGCGGACGGGTTAACTTGACCACAACCACCTCGCCTGGTGTCTTTGGCCCTTGCACTTTCAGGAATTCTTGGTTGCTAGACCGGTCACCTCTAAAGCTGAATTGAAGCTCCGCCCCTAGCCCTACATGCGAGTACTCAAAGGTCCCGGCCTGATTAGGTAGACGTGAATAAATGGTTGGCCTCGAATTACGACTACGGTCCAGCAAATGCAACATTCCAATGCCAGGTTCAGTTTCGGGCAACTCCTGGTCGGTTAACACCTGCACCACGACCTGCCCCGTTGCTGTTGCCAGCAGGGTCAATTTGCCAGTTTTCAAAACCTCTTCCGTGACCTCCACCAAGTATTCCCCGACGCCCGGAGGACTCATTCCAACAGCCCCAGAACCCACAAACAACTTGCCAAAAGAAAGTGTTGACTGCCTATCATTTGCCACATCCTCTAGAACGACGCCGCCGCTTAGGTCCGAGTCCTGGCGAGACGTTTCAAAAAGTTGGGTGCCAGATCCTGCAAAAGTAGAAACCGGAAACCCCGCCAGAGTTTGGCCAGTTTCATTCATCACGGTGACGTGCAATCTTGAATTTGGAATCAAGCGCAGCTCGCGCTCATCATTACCCAAATCCATTGGACTCTTAAAAGCAAATTTTTCGCCATGCCGCGCAAAGACGGCGATGGATAGCGCGTCGGGATTGAGGTGCACTTTCCCGGATTCATCGCTAACAAAATGCGCACCATTCTGTTTTAAATAGTCGAACTTACCGGCCTTTGAATTATTTAGGTGTTCAAAATCCAAGTCGTCCGATGCCATCAAAAAAACGTCGGCGTTGGGCACTGGTTTTCCGTTGCGGTCATCTACCACGGATAAGGTTATGGCATCGGCGCCTTGATAGTGCGCTTGAATATCTGCAGCAACAGGCTCACCGGTTTCAGGCAACGCTGCCGAACGCTGTTCGCCTTGTCCTTCGGTAGGATTCGCCTTTGCGTCCACACTAGCGACGGAATCGGAATCGGTTCCAGTCTGTATCTGCGCACTTTCCTGAATGGGATCCAATTCGACCTTCGCATCGGGCAACAGCACCCAAACAACTAGGGCAATAGCAACTAAGCAAAAAATTCCAAGTGCGAAGCGTCGGCTCATAGGGAAGCGGGGGCCAAAGGAAACGGAACCAAGTTCCGCGGAAAACGAGCATAGCCAAACTCAAAGTATGCTGCTCGACCTAAGGGAAGATTTGCCTCATTTTCGGCAACTGGCATGGTCAAATTTTCTTCAACAATCACCACCAGCCAACTGCGGGGAGCGTACAACGACGTGGAAGCCGTCGCCATCCCTACTCCCCAACCCCCAGCTCCAGTGGCAGTACAAATCCAGGATGTCAGCAAGTCCTTCGGCAGTCATATCGCCGTCGATTCACTATCTTTGCAAGTCCCACGCGGCTGTATTTACGGCTTTATTGGGCCGAACGGGTCCGGCAAGACGACCACGCTGCGCATGATCATGAAAATCATTCATCCGGACACGGGCAGCATTCAGGTCTTGGGCGAAGATCGGACCAAGGCATATACCGATCGCATCGGCTATTTACCCGAAGAGCGAGGCTTGTATCGAAAAATGAAGCTACGACCCATGCTTCAGTTCTTTGGCGAAATGAAATGTGGACGCGACGTCAAAGCCGAGGTCGACGAATGGTTGGAGCGATTTGATATGGGCAAGTGGGCAGACAAAAAGGTTGAGGCCCTGAGCAAAGGCATGGGTCAAAAAATCCAGTTCATTTCGGCAGTTATTTCCAAGCCGGAATTGATGATTCTGGACGAGCCATTTACCGGACTCGACCCAGTCAACGCCGACGTCATTCGCGATGCGGTGCTCGACCTGCAACGCAACGGTTCCACAGTCATTTTCAGCACTCACGACATGTCTGCAGCAGAGGAACTCTGCGATTTCATTTTCATGATCTACAAAGGGAAAAAAGTGTTGGATGGAACTTTGGAAGAAATCCAGGGGCAATTTGGCAGTGACACCATCCGCCTAAAACTGGACGGCGATTCCACTCCCCTATCAAACATCTCGGGGGTCGCTGACGTAGGCAGCCACGGCAAATTCCACGAGCTACATTTACAACCCAACACCGACACTCAAAAAGTACTCGCCGACGTCATGGCGCAGCGCAAAGTCACTCATTTTGAGCTAGCCAAACCGACTTTGCACGACATCTTCGTTCGCATTGCAGGAGCCGATCATGAATAAAGCCTTGCGCATAGCCCGCCGTGAATACGCAGCACAAGTTCGAACCAAAGGTTTCTTGATCGGCCTAGCCTTAGCACCGATTTTGGCCTGCGGCGGATTGGTGATCATGTTGGTGATGAAAGACCGCGTCGACGTGGTTGATCAACACTTAGCAATCGTAGATCGCTCTGGAGTATTAGCTGAATCACTAATCAGCGACGCCAATGGCCGCAACGACGAGGTCACACATGACCAAGACACAGGCAAAAAGGTCAAACCGGCATTTGTTTTGGAGATCGTTGAGCCGAACGAGGAAAACCCAGATCAACAGCGACTCGAGCTGTCCAATCGAGTTCGAAATCGCGAGCTTTATGCCTTCTTAGAAATCGGTCCCGACGTGCTGCATGCGGAGAAAAAAGGCGCCGATAGAGACATCCTGTACTTCACCGATAACCCACTAAGTCAAGACATGCGCCAGTGGCTATGGTGGCCAATCAACGGCAAACTGCATGAAATGCGCGCCCAAGAATCGGGTTTCGACATCGAGGAAGTGCGTCGAATTACCAATCGACTCAACATTGAAACCATGGGTTTGGTGTCAATGGATGAAAGCACTGGCGAGGTCGAAGCGGCGCAACGCAGCAACGAAGCACAAGCTGTATTTGTCCCGATGGGCATGATGATGATGCTGTTCATGATGATCATGTTCGGCGCGATGCCGTTACTTAGTTCCACCTTGGAAGAAAAAACGCGCCGAGTATCGGAGTTGCTGCTTGGATCCATCTCCCCGTTTTCCTTAATGATGGGCAAGCTCATCGGTGGCGTCGGCGTGAGTCTTACTAGTTTGACTTTTTACGTGGTTGTGGGTGCGTCGGCGACGACCTTCATGGGCGTGAACGACCAAGTGCCCTATGATTTGCTGCCGTGGATGTTGGTATTCTTGATCGCGGCAATATTTATGTTCGGCGCATTGTTAGCAGCAGTTGGAGCTGCATGCAACGAAGCCAGCGAGACTCAATCGCTGATGCCATTCGTGATGGCACCAATGATGATCCCGATGTTCGTCTGGTTCCCTGTGGTCAAAGAACCGCTCGGCAATTTCGCGACCGGCATGTCGCTATTTCCACCATTCACCCCGGTACTGATGATGCTACGCATGTCCACTCCGGCCGGCGTACCGACCTGGCAACCTTGGGTAGGTCTGATTGGCTTAATCGCCTTCACCCTGTTCAGCGTTTGGGCAGGCGGTCGCATTTTCCGCGTCGGCATTCTGATGCAAGGCCAAGCTCCTAAGATCGGCCAACTCATTAAATGGGTAATTCGCGGTTAAGCAGGGCTGGATTTTCCGAACAGATCTTAGTCCAACAGTTCAGAAATAGATTTGTGAATTGGAGATCTAATCGATCTCGAACCATCCCAGATTGCTTATCGTATAAGTTCTTCCGCCTAGATTAGGATCCGAAATAATTGCACGAACAAAAACCAATGTCCCTGGACTAAGGAAACCAGCTTGTAAAGTAAACTCACCTGAAGCCCGACCTTTATCGGTCAGAACTCCATGGATTGGATTCATCAAGCTTTTGTCCAATACGGTTGACGGAGCTAGGTGCGTTTCCCATCCCCCTTCTCTTAAGCCATTGCCGTATCCAAAACTAGTACTAGCGATGATTTGATAACGTAAGCCCGGACCGCTAGGAACGTGAATGCCATAACTAAAAGTATCGCTGGAGCGACTTGCTTTAGACAGTATTAAGCTGGGTAAGCTTAGTATCGCCAATCCCCTAGGGGGAGTAGCTGCATTTCCATCATTGTCGAAACTCGGCGCATCGAAACTATAGCCGATTTCAGGCCACCCATCATTATCTAGGTCGCCAACGGAAACGGCCACCTCAGAATTGACATTGATCCCTAGGGGATCTTTTGCCCATGGAAATAAGGTCTCGGGTAAAGAAAAATTTCTAACCAATACCCCGGTGGCACCAGAAAATAAACCGAAGCTCATACCATTTAATTCTCCGTTGGGAGTTAACAAAAAAGCCCCACACAATAAGTCGTCTACGCCATCCAGATCCCAATCCGGGCACGTGACAATGATCCTAGATGCCTGATAATACCTATCCAAATTTGGGCCGGAGCGCCAATTAGGATCAATTTGATACGACTCTCCTCTCCAAATTTCAGAACCATCTAGGCCACTAATAGCTTGAACTAATCCGCGGTCGTAATACGTTTCGTTTAGAAAATCGACTCCAAAGCCACCTAATCTAAAAATGTCACGAATGCCGTCGCCGTCTACATCTGCACCAAAGCAATGGGAGCGAATTCCATTTAAAGATCCATGCGTCGTTTCCCATAAGACCTGCCCATCAAGCCCAGAATAGGCTCGATAAAAAATTTCAAAATCATTCGTTGGACCTCCCCATGGCAATTGATAAGCGGCAACAAAATCTCCAAATCCATCCCCGTTAAGATCCGGCAGGATCTTTGATTGATCTTGAACTGGAAAGGAGGCATGCGTAATAGGGAGAACCGTTCTATCGGCCCAAAGTGGAGCGTCGGTGGCCGAGTCGAACAATCCCACATTAATGGCAGATGTTCCATCGAGTGAGTAGTAGAAGAAATCGTCGTTTCCATCTCCATTCACATCTCCACTTCTGCTTAAAGAAGAGAAGGAATATGATGGTGGTGGCGGATGAAGTGCCACAGAAGGTTGCCTTTCCCAAAGTGAATGAGCCACAAGGTCAAGCCCACGCAAATCGGTTACATAGCTGTGGTTATTTACAACTAAGGCGATTTGGTCCATCCTTGGATAATTAATGGAAGCGAATTGATCCTCTACCTTCCAGCCGAGATTTGAAATCATACTTCGCAGCTCACGCCAATCACCAACCGCGGCCATAATTCCAGTCGATGAGCCGCCTAAGTAATCGAAGCTATGCCAAGCGAGTCCAACCTCGATCAACCCATCTTTATCAAAATCCCCTAAATATCTGGGCAATTCGACAGCCACCTCTTCTCCAATTATTGGCGATTCGGGGATAATAACTTCCTTAATCACCATCTGAGCTGAGGATGGGAAGTCCCTATCTTGAGCTCTCGAGTTTGGACAAAATGCCCCAAAGGCAAACACCGTACTTGACCAAAGAAAGAAAACCTTAACCATTGATTCACGCATCATCTTCGTGATCCCCTCCTTTGTCTCTATTGAAGTGGTTTGCGCCAGAAGGACGAAGGCTACCTTCATAGTCAACCGCACTTTCAGTCTCATCGATATGCAGAAAGCCTGTTACATTATCAAAGTCACTATTCACAGGCAGACCCTTTTCATAGAAAAATTGGCTTGGAAGGATTGACGTCCATACTATCGGCCCCTTAAAGGGAGGTTGCGCACCAGTACTTTCAATAAAATTGAAATCCATTACGGGAACGCTGAATCTTCCTCGTGATCCAGCAACCCCTACTTTCGTTGGAATTGTATTTCCAGTGCTCACTGGGAACTCATCCACAAGCATTGTTGCGAGAACTGGTCCGATATCGCTGCTAGTCCACAATTTCCTTTGAAAAATGGAATTATAAATTTTTGTCGTTAAAACTCGAATTTGGGAACCCCAGGATTCTGATCTATACATAAATGGATTTCCGTTTCCATAGTCCTCCAATTCCATGTTTGAAAGACTTGTGGCTAGATCTCCATTTCCTGCCACGGTGGAATGCACAATTGGGACGAAACAGAATGGAGTGGCATCCATTTCCAATCGAATGCCCTCCAAGGGATGGTTCCAAATTACTGAATTAATAATCCTGAGGTTGGCTAAGCCCATATTGCCATCACCAGGAAGAAAATCTCCTCTAGCATGAATACGAATACCGTTTAAGCCATTATTTGATATCGCACATGCATTGATCACGCCTTGACCATGTTCAATTGGGGCTGAAAATCCCATATCTGAGAATAAAACACCGCTGTTATTAAATTTCCAGGTTCCACCGATGGCGCCCAATATGGCTCTGCCATTCAATCCGTGTCCATCATTTTGGTGAACGTCTGTATGATTCATATCAATGAAAACACCAGTCGGCCATTTATGGGAGCTATCTTGATTTGACCCCTCCGCAAACAAGCTTATTCCATCACCAAAATTGTCTGTAATTGATGCTGCTTCGGTGTGAAAACCCATATACCCTTCAAATGTGTGAATCCTCACGCCTTCTCCATTTCCAAGGATAGATGGGCTACGGTCCCTAGAGGTTCTTGAAACTTCAGTTCCTCCATTCAGCCAAATGCTTCCCCTTGTATCATAGTCAGATTCACAATGAATCGCCTGGGTTCGAAAATCTGTAAAGGTAGAACCAGTGGATGTAATTTCAAATGCCGAAGTAAAGTCCTCAAATTCAGGATTTGGATCAGGGAATTGGGCGGAGGCATATAGGCCGATATCCCATCCGGTTTCGCCTAAGGGTGGAATGTCCCCGGCATGGCCATCGAAAACGCAACTATCCAATTCGAGTACAACTTTTGCAATCGGAGCACCTCCTAACTCTTTTGATCTCCCCTCGGTAAAAACTTCAATAATTCTTGAAATAGGATAATTGGGAAACTTTGGATCGGGTTTAAATTCGACAATATTGCTAGGAGCCATTTGATTGAAAGGTCCTGCAAGCCGAAGGTTTAGTACCTCGCAGTCAATTCGACCTGGAGCCTTTAATGAGGATGATTGACGTCCTTCAAACTTAATGCCAGTATTCTGCCCTTGATAATTGGGATCCTGAGGAAAAGGCCTCGAGGGGTCCAATACCAGCATCATGTCAAGTAGTTTGCAATTTCGAATTGCAACACTTGTATGGGCCCCATCGTCTGCGACAATTTTCATTCCCGTTGCATTTTTATCAAAATTACATTTCTTGACCAAAACAGAACCTGTGGAATTTTTTGCTCCCTCAACTGAAACCCCTATTGCCCCGCCAATAAAGGTAACTTCTTCAATAATAACCGATTCTCCATGTGGCAAGGACTTCGAGATGTGGAATAGCGATTCTGGGGGAGTTGGACTCGCGCTTCAAACTAAGACGGGCTTCCCTGGATCATACGGTTTAAGTGTCAGGGCATGGTCTATTGTAATTGGAAAAACTTCGCCAAGGATCCCGGTTAAATACTGCTGTTCACTGTAACCAATCGCCGTTCCATTATGGGTTATTCCCTTTATCAGAATTTCATCGCCAGAAAAAGATGCATCAACTGCCTCTCTAATAGTGACGTATTCGCCAGGCAAAGCATTTTTGCCATTTACAATCAGTTGAGATTGTTCAAGGGGGGGGGTAAGGGAAAGACAGAAGATGGTGATTGATGAAAGTAGCATGTTTAACCTTGTATGAAACTTTTTCACCCTGATTTAGGGAACAACAGAGTAGCTATTCAACCAAACACCGTCAAGCCTCCAGGCTCTACTGATTCTTCAGCAAAAACTCCTGCATGTCATTCCGCAACTCCACCAAACCATAGTTTGGGTCTGCCATAGCACGGTAGATCATGCGATCGAACTCCACGGGGGATCGTGGGTTCAATTCGCGAGGGCGCGGGAAGGACAGGAACAATGACATCATGAGGTCATAATCTTCCTGCAGATCTTTTGCGATGGTGCAGCCCGCATAGCGGAAAGGCACCTGCTCGAACGGTAGCGCGCCACAGAACAATTCATAAAGAATCGTGGCGATGGACTGAGCATCGCTCTTTTGGCTGCGCTGTAAAAATGGGTTGTACCAAGGGGTTGTGATGCAAAGATCCGTCCGGTCCAGCGACGGCGTCGGATCGATCAGCACGATGCTTTCATCGCGGCGTACCAAAATATTCTCTGGTTTGATGTCGCCATGGCATTCCCAACCCAGCTCCTGCACCATTTCCAAAGTTTTGGCCACCTGGATGAACCAGCTTAATTTGACGCCCTCCAGTGAGCGGATGCGGTCGCGTAACGAGCCGCCGTCGATCTCTTCCATGACGATGACAGGACGGTCCTCCACCTCCTCGACGCCATAAAATTCAGGAAATCCGTTGCCGCCGGCGCTTTCTAACAGCTTGGCTTCGCGCCACAGCAGTTGGTCGACTTCGCTGGAATCCAAAATCTCCGCTCTGGCCCCTTGGGAAGGGTCCAGGAACATTGCCTCTGCTGGTGTCTCGTCTGGACTTAATCCAGTCGGACTTCGTTCGGAAGTAATCTCCCGAAAGCGACGTAAAAAACGTCCACCGCCGCTCTCATCGCCTAATTTCAGCGCGACGCGGCGATTATTGGAATCGATAGCTGAGAAAACTTGCGCAAAAGCGCCTCGGCCAAGGAAGCCGCGAATTTCAAATGGACCAATTTTTTGGCCGGTAGTGATTTGAAGCATGACAGGGATGGGCTGCTGAACAGTTTTCTTTCGGCGTATCCACGGTTTTTCTGAAGACGAACCGGGGACTAGGTTGGAGGATTGGAATCCACGCCCTATGAAGGGGCTAAAATCCCTTTTCTGTTTGGGAACTAGAACGATGTCGGCCATACTTACACCTGCCCTTGAGCCCGGAGCGCTGGAGAAATTCCGCGAAGCCGGGCGGATTGCTCGCGAAGCTCGTGAGCTTGGCATATCCCTGATCAAACCTGGCGTTTTGCTGCGCGAGGTGGTCGAAAAGGTGGAGGGATTTATCGTCTCCCAAGGTGCCGGAATGGCGTTTCCTGCGCAGACCAGCCGCAACCACATCGCGGCCCATTATTGCTGCCACCCAACCGACTCGACCGAATTCGAAAAGGAGGACGTGGTCAAGATCGACATCGGCGTAGAAGTGGATGGATATGTAGCGGACAATGCCCAAACCAAGTATTTGGGTGAAAATCCGCATTGGAAACAGCTCATCCAAGCCTCTGCCGACGGCTTGGCGGCCGCGATTGAGACGGTGGGCCCGGGCGTGCAAGTGCGTCAAATCAGCACGGCCATTGAAAACGCGATCAAAGCCCAAGGATTCCGTCCGGTTTACAACCTGACTGGCCACGGCGTAGCGCGTTGGCGGGTGCACACTTCGCCGCAAATTCCGGCCAGCCCGGACAGCGGCGACAAGTTTGAACTGCGGCCGGGCATGGTCATCGCCATCGAACCTTTTGCCACCGACGGCCGCGGCCAAGTCACCGAACACGGCCGAGGCGAAGTTTTTATGATGCGCAAAGCGCCGCGCAAAATGAAGCAAATTGACGAGGACGTTTGGGCGGTCATTGAGGGCATGAATGGCCTTCCTTTTGCCCGTCGGACTTTTGGATCAATGGCCAAAGATGCCGTTGAATCCACGATTACGCGCTTAATTCGCACTGGCTGCTTGAGCGTTTATCCGCCGCTGGTTGACCCCGATCCGAAGGTGCGAATTGCCCAGACCGAGCACACCATGATCGTGACCGATAATGGCTGCGAAGTGATTACTCGTGCTTGACAGTTGGAAATTGCTGCCTATGCTTGGCCCTTCGCCGCGCGTCAACCGCGGCCGCTAGTGATGAACAACTTCCAAATGATGTCGATGTGGATGGACATGCCCAGGCCTGGGCAGTGGTCCTCTGCGCCGCGTCGTTAACGTTGAATCATCAGCTGACTGACCGACCAGACCACTGCCTAGGCAGTGGTTTTTGCATTTGGCCCCGCGCCAGCACTGGTTCGATCAACCTCCATACTCAGCTCGATGACTCAATACTCAACACTCGCCATTCACGCCGGACCTGGCCCCGATGAGGCCACTGGCGCCCTGCTCACGCCGATCCATCAATCCACCACCTTCAAACAGGATGGGATTGGCCAGGATCGTGAATTTACTTACAGCCGTACCGGAAATCCCACCGTCAGCGCTTTAGAAGAGCGCCTGGGTGCGCTAGAAAATGCTCTGCCGGCGACGGCTTACGCCACCGGCATGGCTGCCACCACTACGCTATTTCTGTCGGTTTTGCGCGCCGGTGATCGGGTCGTGGTTTCGGACGTTGTTTACGGCGGTACTGTGCGCGTGCTGCAACAGGTGCTGCACTCATTCGGCGTGGAAGCGGAATTCGTCGACACGGCTGATTTGAATCAACTCGCCGACGCGTTGCGCAAGCCGACCCGATTGTTGTTTCTGGAAACACCCGCCAATCCGACTTTAAAGTTAACCGATATCGAAGGCGCGGCAAAATTGGCCAAAGCAGCGGGCGCGTTGGTTGCCGTCGACAATACTTTTTTGACGTCGGCGTTGCAGCAGCCTTTGGATTTGGGCGCCGACCTAGTGGTGTATTCGACGACGAAGTACATCGAAGGTCACAACTCGACGGTGGGCGGAGCACTTTTGACCCGCGATGAGGAACTGAATGAACGCATTCGTTTCGTCAAAGGGACCGCTGGCACCACCCAAGCGCCATGGGAATCGTGGTTGACCTTGCGCGGCTTAAAGACCCTGCCATTGCGCTTAGAAAAGCACTCGCAAAACGCATTACACGTTGCGGAGTACCTCGAAAAGCACGCGCAAGTGGCGCAGGTTTATTACCCGTACTTGCCATCCTTCCCGCAATACGAATTAGCGCAGCGCCAGCAAAGTTCTGGCGGCGGCATAGTTTCCTTCGAGTTGAACGGCGGTTTGGAGGCGGGCAAACAATTCCTATCCGGCCTCAAACTTTTCACCCTGGCGGAAAACTTGGGAGCGGTAGAAAGTTTAGTCACCCACCCCGCCACCATGACCCATGCCAGTGTGCCGGTGGAGCAACGCCGCGCCGCCGGGATTCGTGACGGCTTGATTCGTTTGTCCGTTGGTTTGGAAGGCGAAGAAGACTTGATCGCGGACCTCGATTGGGCGCTGAAGTGCGTGCTGGGAGGTGTGCTGTCATGAGCTTGGATCGCATACAGGTACTGAAATTTGGCAGTTCGGTGCTGCCTAGCGCAGCGCACTTGCACGTTGCGGTGCATGAGATTTACCGCCACCTGCGCGTAGGCAAAAAAGTGATTGCGGTGACGTCGGCAATTGGCGACACCACCGACCGGCTACTGAAGCAGGCTCGGGTGATCGCAAAACAGCAGAACGAAGAAGCGATTGCTGAATTACTCGCCACCGGCGAAGCCGAGGCCGTTGCGTTGTTGAAATTGGCGTTGGCCAAAGCCGGCATAGCGGCAAACGCGCTGTCAGCCCACAATCTCGGCCTGCAAACAGACGGCCCCCTGCTCGACGCCAATCCAGTTCAGCTTGATCTGCAGCCTCTGCTGCAAAAATTGCAACAACGTTCGGTGCTCATCGTGCCCGGCTTCGTTGGCAAACATGCCGACGACCGCCTTTCGTTGCTGGGCCGGGGCGGATCGGATTTAACCGCTCTGGTCATCGCTCAAGCATTAAAGCACGGCAACCCTCAATCACCCACCTGCCGCCTGCTCAAGGACGTCGCCGGTCTTTATGAGTGGGATCCGGCTGCCGACGGGCCACCACCGCGCCGATTCAGCAGCATAGGTTTTGAGGAAGCCACGGCAGTCGGCGGTGCGGTGCTGCAACCCAAAGCGGTGCAGTATGCACAACGGCAGCAACTCAATTTTGAATTGGGACAATGCTCTTCAACAGTCACGACTTTGGTTGGCCAGGTCGGGACCGAATTGGAAAATTCCGCGCCGACCTCAGCTCCGCTGAAAGTTGCGCTCATAGGCTTGGGCACCGTTGGCCACGGCGTTTATTCCTTGTTAGGCAAACACGCGGACAAGTTTGAATTGGTTCAGGTTGTGGTCGCGAACCCGCACAAACCCCGCGACCTCAATCCACCCTGTTCAATACTTAAAAATGAGCTGGACTTGAGCGCGCAGCCAGATGTAATCATTGAAGTCGCAGGATGTTCCGCGCACCTAAGCGAAACTTTGCTGCAAGCACTGGCACTGGGAATTCCAGTCCTTACTGCAGACAAAGAACTCGTTGCCAATCAACTTAACGCGCTGGCTCCTTACCTGAATAGTAGAACGCCAATTCTGCGTTGCTCAGCGGCGGTCGCGGGAATCGTTCCGGCCCTGGAAGGCGTCGGCAGAATCGCCGCTGTTGACGGCGTGCAGCAACTACAAGGAGTACTGAACGGCACCAGCAACTTCATCTTGCAGCAAATGGCCGATGGGCACAGTTTTCACCAAGCGTTGCAGCAAGCGCAAGAATTGGGATACGCCGAATCCGACCCCAGCGCCGACATTTACGGCTGGGATGCCGCGCGCAAACTGAGCTTGTTAATTCACCGCGCATGGGGTGTGCAACTGCCGCCGGAACGGATTCCTAGCCAGGGAATCGCCGCGCTGACATCGACTGAGGTGGGTCCGAATTTGCGTTTGGTCGCCAAGGCATATCGCCACGCCGACGGCCGCATTAGCGCATCAGTGCAACCGACCGAATTGCCCAAAGATCATGTACTGTTGCAAGCAAATGGCGTCGGCAATGCGGTTTTGATTGAAGATTCCCTTTTGCAATCCCACCTGTTGCTGGGCGATGGCGCCGGCCGCTGGCCAACCGCCGAGGCAGTTTTTGCCGACTTGCTGGACGTGTGGCGCCTGCATGCAAAATCCGACTTTGCTGCAACCCTTCCCACTTCGAAGCCCAGCGCCGAATGCTTGGCGCGGGAGGCTTCGGCATGAGCTCCACCGCTTCCAATCCGTCCGCGGCTGGTGATCCAAATAGCCGCAATCTAGCCACCGAATTGATCCGCAACAGCGGCGACGCCAACGACCCCTACGCCGCCGCCGCCCCGCCCCTATACCAAACCGCCACCTTCCACCAATCCGATCCGCTCACCGGCAGCGAGTACGACTACACCCGCAGCGGCAACCCAACGCGCAATTTACTGCAACAGCAGCTTGCGCGCTTGGAACAGGCAACCACTTCCCTTGCCTATAACACCGGCATGGCTGCGTTGACCGCGCTGACCCGATTGGTGCCCCTCGGCGGGCGCATTTTGGCCGGCGACGACCTTTACGGTGGCTGCTGGCGGCTGCTTTCGCAAATCACCGCCGCGTCAGGCATTGAAATTCAATACCTCGACACCACCAACGCCGACGCCCTGAATGACGCCCTGGCCATCGGCGCCGACCTGTTGCTGGTCGAATCTCCAACTAATCCGCGCATGCGGGTAACCGACATCCGCTTGGCCGCGCGCTTATGCCGACGCTACGACTGCCTACTCGCTGTAGACAACAGCTTGATGTCACCCCTGCGCCAACAACCACTTGAGCTTGGCGCGCACGTAGTGATGAACTCGGCCACAAAATTCCTCGGCGGACATAGCGACGTTAGCGCTGGCGTACTTTCCACGCGGGATTCCAAAATTGCCGAACGACTCGCCTTCATTCAAAACGCCGAAGGCACCGCTTTAGCACCGTTTGAATGTTGGCTGTTGCTGCGCGGCCTAAAAACACTGCCACTGCGCATCAATCAACAAGAGCAAAACGCGCGATTGCTCGCTGAGTACCTTCAGACCCAGCCTCTAGTGAAAAATTTGCGCTGGCCAGGTGCGCTGGAAGGTGAACAAGCGCGCATTCATAGCAGCCAATCCAACGGCCCAGGCACAGTGC
>JACKQG010003831.1_pt1 | contig 18023 bp, 13 predicted proteins | sample 8237621 | NCBI WGS metagenome assembly JACKQG01 (sample SAMN15677084, study PRJNA649215) | marine metagenome | biome: marine; feature: Black Sea; material: saline water; isolation source: suspended particulate matter (SPM) from the Black Sea western gyre | collected 2013-06-09/2013-06-10 | depth...
GAGGGCAAATAGCAAAAGTCTTTTCATCAATTTCTCTTATCATCTCAAAAAAACGGGGAAGGTGACAGTCACCCGTCATTTTCAGGCGAAGTTTTGCTCAAAACCAGGTGAATGTCACCTTTGACCCCAAAATATTGATCCGTCATTCTTCTTTCAACTCCGGCGCGCTCAATGTCAATTGCCCGGCTTCATCCACTGAGAGTTGCAAGAGCAGCGATATGGTTTCATCAGGTGCAAGCGCGGCTTTGTATTCCACGCGGGTGGTTACTATGCCATCTTGGATGGTGTGGGCCAAAAAAATGAACGCGGCTGCCTCTGCGCCGGGGTTATGAATTTCGACAATATAGTTTTCGCCAAGCTCCTGGGGCGAGATCACGCTGACGCTTTGCTCCCAGCCCAGGTCAACGAACGTGCCGCCGGGGGTGTCGCGTTGTGTCTGGGTTAGGCTGCCCCCCTGCGGGTCGAGCAGGCGTAATTCCGCCAGAGCCGATCCCACTGCGGCTTGCAAATACGTTCCGCCGGGCAGTTCTGGCACCATCGGCTCGAACAGCCCTGACCAGCGGGCGTGGCCGCGCACGGTGCGCTCATGAAACTCAACCCAGCGCAACTCATCGGCCAGACCATCGGGGTTGTCGGCGATTTTGCCTGTAGCATCGTACATCTGATAGGGGCGATTTTGTTCATCAATCTCCGAAACCAGACTGACATGGTCGATCTCGCCATCTTCGCTCAGGTCGAAAAAGACAATATCGCCCGGTAAATAAGGAAGCGCGTGCGCCAGCATTTGCCCGGAATAACTCAGATAGCGCCACATATCGTGGGCGTTGCGGGCATCACGCCAATTATAAAAATGCTCCGGCTGGGCGCGGTAATCTTGCTCCAGCGCGGCCTGGATATTGAATTCGGCTCCCCAGGTATAAGCGTCCAGCACTAAATCGGTGCAATAGCCCGCCGCGTAGCCGTGGAAAGAGCCACTTTCGCCGCGCTCGGCGGCATAGGGCATCCCCAGGTCTTTTGCGGCTTCTTTGAGAATATTTTCGGGATAGGCTGTGAAGTGGATATCGGCGAGGGTGGCGTCAATATTAATTAGTTTGGTGCGCGGCCCAAAGGTGTACCCGTCTTTGGCAGGAGTCAGAACTGTAACCCCGGGTGGGTGACTGCCAAAGAAGAAATATCCATTCTCGTCGGTATAAACAGTTTCCCCATCCGACGTGGCGATATTCACGAATCCTAACGGGCTGCCAAGTGCGTCGGTCACGCGTCCACTGAAGGTGAGGCCCGCTTGCCCTTCAGCAAGCAGATAAATCTGCGCCACGCCGCGGGCATCGCTTTGCGCATAGGCAACAGTTTGGCCGTCTTGTGAGATGGCTACAGATTCAACATTCGCGGGCGTGAGCGCAATGGTTTCAGTGGTATGCAGGTCAACGTGCTGCATCTGGTTGCTGTTGTTCTCAATGGGCAGGGCTGTAATGAGCGTAAATCCATCCCCCGAAAGCGCAATTTGAGGGTCGCTGGCGCTGCTGGCAGCCAGGGTGGCGAGGCTTTCGGCAGTGTAGTTATAGGGTTTGAAGATCAGAATTTCAACGGTATTGTCATCAAGCTGCGCCAGGCCAACAAATGTCACCGCGTCGCTGGAGCTGGTGATTTGCAGTAACTCGCGTTGACGTCCATCTGCCGGAAAGTTCAGATATGAAGTTTCGTCCGTCACGCGGTTATGATAGTAGAGACGATTTTCGCTGTCGAAAGATGTTGCCAATGTAGTGGCTTGCGATGAGAAGACGACGGTATGTCCGTCGGCGGCGATCGCCAGTTGCTCGCCGGAGTCGGCGTTGCCTTCTTGTCCGCGCGTACCCACCGAAACGCGGGTTGTGTGCCCGCTCAGGCGGTCGTGTATAAAAACATCACTGGCGTCATTCGTATCTCCCAGAGCCAGGTTGCTGGCGTGAGACATGAAGGCCACATAACGCCCCGTGGCCGAAATGCTGGGATTGCGTGAATTCCCATTTCCGTTTTCGCCGCGATTGTTGACGGAAATGCGTTCGATAATACCTGTTAATCGGTCATACGCATAAATATGACTGTATCTCTCGCTCTGTGCCAGACCGGGGACGAGTGTTTGTGCAGCCGATTGGAAAACAACCACGCGCCCGTTGGCTGAGATCATGGGCTGTTCAGCGGGGGCATCGGCCTGCTCGCCGATGGATGAAAGTGAAACGCGTTCGGAGGTTGCGTTTAGCCGGTCGTGGACGAAAATATCGGCCACGCTGTTCGTATCTCCCTCGACCAGATTATCGGCCTCCGAGCGAAAGGCCACAAAACGCCCATCGTTAGAAAGGCTTGGCGCGCTGGATGGCAAATTGCCCATTTCGCCGGTGGATGAGACCGATACAGGGCGCGGCTCGGTCTGGATTTGTGCGCTCACGGGGGTAATTATTAACGCAAAGGCGAAAAGGAGAAAAGGGAGTTTATATTTCATCTGTGTGAAAACATAAGTACACAAAGAAGCACGAAGATTTTGGTTAAATTGGTTCAACTTGTATTCCTTCGTGTACTTTGTGGTGAAAAATTACAAATTTAACCAGCGCGCGGCTTCTTCGGGCAGGTTCTGCAATGGCCCAACACGCGTGGTGCATTGCGGGAGAGAATCGACGAAAGAGCGACCGTAACTTTTTGAGATCACGCGACGGTCCAGAATCACGGCCACGCCGCGGTCAAACTCGGTGCGGATTAAGCGGCCAAACCCTTGTCGAAACTCCAAAATCGCTTCGGGGATCGTGTACTGGTAGAAGGGTTGCTCAAAGGTCTCGGAGCGGGCAGCAATCACCGGGTCGGAGGGCACCCCAAAGGGGAGTTTGACAATTACCAGCACCGAGAGATCATCTCCGGGGATATCAACCCCCTCCCAAAAGGCGCGTGTTCCCAATAAAACGGCCTGATCCGCGGCACGGAAACTTTCCAGCAAAGAATGCGGCGAAGCGCCTTCGCCCTGTTCAAAAAGAATAATGCCCGCGTCGCCCAGCGCCGATGAGATGGCGCGTGAAGTGCGCTGGAGTTGCGCATAAGAGGTAAACAGCGCCAACATGCGCCCGCCAGTTGCTTTAGCGAGGTGAATCAGGCTGCTTTCGATGGCGCGCTGGTGCCCGTTGCGGTCACTCGGTTCAGGAATATTGTTGGGGATATACAGCAGGGTAGAATTTTCGTAATCGAAGGGGGAACCGAGAGCCAGTTCTTCGGCATCTTCGGCGCTGAGCCGCCCGCGTAAGTAGTCAAATTCGCCCGCCGTTGTCAGTGTTGCCGAAGTCAGGATCATGGAAATTTTTTCGTGCCAGAGATGTTCTTGCACCAACGGCCCAATATGCAGCGGAGCGGCCTGCAGGGTAATGCCGCGCCCGTTGGCGCGAATTTCGGCCCAGTAAATCTGTTCGGGCTGTGGCTCAAACACCAGCGCTTCTACATTTTCGGTTAATTCGCGCAGTCGTTTGTAGGCGTTAATAATTTCGTGGTACTGCTCTTCGAGCGCGTCAACATCACCGAAACCGGCCTCGCCAATATCGTGAATTGCCTTTGCAATTTGTTCAATTTTGCCAAGCAGGGCGGTTGCCATTTGGTGGGTATCTTCCCACGAAACTTCAACTTCCAGCCAGGCGGGTTGGACGCGCGTCCCTGGCAGGATGCGTACCTGCTGAGCGTAAGGGCCAATTGCCTGGCCCTCACGTTGCTCGAACAGGAAATGATCGATGGTTTCAAAGAAAGCGCGCGAAAGACTTTCTAATTGAAAGGCGTGATCGCTGGCGCGCTCGACCAGGTGGCTGACTCCGGCATACTCGCTGGGGCTCACCCCGTCGTGGAGCAGCGTCAACAAACGTCCCATCAATCCCGAAAGCCCGCTGGATGCGCCGGTGCGGTAGCTGCCCAATTCGCGCAGCAGGCGAATAAAGTCCGATTGCGTGGCGCGGAAACTGAGCGCGTTGGTACTGGCATCTTCCAGATGATGAGCCTCATCGACAATCAGATACTGATATTCGGGAAGTACGCGGCTACCTGTGGCGACATCGGCCAGCAGGAGGGCGTGGTTCACAATAATGAGATGCGCGTTTTGTGCCGATTGGCGGGCGCGATAAAAGGGACAGGCTCCCCCAGTATGTTTAACACAATTATCAGCAGAGCAGCCATCGTCTGCAGCAGATAATTTGCCCCAGATTTCGCGTTCGATAGGGCCATTCAGATTGATATTGGCGCGGTCGCCATTTCCGCCATTTTGCAGCCAAACCATGATCTTGGCAAGAATGCGTAACTCCTCCGCCGTATCTGGTCCGCGGCGGCGGAGTTGTTCCAGGCGGCGTGGGCAAAGATAATTATTGCGGCCTTTGAGTACCGTTGCAGCAATATTCAAATTGAGCGCTTCTTGCAGATCGGGGATATCTTTGTTGATTAACTGATCTTGCAGGTTGATGGTGTTGGTAGAGATCACTACGCGATGTTCATTTTTCAAAGCCCACAGGGCTGCTGGAATAAGGTAGGCAAACGATTTGCCTACGCCAGTACCTGCTTCTACCATTAAATGCCGGCCTTGTGAAAGCGCATCGCTGATGGAGCGCAGCATTTCCACTTGCTCCGGGCGATATTCGTAATTCTCAAAAAATTTTGAAAATTCTCCGCCGTATTCGAGGACAGAGGCAATTTCATCGCTGTCTAAGGGGATGGTAGGCTCAAGCGGCGTGAGCGTTTGCGGGGGTGGCTGCTGTGCGTTGAATAATGGGCCGAAGAATCCACCGCGTGCTTTGCGGGCCGGGATAACTTCTTTCGAGCGCGCCCGCAGCACCTCAAAAAATAATCCGTATCCACCCCAATTTTCGATATCATCGCCAAGCCGGACAATTTCGCCCAAAATTTCGATCGGCAGTTCGAGGGCCGCTTCATAGAGTTGAAGATAGACGCGATGGGTAACTTTGGCGTCATCCAGAGCGCGGTGCGTGGCAGGCAAGATGATGCCGAGTGCCTGAGCCAGCGCGCCAAGCGCATATCGTCCGGCGTTAGGCATTAATACGGCGGCCATTTCGTAGGTATCCAGGGGCTCGTTGGAATGCAAAATTCCATGCTGCTGCAAAAAGCCGAGATCAAAGCGCACATTATGTCCCAGCACGGGTGCATCGCCAATAAAATTGACCAGATCGTGAAGCACTTCGTTGATCGAGGGTTTATCGCGCACCATTGCGTCTGTGATGCCGGTTAATTGTGTGATATGGGGAGGAATGCGCTTTCCGGGGTTGATGAGACTGTGCCATTCGCCATCAATCCGGCTGCCGCGAAAGCGTATCGCGCCAATTTCGGTGATGTTATCCGATTTTGGGTTCAATCCTGTTGTTTCAATATCCAGTGCTACGATGGTAGTTGTCATGTAGAGAATTATACTGTAAATGTAATTGCTCAGGCTAACGCCTTCGCAGAGAAAATGCAAAAACAGGGTGCGTGCAACATATAACGCTGCACGCACCCTGTTTTTTTGCTATATTTCTGGGATTATTATGGGCAACAGAGACGGATGTCCGTGATTTTTTCAATAAACGGATCAATCGCTTTTTTTACTTTGCTTTCGTCAAGGCCGGAAACTTTAAACGTGACTTCACGGTTGCTGGGGTCTTCACCTGCGGTTTGGCCAAATGAAATGAAGTTGCCACCGGCTTCTGCTATTGCCTTCGTGAGATCGGCCAGCTCACCAACTTTTTCGGGAATCATGGCAGTGACGCGAATGCCCTTTTCTCTAGCGCCCATCAATTCAAGGAAAATTTTGAAGAGATCGGTTTCAGTGATCATGCCCACAACCCGGTTATCTTTCATCACGGGTAAGCCGCCGATTTTATTATCGGCCATAATGCGGGCCGCTTCTTCAACTGGAGTATCTACATTGATGGAGAGAATCTCCGTTGTCATCACATCTTCTACTTTGATTTTACTGAGCAAATAATTCATTTCCCAGATACTTAGTGAAGTCGCCGGGGAGGGGGATGCGTTGAGCAAGTCTTTGTCTGAAACAATCCCGACCAGTTTGCCGCCTTTGACTACTGGTGTACGGCGAATATGTTCCTTGCGCATCAGGTTAACCGCTTCGGTGATGGGCAAGTCGGGTGCAATCGTAATTACCGGATGAGACATTCTTTCGCCTACTAACATGATTTACTCCTTATTGATAAAAGGCAACTACCCTCAACCTATTTTCATTTTGGTTCTTTATGAACTGACGGGATTTTCTCCGAACACCCCTGTATCTGGGGGCAACGACGGCAATTCCCAAAGAATTTTTTCCAGTATACCGGTAAATAAGCCCAACGATTAGTGATAGTCATCACAAAAAATGAATGACCTATTTTTTCGTTAGCCGCCTAGATAGGCGGCCTGGATATGTTCATTGTTGATAAGTTCGCGCGGCCTGCCTTGAAGTTCTACTTTGCCGTGTGATAACACGTACCCGTAATCGCTGATTGCCAGCGCCATCTGTACGTTTTGCTCGACCAGGAGCATGGAGATGCCAGCTTCTTTGAGGCGGCCCAGTCCTTCAAATAGATCCAGTACCAGCACCGGAGCCAATCCCAGTGAGAGTTCATCCATCATCAAGATGATCGGTTCGCCCATAATACCGCGCGCTACGGCGAGCATCTGTTGCTCGCCACCGCTCAGCGTGCCAGATTTTTGATTTTTGCGTTCCAGAAGTCGTGGGAACATTTCGTAGACCAGTTTGAAATTTTTATCGATGTGTGGGCGCGCGCGTGGTGGTGATGCACCCATCTCAAGGTTTTCAACCACACTCATATCGGTGAAGAGTTGCCTGCCCTCAGGGACAAGAATCAGCCCGCGGGCGGCCTTTTCATGTGCCGAGAGTTTGCTAATATCCTCACCCTTGAAATGAATGGAACCATTCCAGGGCTTGAGCAATCCCATGATGGTGCGAAGCATGGTGGTTTTTCCTGCGCCGTTGGCCCCAACTAGTGAAGTGAGTTTACCGGGTTCAAGCGCCATGGTTGCGCCCCAGAGAATCTGGACTTCACCGTATCCGGAAGTCACGTCTTTGATTTCAAGAATATTCATGGCTATACCTCTTGCTCGTGCTGCCGCATCAGTTTTTCGGCCAGCTTGGGATCGCCCAGATAAGCTTCGATCACGCGCGGGTTGTTTTTGATTTCATCGGGAGTGCCCTCGGCAATTTGCGCACCAAAATTGAGCACAATCATACGATCGGAAACATTCATCACCGCATCCATAACATGTTCGATCATAATGATGGTTATGCCTTGTTCACGAATCTTGTGTACGGTTTCGACCATGTCGGCAATTTCGGATGGATTTAGCCCAGCCAGAACTTCATCAAGCAGGATGATTTCGGGTTGGGCGGAGAGGGCGCGCGCCAATTCGAGGCGTTTTTTCTGAGCAATATTCAGGCTGGCGGCCAGTTGTTCGGTGCGCTGTTCCAGACCTACGAATTGCAGCACTTCCATCGCTACCTCGGATGCTTTGCGCAATCCATAGCCGTGGCGGCCAAAACATGCCCCAACGACTGCGTTTTCGAGTACAGTAAGTTCATTGAGCGGTTTAACAACCTGATGTGTTCGCGCCAGTCCTTTGCGAGCCATTTCGTAGGTCTTTAATCCGGTGACATCATTTCCACGAAACATAACCCGGCCTTCACTTGCCGGATAAACGCCGTTAATCACATTGAAAAGCGTGGTCTTGCCAGCGCCGTTGGGGCCAATCAGACCCATGATTTGGCCTTCGGGGAGGTCAAACGTGACGTTGGAGAGCGCCTTCAGGCCGCCAAAATTTTTGGACAAACCTTCCACTTGTAAAATGATACTCATTGTAATACCCTCCGAAGTACTGGCACGCGATTACGAAGCCAGCCAATAGCGCCTGCCGGGATAAATAACACGATGAGCAGTAATAAAACGCCAGATACAGACAATTGAATATTCTTAAAGAAATCGCTGGTCACAAAATATCCGCGCATTCCCTGATAGGCAAATGCACCCAAGATCGGGCCGAGCACTGTACCTTGCCCACCCAGCATCACCATGACGAGTAACTCAATCGAAGCATGTAGCGGGAAGGCCACATGGGGCTCTACATTGCCATTCTTAAAGAAGAAGAGCACGCCTACCATACCAGGTATCAGCGCCGAGAGTACATACGCCCAGGTTTTGGCATTAGGCGCAATGACACCCATTACCTCGGCGGCATCTTCATCCTCGCGGATCGCTTGCAAACCCAGGCCAAACTTTGACGTGCGCACAAGATGACTGATGACGAGCGCAATGGCCGTCAGACCAGCCATGATATAAAACGCCATATTTAATGCTTGAGCTGCACCGCCGTATGATTTATACACCGAGAAGTTCAGGGTCATGCCAATCGGCCCGCCGAACAAGTCAAAATTATTAACAAAGGCTTTCATGGCTTCGTTGATCCCGATGGTAGCCAGCGCAAAATACGCCCCGCGTAATCGCAAGATCGCTTTACCCAAAATAAAAGCCAGTATTGCTGATGCAACTCCGCCCATCAGCATCCCCGTCCAGATGGACCATCCCAGACCATTCACCAGATACAGGCCCACATAACCGCCAAAACCGTAGAAAACAATATGCCCAAAGCTGACATACCCTGTATAGCCCAGCAAAATATTAAGGCTGGAGGCCAGAGCGATGGCTTTCAGAATGGTAAAGATGCTCTCGCGGTTCGAAACACTTCCCGATAGGCTGGGCCAGATAGCCATACCGATAATCACCAGCAACGGGAGGACAAGACCGAGATGATTCCGCCAGTTTTTCATTTTTTTGCTCCAAAGAGGCCGCTTGGGCGAACCAATAAAATCAAAACGAACAAACCAAACTCAATTACTGGTACCCAAGATGTTTCCAGAAAAGCGGGGATGATGCCTTCAAGAATGCCCAGGATCAGCCCGCCAAATAGCGCGCCCACGGGATTCCCTAAGCCACCCAACACGCCGATGACGAAGCTTTTGAGTTCGTAGTTGGCGCCTGAAAGAATGTTGAAAGGAAAAAAAGTAGCGATTAAGGCGCCCGAAATCGCGGCAAGCATGGTTCCAATCCCAAAGCTGAGCGCCAGAATTTGTGTAGATGGGATGCCCATTAGCTCCGCAGCGGAGCGATTATTGGCAACCGCGCGAATATATTTTCCGGGGCGGGTTCTGTACAGGAAAAAATACAATCCCCCGGTGACCACTAAGGCGATGAGTGCAGCAACCAGCCGAGTACCGAGTATGGTTGTATTTCCCAATGGAAAGCTGCCCAGGTTGAAATCGACATTATAGGGCGATGTGGTGAAGACGGCTGTCCCAATACCAATGATAATCATATTTACTGAGAAGGTAGCCAAAAGCGAAGAGAGATGTGGCGCGTTGATCACCCGGTGGACAGCTATAAAATAGATCAAAATTCCCAGCAACAACCCCATAATAGCGACCAGGATGAGGCCCAAATATGGGTTGATGCCCATGCGAATGAACAAGATGAAGGTGCTGAACATTCCTAACGCGATGATTGGCCCGTGTGACAGATTGATGACATTCATTACACCCCAGATTAATGTCAGACCCATGGCAACAACGCCATAAACGAATCCCAGTAAAATACCATCGGGAAGAGAAGTTAGAAGCAAGTTGATTTGTTGCATAGTGGCTCCCAATAAAAGTCAGAATTTCAAACATCCCCTCAGATGTTTGTCCTGAAGGGATGTTTGAATAGTTGATGTGGTTTATGGAGCCGGAATCGGGTAGAGCGGCTCGGCGGTGGCGACATCGGCAGGCGCAATGATCACGCGCGTCAACTCGCCAGCGTCATTCATTTGCCACTGGGCTACAACCATTTTGTGCGCGATTTGCAAACCATGCGCTTCTTCGGATGTGTCGAATTGGATGCCACCATAAAAAGTCATCAGGTTCATGGCATTCAAAGCGGCTTTGACGGCTTCAGGGTCAACCGAGTCGGCATCTATGATGGCCTTTTGTAGTAACAGGCCTGCCGTGTAGCCACCCGCGGCGTGATAGGTGGGGGGATCGCCAGCCGCGGCTTCATAGGCGGCTGCAAAATCTTCACCGGTGGAACCAAACCAATCCATACCCATGTTGGCTGCTTCGGCTTCGGTGTGCGTAGCTGCGAGTTCCCATTGGCTGGAAACGGCGATACCGATGGCCGCATCACCCAGTTCGGGGAACTTGGAGTCGGCAGGGGCAACCAATAGATAGGCAAAGTTCAGGCCAATCTCGCGCTCGTAAAGGGCGCGAGCCAGAGCCGTGCCATCATTGTAGTGACCGCCGCCGAGCAATACGGTTGCGCCGGATCCGGCAATCTTATTGACGATTGGGCCGAAGTCTGCCGTGTCGGATGCGTAGCTTTCTTCCAGAACGACCTCAAAGCCTCGGTCTGCAAGATAAGGCTTGATGCCTTCGACAACGCTGGTAGAGAATTTTGCAGCTTCGTAGACCAGGGCGATCTTGGCATCGGGATCAAGTTCCTGAAGCATATCTACCGTGCTGGACATATACAGGCTGCCGGGGGTGTAGAGTTGGAAGAGACCGGTATTGCCGGTCTTGTAGGCGGCATCATCGGCTGCGCCGGTGGTGATCATAACCTTGCCGTTTTGTTCTGCAACGATGGAAGCCGCGGAGGTCAGGCCTGACGAATAGGGGCTGATCAAGAAATCGGCGTTGTCTTCAGAAATCAGGCGGGTGTACAGTTCCTGCACGCGCTCGGCGGTAGATTCATCGTCGTAGGTGACATATTCAAACGTGACAACAGTGCCATCGCTGAGGGTGACGCCACCCGCCTCGTTGACCTGATTCATCCACAGGGAAAAGCCGTTCACCTGGCGCTTGGAAGAAACTTCCTGAGAGCCGGTCAACGAAGATGTGAAGCCGACAACCACGGTAACTGGCTCGGGGGCTGCAGCAGCCTCCTCGGCAGGGGCTGCTTCCTCAGCAGGAGCGGCCTCTTCTTCAGCGGGAGCAGCTTCTTCTTCAGCCATTTCTTCCGCTGCAGCCGGTTCTTCCGCCGCGGGCGCTTCTGCCGGTGAGCAGGCAGCCAATAGCATAGTGCTAACAACCAATAAAGCAAAAAGTAATGTAAATAGTCGTTTCATTCAATTCCTCCGATATAACTTTAATTATCCAAATGATTGAACACCTTACTACTTTTTTAGACACACCTCCTTGACTTGAAAAGAATTTGTCCAAGTGAAGCGGCAAGCATGAATCTACGACGCGGTTTCCGCGCTAGTGGAATTGATTATAGTGAAAATTTGCAAAGAAAAGATAAAAAATAAGCTGCTAACCTAAAAACAATATAAATTCCCCCAACGATAATTTGAAATTACACTCGCGGCGTTACACAGATATTCTTTGGAATGATTCGAGAATGTCTGAACCCTTTTTGCGATAAGGGAGTTCTCATCCAAAGGGTAAAAACTCTAGTTGGTAATATATTGTACAGGGGGTTCAAAGCGATACCCAATCCCCCGTTCTGTTAGCAGACAGCGAGGGTTAGAAGGGTCAAGCTCAATTTTTTGGCGCAGATGCCCAATATAAACCCGTAGATACTCGGTTTCCTCACCATATTCTGGTCCCCATACTTGTCTGAGAATCGCCTGATGTGGCAGTACTTTTCCGGCGTGCTCCATCAAATAGATGAGCAAACTGAATTCGGTTGGTGTGAGCTTGATGCCCTGCCCGCGCACGCTGACGCTGTGCCGCTCCAAATCCACGATGATTTCTCCGTGGATCAACTGACCCTGGCGTGTAGGCGATTCGGCCCAACGCGAGCGGCGTAATACAGCTTTGACGCGTGCCAGTAGCTCGCCCACGCCAAAGGGTTTTGTCAAATAATCGTCTGCCCCCAGATCGAAGGCGCGCACTTTATCGCTTTCTTCATCCAGCGCGGTTAAAATAATAATCGGAACCGTCGAATGTTGTCGAATACGCCGGGTAGTTTCCAGCCCATCCATACGCGGCATCATCATATCTAGAATGACCAGATCGATATTTTGTGTATTGAAGATTGCCAACGCTTCAAGCCCATTCGCCGCAGTAACGACTCCAAAGCTGCGCACTTCCAGGTTGCGCCGTACAAAATCGCGCAGTGTTTTTTCATCGTCTACAACCAATACCACTGGATTATTCATTATTTCCATCCTTCCTAAAGAGCACATAAAACTTACGCTTCCGCAAGTAGAACTATAAATAATTTTGCGTTATGTGTTGTCCTCTGGATTGCGAGGCAGCGAGAACATGAAACAGGCGCCGCGTTCAGTTGGCTCCAGCCAAATGGTGCCCTGATGCGCTTGTACGAAACCTTTGCAGATCGCCAATCCCAAACCGGCGCCCGATGTGTTGCGCGATAAGCCATTTTCGATACGATAAAAACTATTGAAGATGCGCTCGCCTTCATCGGGATGAATGCCAGGGCCTTCGTCGGCCACTGCTACGGTAATCTGATGGACATCGAAGCTGGCGCGTACATAAATTGGCGAATCTTGCCCCGAATATTTGGCTGCATTTTCGATGATATTACGCAAGACAACCTCAATGCGCCGTTGATCGGCATAGAGCTGAGGCAGGCCGGAGGGTAATTCTACCCGCAAGCGAGAATCGGGTGTTGGGCTGGCGCGTTTGGCGGCGCGCTCGATGATCAGGCCTAAATCGCAAGGCCGTCGCTCCACTTTCAAGCTACCTGCATCAATCCGCGAAAGGTCCAGCAATTCGTTCACCAATATCGAGAGTCGATCAGCTTCATCCGAGATTATTTTTAGGAATTCTTGTTGCGATTGATGATCCCACTCAACATCAACTGCCAGTAGCGTAGAAGCATACCCCTTAATAGAAGCAAGCGGGGTGCGCAACTCGTGTGATACCGTTGAAATTAAATTCGATTTCATACGATCCAACTCGCGATCGGCTGTGATATCGTTGATGATAATGCCCTGGCCGAGTGATACGCCGCGAATATCGGTGACAGTAAATGTGCGCAGCCGGTACCAAAATGTGCGCCCTTGCTGGATCAGGAAGAATTCAGAGATTTGCTCATCTTGGCTGGCCAACGTATCTTTTATCTGCTGGAGACTTTGTTTCGGTTCGTTCGCGTGCCGGAGAATATGCTCCAGAATGTAATTTACCTCTGCGCCAGTAATCGCCTGGAGTGGCAATTCACTTAACGTGCTGATACGCCGGTTGGCGTAAATCACGCGCCCCTCCGGGCCAGCCAGAATCAGCCCGGCATTTAACGAAAGGATCAGCGCTTCCAGGCGGCGGGTTTGTTCTTGCAAGCGCATATCGCTGCGAGCAAACAAAGCTGCATTTTCGATTGCCATCGCAGCGTGATTGGCGAAGTTAGAAAGTAAGGAGATTTCCTGCTCGGTGAAGACATGCGGTTTTTCTCGAAAGACCAGCAGCACAGAAGGCGGCGCGTAGTGTGTGTTGAGTGGAAGGGCCAATACCGCGCGATACCCTTCGGCTCGCGCCCCGGCTCGATCGGCAGCGAAAGACGGATTTGTTTCCGTGTCACTGATCTGGATCGGCTCCCCGGTACGCAGGGCGCGCAAAGAAACCGAATGTGGCTCAGTGGGGTCAATCGCAATCAGATTGACATAGTGTTCGGACAAACCGCGACTGGCGCGCACGCGGAAGATACTGGTTTGTTCATCCAGCGCAATGATAGCGATCATTCTGGAGTTGAGTAAGCGTTCGACCTCCTCCAGAATTCTGTCGAGCACAGCTTGTGGCTCAAGCGTCGAGACCACCGACGCGCTCGTTTCCAATAAGGTGGAAAGCTCCTTGAAGCGCTCTTCAATGGATTCTTCCATACGGATAATGCTGCGCGCCAGCCGCCCCACCTGATCTGGACGGTGGGCAAGTGTGGGCAGCATCGTATCGCGCGTTTGAGATAGATCGTGTGGTTGTCCGATGGTTCGACTATAAGCCGCGATAGCCCCGAGCGGTTGAATCACCAGCCGGGTTAGTCCCGCCCAGAAAATCAAACCGGTGATCAAGAAAATGACCAGCGTAACCAAGGCACTGCGATAAAATGTGCGCGGCGTAGAAAAGGCAGCATCTGCGGGCCGACTGACGATGACGCCCCAGCCGGCGCTGGACACGGGTACATAACTGTAAAGCCGCTCAATCCCGTCGGGCGCGATTATGATCACCGAATCGACGCGGCCGAGCAGCAAAGGGTCTGTGATATAGGTGTGGCTTTCCGGAATTTGTGTGAGGAGCAAATCGGTGTTCGAGTGTGCAACAACCTGGCTACTTGCATCGATAATAAAAACTTCAAAGCCTTCTGTGTCATCGTATTCGTGCGAAATCTTGGTCAGGGTTTGGCTAAGCGCTTCCAGTCGGATATTGGTGGCTACAACCCCAAGGAATTCTCCCCTTCTTCCCCAGAGTGGCATTACCGCTGTCGCCACCGGCTGGTTTGTAGTTGGCGAGATGCGCCCGTGTGAAATGAGCGGTTCGCTCGAGGCCAGCGCGCGTAAAAAATATTCCCGGAACGAGAAGTCATTTCCCACTGTCGAAGTCGGCCCAACCGGATAATGGAAAGTCATCTGCCCTGTCTCGTCGAGGCGATACACCAGATTGACCTCTGGCCGCGCGCTCATAAAATTGTTAAATATCTCAGTCATGCCAGCGGCATTATTTTCGATCACCGCATCATAGGAGCCTAATTTTTCAATCGCCCGGAGCGCGTTGCGCATGGCGAAATCTGTTTCCTGGGCAATCGAGCGCGCCAAGGCCAGATCGGCAGCTTTGATATTCTCTTCGAGATTACTCTGCGTTGTATCCGCAATCCAAAGCGTTGCTGCAATCACCGGGCCAACAAAAAGAATATACAAGGCCATCAATTTCAGGCCCAGGTCTTGTTGAATTCTGCGTTGTTTCAGGTGTGGCTACTCCCTGGCGAATTCGGAAAGGACAACTCGAAATGCCATAATGGCATCAGGCATTGGCAAACGCTTCAATGATCCGAACCACATGCTTGGCATGTTTGAGGTACAAATCCAGGCGTACATTCTCATTAGGTGCGTGAGCCTGCGTACCGGGATGCCCCACCCCGGCGGTGGCAACCGGCTGATTGAGTACGGTCACGAAGGGGTAGTTGGGGCCAGAGCCGCCGATCATGGGGACGATCTGCATGGGGACGCCGTACACATCTTTGGCAGTATCCACCACGAGCTGGATGAAGGGATCATCGGGGTCTGTACGTCCGGCTGGACCGCCGCCGAGGAAGGTGATCTCCACCTCGGGGAATCCCTCCGCATCCAGATGCGCCCGCAGTTGTTCCAGCACCTGTTTGGGCGTTTGCGTGGGCACCAGACGAAAATCGACTTTGGCCGAAGCCTGGGCGGGCAGCACCGTTTTTGAACCGGGGCCTTGATAACCCGAAGTCAGGCCGCAGATCGTGCAGGTGGGTTCGAAAACCTCTGCCACGCGCAGGTCAACGCCGCCGGTCAGGCCTTTGAGGAAAGATTTTACACCGTAGCGGGTTTGGTATTCTTCGACCACATCGGGCAGCGCACCCATCAGTTCGATATCGCGCGCGCTGGGGGGCAATACGGCATCGTAAAAGCCCGGTATGCGGATGCGTTCATGCTCGTCTTTGAGCGTATTCAGCGCCCACACCAGCCGCCAGGCTGCATTGTGAAAGATCGAGCCGCCCAGCCCGGAGTGAATATCTATATCAGCCGTTTTGACCGAAAGCTCCACGTAGCAAATGCCGCGCAAACCCACATATTGCATGGGTACTTCTTCGTGATTGACCATGCCAAATTCCCATACGCAGGCGTCGGCGGCCAATAGTTCCTGATTTTTTTCGATGAATGCTGGTAAATGTACGCTGCCGATTTCTTCTTCGCCCTCGACGATGAATTTGATGTTGCAGGGGAGATCATCGGCCTGGGCGAGCATGGCATCGAGGGCAAATAGTCGGCTGGTGATATGCCCTTTATCGTCGCTGACGCCGCGGGCGTACAGGCAGCCATCACGAAGCGTAGCTTCAAAAGGCGGGCTTTCCCACAACTCCAGCGGCTCGGCGGGCTGGACATCGTAATGGTTGTAGAACATTAGCGTTTTTTCGCTGCGTTTGCCTTTGCGCTCGGCAACCACCACCGGCGCGCCCCCGGTGGGTAAAATTTGCACACTGAAACCGCGTTGCCGAAGCATATTGCCAACCAGTTCGGCGGCTTCATCCATGCCGGTATTTTGGGCTGCCACACTGGGAATGGCGCATAATTTGCCGAGTTCAGCGATGCTCTCATCCATGTGGGCGTCGAGATAAGTGTCCGTTCTTTTGATATCGGTCATTGTATTTTCCTTTTGTCAATCAGCCAGGGAACAGGCGATTTAGTGTTTATCAATCAGCCATTGCATGGAATGTGCACCAGCATAGGCAAATATGAACATTTTGATCGTCACGCCGATCCAAACTGCCAGAAAGAATTTATACAGCGGCATTTTTAGTATACCAGCGGCAATCCCAGCAATGTCGAAAGTTGGATTAGGAATTGCGGCCAGCATCAGAATGGCCCAAAAACCATATTTTTCGATCCAGCCATGTAGGCGAGCGTAGAGCGCACTTTTTTCGACGACGCCCTGCCCGCTAAATCCGGCCAGATAGCCCGACAACTCTCCGAGTGCGCCACCCGCTCCGGCGGCAAGCCCCACCCCAAATGGAGAAAAGACGGCTCCCATCGCAAAGACCACGGCAATGCCCGGGGCGGGCAAAAACACTGTGGCGTTAGTCAGCAGGGCCAAGAGAAAAATCCCCGGATACCCGTAGGCGGTGAGTTCTTCGGCCTGGTTGCGAATGCTGTAGATGAAAACCGTAATCCCTATCACGAGCAATAACGCCAGAATTCGGAAGATCGTCCGCGCGCGCGTATTGGGGTGCATAAGTATTTCCGATGGAGCTTACTGGCTATTGGTGAGCAGGCGTTCGATGCGGGCGATGACCATATCCATCGCCACGGTGTTGAAGCCGCCTTCGGGGATGATCACATCGGCATAGCGCTTGGACGGCTCGACAAATTCCAGATGCATGGGACGCACGGTTTTCAGGTATTGCTGGATGACAGCTTCTGTCGTGCGACCGCGCTCAGTGATATCACGTTGTAAACGGCGAATGAATCGGATGTCGGAATCTGTATCTACGAAAATTTTTACGTCGAACAGTTCGCGCAATTTTTGTTCAGCAAAGATCAAAATGCCTTCGACAATGATAACGGATTGCGGCTCGATGGAGATGGTTTGCTCGGTACGGGAATGTGTCTTAAAATCGTATATGGGCAGATGGATGCGTTGCCACAGTTGCAATTGTTGCACATGCCGGGTGAGTAGTTCTGTTTCCAATGAATGGGGGTGATCGAAGTTGATTTGCGCGCGCTGCGTGCGGGGCAGTTCACTCAAATCTTTATAATAGGCATCGTGTGGTAAGTAGGCAATTTTTTGCTTACCAACTTGTTCGAGAATAACATTTGCGACAGTTGTCTTACCAGAACCGCTGCCGCCGGCAATACCGATGACGATGGGGTTGGGGTGTGTGGGCATGATGAGATTATATCAGCAGGGCTTTTATTAGCGCAAAAGAATTTACAGGCTCTTGGGAAATCCCTGTGGGGCAGTTCCCAAAAGCTAATTTACACTAAACTCTCTAAATCGGTTTTTTGCACCCAATTGCAAAATTCATCCAGTGATGGGAAGATTTTTGTCGACATGGCGCGGATCACCCAATTTTTTTCCATCGGGGTGATGCTAATGATATGTTTGCCATTATCGTAGGCACGCACTATTTCCAGGGTTGTGCCCATGCTGGCCTCGGGCAGGTAGGCAATCACAATATCCGACGATCCCGCTTCCGCAGCCATCGCAAACAAAGTTTGCTTGGCGCGTTGATCGTCGTACTCAACACTATTGGGAAACAGCGAAAACGGGTCCACAATTTCAGCCGCTGGGTGATTAATTTTGACGGCAT
>JACKQG010001029.1_pt3 | contig 18014 bp, 15 predicted proteins | sample 8237621 | NCBI WGS metagenome assembly JACKQG01 (sample SAMN15677084, study PRJNA649215) | marine metagenome | biome: marine; feature: Black Sea; material: saline water; isolation source: suspended particulate matter (SPM) from the Black Sea western gyre | collected 2013-06-09/2013-06-10 | depth...
TTTTTTATGCGCAAATATATTTACTTTACCGTCTTCATCTCTGGCATGACCACCCTCGCCGCCGAGCTTTCGGCTTCGCGGTTGATCGGCAACGTTTTCGGGACAAGCAATCTTGTCTGGGCGGCAATCATCGGCCTGATGCTGCTCTATTTAACGCTGGGATATTTCCTCGGAGGAATACAAGCCGATAAATCGCCACACGCCGAAAGTATGTACAAAGTTCTGGCTTGGGGAGCGTTTACGCTGGGTATCGTCCCCTATATCGCCAATCCAGTTTTGCGCGCAGCCGCAATCGCTTTTGACGGTATCCAGGTCAGCGTGATGATGGGAGCCTTTGTCGCCGTGCTGGTGCTTTTCAGCATCCCGATCACATTGCTTGGTATGATCTCCCCCTATGCAATCCGCCTGACCATGGATGACACTGAAAAAGCCGGCAAGGTCTCTGGCAATATTTACGCCGTTTCCACACTGGGTTCTTTTCTCGGCACCTATTTGCCTGTTCTGGTTCTAATTCCCACCGTCGGAACTACAAATACTTTTCTTATTTTCAGTCTTTTTCTATTATTCGTCGCACTTGCAGGTCTCGCTAAAAGCGCCGGAATGCGCGCCATGTTGCCCTACCTGCTGATGGTGGCTGGCATCGCCGTACTCGTTCTTATCAATGGAGGGGGTGGTATCAAAAAAACAGCGGGGCAAATTTACGAAACTGAATCCGCTTATAACTATATCGAAGTATTACAACGCGGCACTGAAACCCATCTGCGCCTGAATGACGGACAGGGCGTGCATTCAGTTTACGATCCCGATAATCTCGACTACGATGGCCCCTGGTCTCAATTTCTGGTCGGCCCCTTTTTCAACGTGCCACCCCACTCCACCAAAGATGTAAAGCGCATCGCCATCGTCGGGTTGGCGGCGGGCACATTTGCGCAACAAGCCACTGCTGTTTTTGGCGAGATTCCGATTGACGGTTTTGAGATTGACCCCAAGATCATAGAAGTTGGGCAAGAGTATTTCGGAATGAATGGATTATCTAATCTGAATGCCTATGCCGAGGATGGACGCTGGGGTCTTGCGCATAGTACCCATCAATATGAGATCATTGCCGTGGACGCCTACAGGCCGCCCTATATTCCCTGGCATATGACAACGAGGGAATTCTTTCAGATCGCATACGACCGCTTGTCCTCAACAGGCGTGCTGACCATCAACGTGGGGCGGCTCCCCAACGACCGTCGTTTGATCAACGGCCTGGCAACGACTATTGCCGAGGTATTTCCATCTATCCATATCATGGATATTCCTTACACCCTCAACTCGATCATCTATGCGACCAAGGAGCCGACCAACGAGGATTTTCTAGCTGAAAATTTATCCCTGCTCACCGAAAGCGGAGGCACACATCCGCTGCTGTTGGATGCCATCCAAACCGCATGGACATATCGCCAATCCAACCACGAAACTACAACCGTCTTCACAGACGACAAGGCCCCCATCGAATGGATCACAAATGATATGATTTTGCGATTCATGCTGGGCGGAAATGTGGAATCATTACAATAAAACAGAGGCTGAGCGGCGACCGCAGGAAGTGTAGCGGAGCGAAATCGCAGTCGAAGAACACTTTTATAAAACCCGCCCTTCGACTGCGCTCTGCTTCACTCAGGGACTGCCAACCAAAATAAAATTATGAATAAAACCCTTTCTTCCATCCTTTCCATCATCACCACCCTCCTCATACCGATTGCCCTGGTTTTGCTAGGCATTCGGATCTTATTGACGCCTATCTTTCCGGAAATCGAATACCGCACACCAAACTTCCCTCCAGATAGTTACGGCTTCACGCAGGCAGAGCGAATTCATTGGGCAAAAAATGCGATAGAGTATCTCAACAACGATTCGGGACCAGAATTTCTTGGTAAACTGCAATTTGAGAATGGCCTTCCCCTCTATAAAGAGAGCGAAGTCAGTCATATGCTGGATGTGAAGATTCTGATCCAGGTTGCGTTAAAGGTTTGGGGCGCGGCGCTTGGGATCCTGATAATATTTGGGATCTGGGCAAAGTACGGAAAATGGGAGCAAGGCTATCGACAGGGGTTGATGCGGGGCGGCTGGCTAACACTCCTCCTGACCGCTCTTCTGGCTGTGCTGGCATCGATCAATTTTTGGGAATTCTTCGCCCAATTCCATCATCTCTTTTTTGAAGGCGATACCTGGATATTTCTCTACTCAGACACACTTATCCGTCTATTCCCAATGCGTCTCTGGCAGGATGCCTTTTTAATGGAGGGAATCATTGTAGTAGGCGGCGGGCTGGCACTCGGTTTAGGTCTGAAACCACGTGCCAAATAAAGTGTTAAGGGTGGTGTATAATTCTACTTTGAGAAAACGAGGAGCCTGAAATGACTGAATTTTTATCTTTAGACGGACGCGTGGCTATTATTACCGGTGGCGCCCGAGGCATTGGAAAAGCTATCGCTGAAACTTTGGCCCAACGGGGCGCAAATATTGTGGTTGTTGATTTACGCAAAGAGTTGGCTGAAGAAACAGCGAATGAAATTGCAGCGAAAACTGGTCGAGAAGCTATTGCCCTCGAGGCAGATGTTTCCAATCAGGAAAGCGTTAAAGCAATGATCAAGGCCGCACTTGAGAAGTTTGGCAAGGTAGATATTCTGGTCAATAATGCCGGAATTACACGCGACGGATTGATTATGCGCATGAAAGAATCTGATTGGGATATGGTCTTGGATATAAACCTGAAAGGCGCATTTAATTGTGCCCAAGCTATAGTCCGTCCGATGATGAAACAGCAATATGGACGTATTATCAATATTTCATCTGTATCGGGTGTGACCGGGCAAGCCGGGCAGACCAATTATTCTTCATCAAAGGCCGGGCTGATCGGCCTTACAAAAGCGCTGGCAAAAGAAGTCGGCTCTCGCAACATCACCGTAAACGCAGTTGCCCCCGGTTTTATTGAAACAGTATTGACCGTTGATCTCCCGGAAGAGATTAAAGATTTCTCCATAAAAATGACACCGCTGGGAAGATTTGGAGTACCACAGGATATTGCAAATGCCGTTGCTTTCCTCGCAGCAGATGAATCTTCCTTTATCACCGGCGTTACCCTGCATGTGGATGGCGGTATGGTGATGTAAGGTTGAATTTGCACGGAATAAGCAAGTGAACCAGGAGATAAAATGGATCAAAACACACGCCCCCCAGGAAAGACAACCGTTGCTCCCGATGTATTGGTCGAGATCGCCAGAATGGCCGCATTATCGGTAGCAGGCGTCCACGCCCTCGCTTCCGTTTCCGGAGGCGTCAACCGCCTGTTCCGTCGTGGCAATGGTGACGGTGTGCGTATATCTATTGAAGATGATGTCGTCTATGCAGATCTATATATCATCCTTGAAAAAGACATCAATATTCGTGATATCAGCCGCACTATCCAGAAAAAAGTTACCCGTGCCATTCACGAAATGGTTGGGATGGATGTTGGCGAGGTAAATATTCACATTGAAAATATTGCATTTGAAACAGACGAAGAGGCCCAAACTGCATGAAGCAACGCACCAGAGCACGTAGTCTCGCTCTGCAAGTACTTTACGAAGTTGATCAGAGTAATCATTCCCCAGGCACGGTTTTCACCCAACGTCTGAAGGAGCTTCCCCTATCCAAAGAATTACAGGAATTTGCTCACCAGATCGTTTTTGGAGTACTGCCCCTTGCTCAGGAATTAGATAAGGTGATCGCAAAATATGCGCCTGAATGGCCACTGGATCAGATTGCAACCATTGATCGAAATATTTTACGGATCGCCTTCTGGGAGTTTGGCGTTGATCAAAAAACCCCCGTTAAAGTAGCCATCAATGAAGCCGTAGAACTAGCCAAATCCTACGGCTCAGATGCCGCTCCTGGCTTCATAAACGGTGTTTTGGGAAGTCTGGCAAAACACAAAAACGATATTATCCAGTCTATTCAGAGCACAACCAAAAATAAAGGTACGTAATGGAAATTCTTGGTATTGGTGTCCCCGAATTTGTCTTTATTCTTTTAATTGCCTTAATTGTTCTGGGACCAAAAGATATGCAAAAAGCTGGAAAAACCATCGGCACATGGATGCGCAAGGTGGTTATGTCATCGGAGTGGCAAAATATTAAAAATGCCTCAAATAAACTCAAAACACTCCCGAACCAACTTATGCGGGAAGCCAATCTGGATGATATAACCTCGAATTTTGAAACTCTTGGTAGCGATAAACCTAGGGTGCCAATACCAGATAAAAACTACGGATCATGGGGCGGATCGGCACGTCAAAACCATACCGTAGAGAATAGCATCGCCCCACCTCAGGACGATAAGCCTGCTCCCGCCAAAAGTACGGATACGGGCAAAATAACGCCTCCCGTCAACAATGCTGACTCTTCAGAGATCGATAATGCGTAATTTTAATAACAAAGTTTGGAGGATCATTTCTGCTCCTTTTCGTTTTATCTGGTGGTTAATTAGCGCTCCTTTGAGAGGCTGGAAAAAGCTTAATGATTTCCTTAACGATAATCCCGAAGAACATTCTCTGATTGACACGACGGTCAGCGTCTTTCAATCGGAAGATGCCCGCATATCATTTTTTGACGAAATTGAAACTCTTCGCAAACATCTGTTTCGTGCGCTTTTGGCGTTGATGCTAACAGTCGGCATTTCCTTTGTCTTTACCGAAAAATTGATTGATTATCTTTCTCAACCCGTCGGCGGGATTGATGCACTCCGCGCGATCGAAGTTACGGAATCTATCAGCGTATTCATGAAGGTTGCCTTGATGAGCGGCATCATCATCGCTCTGCCCTATATTGCCTTTGAAATCTGGCTATTTATGGCCCCGGGACTAAAACCACGTTCCAAAAAATTTGGTTTGGTCGGAATCCCACTCTCGACCCTTCTATTTATTGCAGGTGCAGCTTTTTCGTATTTCATCATGCTTCCCGCAGCCCTGCCTTTTTTGCTCAATTTTATGGGCATCCAGGCTGAATTGCGTCCCGCTTCTTACTTTAGCTTTATTCTTGGTGTTATGTTCTGGATCGGGATTGCTTTTGAATTTCCACTTGTAATTTATGCTCTCAGCGCAGTCGGTTTCGTTAAACCAGATGTCCTAAAAAAACAATGGCGGCTGGCAATGGTGATCATCGCCATTCTCGCCGCTGCGATCACCCCCACGGTAGATCCCGTCAATATGGCGCTGGTAATGTTGCCCATGTCTTTACTATATTTCATTAGCATTGGATTAAGCTATATTGCCTACCGTAATCGAGATCTTCAAAAAGAAGAATCTCTCACCGCCTAAAGCGTATTTACTATCACCCTGCCTATACAAAAAGGAAAGGGGAATAAAAATCATGCAAAAAAAACACCCTTTTATTTCTAAACTTGCTCTTTATGCATTGGGCTGTGTGGTCATCCTGACCGGCCCTGCCTGCACTCTCTCTTTATTCGATTTTGGTTTGTCTGGGAGTGGGGAAGAAATTCCTATTACAAATCCATCTGACAACCTTACAAATTCGCCAACACCCATTCCTTCTGCAAAGACAACTTTCACAGTCCATATCCCTGTGCCACTGAACGAGGGTGATATTCTTGCCCTCAGCATCCTCGATGAAGTAACAGGTCTGCCTTTCAACACAATCAATTATCCCCTCCAGGCTATTGATGCACTGACCTATACTGTCGATCTACCTCTTCCGCTCAACGCTGTCATCAAATATCGCTATATCATTCCTGGAGTAACCCGCTCTCAAGAAACCACTAGCGCCAATCTTCCTGTCCGTTACCGTCTCTATAAGGTGGTCGGAATTGGTTCCGTCCAGGACACCGTAACCAGTTGGACAGGGCAAACCTTCAGCGGATCGACAGGAAAAATTCAGGGGTTAGCGATTGACTCGCTTAGCGGTCTGCCGATACCTAACCTGCTCATCGGTGCGGGCGGCACTCAAACACTTACAGATTCTGCAGGAAGATTTTATCTGGACGGAATCTTACCGGGCCTGCATCTTCTTAGCGCTTACTCGCTGGATGGCACTTATCAACCCTTCCAGCAGGGTGCACAGGTAGATGCGGATCTGATCACCCCGGTTCAAATTCACGTCGCACCGGCTCAAATGGTAAATATCACATTTATCGCAAATCCGCCAAAGAATACTGTGACTGGCGCACCTATTCGCCTGGCAGGCAATTTGCTTCAACTAGGGAATACTTTTGGTGATCTGAATGGTGGCTTCAACGCTATCGCAGACCGAATGCCAACCCTTTCTACGATGGCAGATGGTCGATATAGCATTACCCTCCAATTACCCATAGGCACAGACCTGCGATATAAATATACACTTGGGGATGGTTTCTGGAATGCCGAACAAAAAAATAGTGGGGAGCTTATCCTTCGTCGGCTCGTAGTTCCTGAGACAGATCTTATCATTGAAGATAATATTGAAACCTGGCAAACAGGCCCATCATCCCCGATTGTTTTCGATCTCAACGTTCCTGCAAATACACCCGCAGGTGATCTCGTCTACATCCAATTCTTCCCCTATGCCTGGACAGAACCCATTCCGATGTGGACAATGGGCAACAACCGATGGACCTATAAACTTTATGGGCCTCTTGATGTTTTGAACAGCTTTAGCTACCGTTATTGTCGCAATGCCCAATGCGGCAGCGCTGATGACCTCGCCACAATGGGAAACGCCACCACAGGGCGTCAAATTACAACCAGTCTCGCCCCGCAAGATATTCGGGACAGCATTACAGGTTGGGCCTGGCTTGAAGAGGATGCACCTTATACTCTTGTTGCAGCTCCTATTCAGCCTCGCAGCACCGAGTTTATTGCCGGGATCGAATTTCAATCCAACTACTCACCGAGCTGGATGAATTTCACCTCACAAGCAATGCAAAACGTCAGTGCGCTCAACGCCAACTGGGTCGTGTTGACACCAAGCTGGACATTCACGCGTACACAACCTCTGGTTTTCAACGCCCAGCCCGGACAGGATCCACTTTGGGATGATACATCAGGTATGATGTCTCAGGCCCATGCCCTGAATTTGAATATTGCACTTTTCCCGACACCCAATTTCCCAGCGCCTGCTGATGATTGGTGGATAAGCGCACCGCGTGATTTTGGCTGGTGGAATGAATGGTTCGACCACTATCATCAATTTGCGCTCCACTATGCGGATCTCGCCGCACGCAACAATGCAGAAACGTTAATACTTGGCGGAGAGTGGCTTGCTCCTGCCATGCAAAACGGAATCCTGGCAAATGGAGAGCCCTCCGGTGTGCCCGCGGACGCAGAATTACGCTGGAATGCAATTCTTGCCGATCTGCGCGGCCACTTTGGCGGCAAGATCTGGTGGGCATTGCCTTTTACACCTGGCAGCCTTCCGAGCTCACCTCAATTCGTCAAAAGTGCAGATGGGGTTTATCTGCTCTGGAATGCCCCTCTCAGTCAGGAAAACCCAGCCGATAAAAATGCAATGATCGCCGAGGCTGTCCGATTACTTGATGAAGAAATTTCACCCTATCAGGTCGCCGTCGAAAAAGAGATTATTCTCGGACTGGCCGCTCCTTCGGCGACTGGCGTAGAGTCTGCTTGCATTCTTGATCCATTGGGGACCTGCCTGGATTGGACCTCACTTAGCCGGCCAAACGCTGATATTCCCTCGGTTAATTTAAATTTACAGGCCCAAACCGATGTATACGAATCCATGCTAACGGCTATTAATGGCCGCTCCTGGATTGATGGATTCATTAGCCGAGGCTACTATCCGCCTGTAATGCTTAAAGATAAATCGGCTTCGGTCTACGGCAAACCAGCAGCTGACCTGCTTTGGTACTGGTATCCAAGATTATTGGGTTTGGCCCAATAGCGGTTTCGGATTAGCAGAAAAATGCCGCTCTGAAAAAGCGGCATTTTGTTTTTTAATTTTTTTTATGCAGATATTTTATGGAATCGAAGTGGGCGTTAAGGTAGGCGTTGAAGGTAATATCCAGTAAGGAGTAGGTGATGGTATCAGTGAGGGCGTCGGCGATATTTCAAGCGTTGGAGCAGGGGTCGCTGTTTGATAGAAGAATTCCAATGATTCAGTTGGATCAACATCCTCTCCCTCCCAACCACCAACCCAATACTTGCCGCCATCAGCCGCGATTACCTGAGCAAAAAACCAACCATTGTCACTATTCTTGTTCATCACACCCGTTAATGTGAGTATAGAATTTCGCGGCTCCTTCGGTCCGCCTATCGCCTTATTCGGCGCAGAGCGAAGTTTCACGCCATTTTTACGGATAACCTTCACTTTTACACCTTTCAATATGCTAAACATTTTATTCGTCCCAATATTAAACCCACTACCCCTCGGCATGGATATTACAGAACCAGTTTTCCAAGCGGGCCACGATGTCAAAATTATAGGTTCTGGCGTTGCGCTGGGAGTCGAAGTCGGCGTATTTGTTGATGTTGGCACAAAGACATAAACTGTATTGGTTGGCTGTAAGGTAATTGTAGGGCGAAGGGTTGCTGGAGTGGGCGTGTTAGTATTTAGAGAACTGGGCTCCCATGTTTGGAACGCGGCAGCTGTTTGTGTGCTAGCCACTATTGTAAAAACAAGGCCAGGATCCTCAACTTGTTGTGATGAGCAAGCAGACAGAAATATAAGGGCGCATAATATCTGTACGATTTTATTTATCTTCTTCATAAAACTCCAAAACCTTTTTCCTTGATTATACACAATCTACGACTTTTTCGAAGGGATTACCATCCTGCAAAAGTCGTGTTTTTTTAAGAAAAACACCAATTATAATTATCCGAATTCAAATTGGCAAACCGGAGGAGAGATGTCACCAAAAATTCGCAACTTCTTAGTTGGTCTAATTATTTTCTTGTTCATTCTTGGTATTGGTGGAAGCCTGTTGTATAAGAATTGGGTAAAAACCAATACGCCTCTTTCATTTCCCCAGGTAAACGGCGAGATTAACCTCAAAGGATTGGATGACCCCGTAGATGTCTATCGGGATGAAATGGGCATACCGCATATCTATGCCAGTTCATTACATGATCTTTTCATGGCACAAGGATATGTGCAAGCGCAGGATCGATTCTGGCAAATGGATGCCTGGAGGCATATTGGATCAGGAACGCTTTCAGAAATGTTTGGTTCTGCGCAAATTGAAACGGATGCCTTCCTGCGTACGCTGGGATGGAAGCAGACCGCCGAACTGGAATATGCCTCTGCAGAGGGTGATGCAAAACTGATGTTGGATGCCTACGCTGAGGGCGTTAACGCCTATCTGGATGGGCGTAGCGGCACGGAACTCAGCCTCGAATATGGCATTCTGAAATTGCTCAACGCCGATTATATTCCAGCTCCCTGGACTCCCATCAACTCGCTGACCTGGGGCAAGGCCATGGCCTGGGATCTGCGTGGCAACATGGGTGCAGAAATCGAGCGCGCTATTCTGCTGAAAACACTCACTGCGGAGCAAGTGGATATGCTTTTCCCACCGTATCCGGTGGATCATCCTGTTATCGTCCCAACCATCGGCGAAAATGCAGCTTTAACGGATAATAAAGTGATGGCAGTCCTTAGCACCCCTGCAACCACAGATCTGCTCGAAAATGTCAAGACAAATTTTGCCCTGCTTGAAAGTGTGCTTGGCCCAACGGGAGCAGGCATCGGGTCAAATTCGTGGGCGATCGCTGGATCACGTACTGATACGGGAATGCCTTTGCTCGCAAACGATCCCCATTTGGGTATCCAAATGCCATCCATCTGGCATCAAATCGATCTACATTGCCTACCGGTCACTGAAGATTGCTCATTCGAATCGGAAGGTTTTTCCTTCCCGGGCGTGCCAGGAGTTATCATTGGCCACAATGCCAAGGTCGCCTGGGGTTTTACCAACGTTGGGCCAGACGTCATGGATCTCTATATTGAGCGCGTTAATCCTGAGGATCCGAACCAATACGAAGTCAACGGAGAATGGGTAGATTTTGAAACGCGGACAGAAATTATCAAAGTCGGCGGCGGTGATCCTGAAGAAATTATCGTACGGTTGACGCGCCATGGGCCGGTCATCTCGGATACTTATGGCCCCCTCAAAGATGAAGACCTTGATAAAGACAAAGAGCCTTTCAAAGACAAAGCGGGCATCGACCTGCCCGAAAATTACGTTGTAGCACTCAGTTGGACAGCCCTTGAACCTGGGAGTGTATTTGAGGCTATTTGGGGTTTCGATAACGCGCAAAACTGGGAAGAGTTCCGCGAGGCCTCGCGCGGATTTGGCGTGCCTGCCCAGAATCTGCTCTATGCCGATGTAGATGGCAATATCGCCTATCAGATGCCCGGACGCGTCCCCGTGCGCGCCAATGGAGACGGACGCTACCCAGCCCCCGGTTGGACAGATGAATACGAGTGGATAGACTATATTCCTTTCGAGGAGCAACCCTGGCTGCTCAACCCGCAATCCGGTTTCATTGCCACTGCAAACAATCAGGTTAACCCCTGGGATTACCCCTACCTGATTTCCACAGACTGGGCTTACGGCTATAGGGCCGAGCGGATCGTCAATATGCTTGAAAGTGGCCCCGAGAAGATCGACATCGCCTATATCCAGCAAATGCAGGGGGATGGAAAAAATCTCAATGCCGAAACTCTGGTTCCGCTTCTCGGACAGATTCCGCTTGAGGAGCATTTAGCCGAACGATACGCCCTCCTTTCAACTTGGGATTACCAAAACAATATGGACTCAGCCCCCGCTGCCCTCTTCGCTGTCTACTGGAAGAATTTACTGGCAGTCACCTTCAACGACGACCTTCCCGAGGATTATTGGCCCGAGGGTGGCTCACGCTGGTTTGAAGTCATGCGCAATATCACTCCAGACGAGAATAATTTTTTCTGGGATGATAAAGAAACAGAAGAAAAAGAAAAGCGCGATGATATGTTCATAAGGGCTTTTAAACTGGCAGTAAAGGAAATTGAAGATCTCCAGGGCAAAGATCCCTCTGCCTGGAATTGGGGAGAATTGCATACGGCCACTTTTGAGAATCAAACATTGGGGCAATCTGGAATTGGACCCATTGAAAATCTCTTCAATCGTGGCCCCTTCCCTACGGCAGGCGGTGAAAGTATCGTTAACGCAACCGGCTGGACCACCACTGATGGCTACGTAGTAGACTGGCTCCCCTCCATGCGTATGATCGTTGATCTGAACGATCTGGACAACTCGATCACCGTCCACACAACCGGGCAATCCGGTCATGCCGGGCATCCACATTATATTGATATGGCCGACATGTGGCGCAATATTGAATATTATCCGATGTACTGGGATCAAGGCTCTGTTGTAAGTAATAGTGAGGACCATCTACGATTGGTTCCTTAAAACGCTAAACACAAAGGGCACAAAGTGACACGAAGAAGATGTTTAATTATCCCTTTGTGATCCTTCGTGCCCTTTGTGTTAAAAAATCAGTTAATTATTTCAGGCGCATATTTATCCGCAAATAAACTTGGTGTGCCCCCCGTATGCCAGAAAAGAACCTTATCGTCAGGCTTGAAATAACCTGACCGAATAAGATCGATCATCCCCCCAGCTGCGCGACCTGTATAAACCGGATCCAGCAGCAAGCCTTCGTATTTGGCGAATAACTGGACTGCTTCGCGTTCGAGGTCGGTCAGGACACCATAGCCCGCTTTACAATATTGATCGGTAGCGAGCACATCCGTGAGTTCAAATTGCTCCCGTTTGCCTAGCAGTGTCGAGGCCTCAGAAGCCAATGCCGATACATGCTCCTTGAGCCAGTTCTCGTCCTCATCAATGCTGATGCCAAGAATCTTCCCGTTAAATCCGAAGAGACGTTTGCCAAGTGTCAGTCCGGCATGAGTCCCGCCCGACGATGTTCCGAAAACGATCCAATCGAAGTGAGCATCTTGCCCGATCAGCTCCTGCACTGCAAAAGCGTAGCCTAACGCGCCTGTGGGGCTGGAACCTCCATAGGGAACCAGATAGGGCATCCCGCCCTCGGCGAGACTCTCCTCATAGGTCTCCTGCAAGATACGGTCACGGTCAGCCCGGTCAGCCACCCAGACGATCCTCGCACCAAAGAGGCGATCCAATAAAAGATTCGCAGAAAGCTGCTCTGGTTTTTCTCCATTCAGGACAAGGATACATTCAAATCCATAACGGGCAGCAGCAGCAGCCGTTTGTCGGCAATGATTGGACTGTGCCGCCCCACCCGAGATGAGGGTCTTCGCTCTCTGCGCTTGTGCCTCAGCGACAAGAAATTCCAGCTTGCGGGTCTTGTTGCCGCCAAATGCAAGACCCGTCTGGTCATCGCGTTTGACATAAAGCTGAGGTCCACCAAGAAATTCAGATAGACGAGGTAACTCTTCAATCGGAGTCGGCAAATGAGCAAAGTTAAGGCGAGCAGGGATTTTCATGGAAGCTCCTTAAAATAAAAGGGGAAATTATATGAATACATGATAAGGATGCGTGAAAAGTGAAGATCACTCATCACTCGTCACGCGTTTCGTCCTTTTCTTTCCTCGCATCCGCATCATATCCAGCACGCGCGGAATAATTTTTGTGTATAGACTATACCAAAACGAATTTGGTGTGTAATCCCACGCACCGAGGGTTCGGACAACCTCCCCTCCCAGGCCTTGCTTGAAACGGAAGACCCCCCACAGACTATCGCTTTCGTCAAAGATTTCGGGCGCTCCCCACAGGTCGTAAACTGCACAGCCGCGTGATTTAGCGCGCTTCATCGCCTCCCATTGCAGGAGATAGGTCGGCATTTTATTGCGATGCAAAGTTGTGGACATACCATAAACATAGTAGGCTCGTTCGGCAAAATAAAAGACGAAGATCGCTGCGACAGGCTCACCATCGACTTCGGCAATTAATGGTTCACAAGCAGGGGTTTTGGTTACAGGTTGGAGGTTGGAAGGTTGAAAGTTTTGCCAAACGGTCAGGTAATATTCTTCATCACGAATTGCAAAGCCGTCGCGGACACTTGTCTCGGCATACATTTTATAGAGCATCGCCCAATCGTCAGAAGCGCCTACACGCATCGTGACGCCCTTGCGTCCCGCCAAACGAATATTGTAGCGAGTCTTTTGCTTCATCCGCGCCAGGATCTCATCCTCGGAGGCAGAAAGATCGACCAGCACCGTATTCCGAAATTGGATCTGGTCATCCGAAAATCTCCAACCGCGATTATCTAATGATAATTGAAGATTTTGCCCCGTAGACATGATTCTTCGAGGAACATGCTCTTGCGATAAAGCAGTCTCCTCAAAGGTGAGATTGCTTACCCTTTCGGGCACAGGTCGTTGGGCTGAAGCCTCCCTCGCAAAGTCATCTTCTTTTTCAGGGATCCCGATTCCCAAGATGACATCTGGGTCAATTTTGACAAAGATCGCACCCTGTTTTTTTGCAAAATCCTGCAAATCATCAAGTACCCGCTCACGCAGAGATTCATCCTCCCAGTCCATCAGCGGGCCTTTGGGAAGATAGAGCACACTTAATCGAGCAGCGAATCCGCTTATGGGCAGAGCACGCTTCAAGATCATCGCAGCCGCTACGATCTGATTACCTTCATCCCAGACAAAGGGCATAGACTCCCAGATATATTTGGACTTCACCTGCGACCACTCCCAGGTTTGCAAAAAATGGGGATTGGGAAGTTGGGTAATCAGAGTGTTCCAATCGGAACCAGAATAGGGTTTCATAAATTAATCTCAGATTCTGAGCGGAGCGACCGACAGGGAGTAAAGTCGAAGGACGACATTAATAAAAACCGCTCTTCACCCTGTCGGGTACAGGCGACTTCGCTTCGCTCCGCTCAAAGACTGGTTGTGTTTCATATATACTATTTCTTCGTCGCTGTTCTATATAGCGTATACAAAAATGGTTTATAAACTCGATCCAGCGCCTGGGCTGCGCGTTTGACTTCACCGCCAAATCCTCGTTTAAATCGATATACGCCCCATAAGCCTTCATTTCTCTGCGTTCCCGTAAAATGCTTTTCCAGCGTTTCCTCATCTCGATCAGGGACACCCCAGAGATCATACTCCTCTGCGCCATGTTCCTTGGCCCAGCGCATTGCTTCCCATTGGATGAGATAGGTCGGCATCCGATTCCGTTCTTGATTATTGGAGGCCCCGTACATATACCAACTCCGATTTCCACTGATAAAAACCATCACTGCTGCAAGGGGTTTGCCCTCATATTCTGCGACCAATAATTCTGCCGAACCGCCTGGATGAAAGAGATCATAGGCACGCTGATAATATTCCCGCGTGTGGACTCCAAATCCGTCCCGCCCGCCGGTGATCTGGATCATCTCGTTGAAGGCGTCAATATCATCCCAGGCCCGAACAGTGACTCCCTTGCGCCCTGCCAAGCGGATGTTATAACGCGTCTTCTGTTTCATCCGCGCCAAAATCTCGTCTTCAGTACCGCGTAAATCCACGACAATGGTTCGCGGCGGCTGGATCGGGTCACCTATCTGCCAACCGGTGAGGGAAAGATGATCATCTTTCTCTTCCCAGGTGTCTGGCTCAACCTTCAAAAAGATGGCCTTACGTTCAAGGCAAATACGGTCCACTTCATCGCCGAGCGCAGTGTTTTCGCCAAAGATTTTAGGAATAGGCTTGGGGAGATAGGCGATCGTATACCCGAGTGGCAATTTGCGGAATAAAATCTGTGCACTATGTTCGCCGGCTTTAACTCGGACAGCTTCCCAGCCAAAAGAGGATTTCAACTCCCCCCAGGCGCCGCTTTGCAAAATATGGGCGTGGGGTTTTTTTTCGATAATATCATTCCAGTCTGTTAAGAGAATTTCGGGCATAGGATTAATAGTTATATTAGTGTTGTCATTTCGGGGGGAGGGGTAGAATGGATCTCCGCACCGGGGACACTCTCGTCGAGGGTGCTGACAATCGCGCTCGCATCTCCAACCTGAGACAAACTCTCTAAACGGCGAACAAGCTCAAGGAGGCGGTCGTTCCCGAGTTCCTCATCCCCATCGAGACGAAAGATATCGGGATGCTCGGTCTGGTCATAGCTAGTATCTGCTTCCCACAAGATTTCACTCATTTTTTCACCGGGGCGGATTCCCGTGAAAATGATCTCGATATCTTCCTCAGGCTCCAATCCCGAAAGACGGATCAAATCTTCGACCAGATCAAGGATTCGGACCGGCTCACCCATATTAAGCACAAAGGTTTCACCGCCCTGCCCCATCGCAGAAGCCTGCAACACAAGATGGACCGCTTCAGGAATGGTCATAAAGAAACGCTCCATGTCAGGATGGGTAACAGTGACTGGGCCGCCGATAGCGATCTGACGCTTGAAGAGGGGAATAATGCTGCCGCGGCTGCCGAGCACATTTCCAAAGCGGACGACGGTAAACGCCCGCGACTTTTGACGTGCTGCGTCCAGGACGATCATCTCTGCCAGACGTTTGGTTGCGCCATAGACGTTGGAGGGGTTGACCGCTTTATCAGTGGAGATCATCACAAGACGCTTTACGTTGGCATTTATAGCGGCTTCCACCAATCGCTGTGTTCCCAACACATTATTGGTGATCGCCTCCTCAATATTGGCATTGGCTTCCATCAAGGGAACATGTTTGTGTGCAGCAGTATGAAAAATTACCTCCGGGCGATATTCCCCAAACATACGTGCCAGTCGTTCAGCGTGTCGGATATCAGCAATGATGGGAGTAAATTTCAGCGCGGGGTAATCTTCCTGCAATTCAAGCAGGGCTTCAAAAATGCTATTTTCACCATGCCCCAGCAAGATCAATTCGGAAGGTTCCCAACGTGAGATTTGGCGACATAACTCACTGCCAATCGAACCACCCGCACCAGTGACGAGAACAGATTTCCCTTTGAGGGATGCGCCAAGCAAAGCCTCGTTGGTGCGAGCAGGCTGGCGTCGTAAAAGATCGGTAATGTCAACATTACGCAAACGGCTAACGTTAATCTTTCCGCCGAGTAGCTCATAAATCCCTGGCATTGTGCGAAAAGGAATATCTGCCCGGCGACAAATTTCTGCTACCTGACGCACCAACTTGCCGGGTGCGCTCGGAATCGCAATGATCACTTCGTCAAACTGCTGGTTTTCCAAAACCTTGGGCAATTCAGCAATAGTGCCTATGACCGGGATCCCATAAATTTCCTGTCTTTGCTTGGCAGGATCATCGTCAAGAAATCCAACAGGAGTAAAATCAATTTTGGTCGTGCGCTGCATTTCTCGTACAACCAGTGCGCCCGCATCCCCCGCACCAATGATCAGGGTTTTATGTGATTTGCCATTCCGTGTGGAGCTTTGCTCAGCAAGGATTCTGAGAACAAATCGCGAGCCACCAATCAACACAAGGGAAAGCAGCCAATCAATCCCCAATGCAGAGCGCGGCATCCCGGGGCGTACCAATTCTGTGCCAAGCAAAAGGAGCATCACCCCTGTCGTGGCAACGGAGGCTGTCGTCACAGCTGTGGCGATAAGTTTTAGTTCATTGATGCTCGCATAAATCCACATCTGGCGATAAAGACCAAAGAAATAATAGATTGGCACTTTAATCACTAGAGCAACTGCAATCATGATGAGAATTGCCGGAAAATAAAAGGGTAATTCTCCCACGTCAAGTCGTAACGCAAAACTGCCCATGACCGAAATAATAATCACGAGCAGATCGCCAATTAAGACGAAGCGGTTGCGCATGCGCGGTCGCGATTTCTCTTTTAAGCCATCATCCATGCGGCAGTTTCTTTCATCCCATCATCCAGGGTGGTTTGCGCCCTGAAAGCAAATAATTCTTTGGCCCGTTTTGGGCTGCCCACAGAGCGATAGATATCGCCTGCGCGGGGGGCATCAAAAATAGGCCGCGGCGCGTTGGGAAAAATATTGAAAAGACTCTCGATCAAATCAAGGATGCCTGTCTCTCGGCCTGTGCAAATGTTGAAAATACCTCCAGCTGCAGCATCACTTGATGCAGCCAATAAGTTTGCCCGCACCACATCACCAACGAATATCAGATCGCGTGATTGGCCTCCATCGCCATAAATGGTGACAGCCTTACCATCCAGCATCTGCCGGATAAAAATTGGTATAGCGGCGGCATACGCTGTATCAGGCGCCTGTCTGGGACCGAAGACATTGAAATAACGCAGGGCTGTCACACCCAAGCCAAGGGATCGTGTATAAAGTTGAGCGTATATTTCATTCACACGTTTGGACGCGGCGTAAGGCGACATCGGGCTGAGATGCGTTTCTTCGTCGAGGGGCAAGGCTTCTGACTCCCCGTAGACAGCTGCGCTGGAAGCGAAAACTACCCGTTGGACGCCAGCTTTACGTGCGGCCTCAAGCAGGCTTTCGGTTCCCCGGATATTGACATCAAAACAGGTGCCGGGAGTCTCCATGGATAATGGGACCGAGACAAAAGCCGCTTGATGGAAGACCAGGTCCACGTTCACGAGCGAAGCGGCGACCGCATCTGCGTCCCGAAGATCACCCTCAATAATTTCAACATCCGCACGGACAGCATCCAGATTTTCCCGTTTCCCTGTAGAAAAGTTATCGAGAACACGGACTTTATCACCACGTTCAAGTAAGGCTCTGACAAGATGAGAGCCAATAAAACCTGCTCCACCAGTAACCAAAGATGTTGTCATTTAGCGTCCTTTGAAACCAAAGACGGTACCAAAGGTACGGAGTAAGATGGTAAGGTCCATACCGATGGTGCGATGTTTGATATAGTAAAGATCGTATTCAAGCTTGATCCCAGTATCAAAGGTGGAGGAGGCGTAGCCCTGAGTAATTTGTGCCCAACCGCTAATCCCGGGTTTGACAAGCAATCTTGCCCGATAAAATGGGATTTCCTTCTGAAAGTGAACCACGAATTTTTCTCGCTCGGCACGGGGCCCGGCAAGACTCATTTCTCCGCGTAAAACATTGAAAAA
>JACKQG010003833.1_pt1 | contig 18010 bp, 19 predicted proteins | sample 8237621 | NCBI WGS metagenome assembly JACKQG01 (sample SAMN15677084, study PRJNA649215) | marine metagenome | biome: marine; feature: Black Sea; material: saline water; isolation source: suspended particulate matter (SPM) from the Black Sea western gyre | collected 2013-06-09/2013-06-10 | depth...
AGATGTGACCGACCGCCTGCTACTTTTCCGCACAGAGGAGATTGATAGGAAGCGAGATGTTTTTTCTTTCCTTCGGGGAGTTTCAAAAACGGTTTTTGTAAACTTTTGACAATTCACGTCTGTACGATCGTTGGACACACAAGCTCCACTATTTGGTGGGAGGCAATATTTTTTATGCCCAAGATTTTATGCCCAAGATTGGGTGACCACTTTTGTGTATGTCCAACATTTTATTGGCAACTACAAGTTGTGACTTCGACTACAAGTGACATGCCTGATATGAGAACTCGCCGCCCGAACGCAAACCGTGGCACGCAAGCAAACGGTGAATTAGGGCGGAATAGATGGACGCCGATCGAAAACACCCTCAGCCCCAGCCCGTCATTTTCATCGACCGACGGCGTCTTTTCTGTCGTCGTGTCGTGGAAATGGTGGGCTGGGCATAAACGAGACGAAGTCGAGACTTGCGATGGTAACGACGGAAAGTGCAAGAGACGTGGACGGAAATAAACCGTTCAACCTCTCCGCGACCCAGTCGGCAAATTTACCGGTGGCATGGGTTTCGTCATCGTGTAAATTTGACGGCGGGTCGCGGCTGCGATGCAAACGTCGGACAACTAACAGAACGCGGACGGCAACAAAACGGGCAAACTTCTCCTTCATCGAAGGCACCGTCAGTTCGGCTTCTTGGCAGGAAGGTCAGTCCCCGTCAGACGGGGTGCTGACACCTGCCGGATGGCATATTCCCATCACAGGCGTTCCATCTCGTCTAGTGGTATTCAGCGCCAGTCGTCATTGAGTTCGGGTAACAACTGCGGGATGTCATTTGGTGGTAGAAACTGGTCGATACTCACATCGAATGTAGAAGCAAGAGCCACCAGGAAGCGATAGCATGGCGTACTTTTCCCTTGTTCATAGGAACGTATCGTCGTCCACGAGAAGCCCGTCTTGTACGCAAGAGCGTCTCGAGACAGCCCGAAGGAATACCTGAAGTCCCTGAGCTGTCTGCCGAAGTATCGGGCAAGTTCTCGGTTGCGTTGGCCGCCGAAGATTGGTAGTGTTAGAGCATATCTGATATTCATTTTTACTCGTCACCTTTTATTGCGAGATGTACCATTCTACCACTCTTGAGTAGAAGTCCACAATGTATACTTTGGGTGTGCACAAAGTGTACTCGGAAGAAGTGCGTCTTCCTGCCTGCCGTTACCCGACAAATCTTTGCAAAGAAAAGGGCGGTTGGCTCGGGACCCCAAACGCACGCGACCGGTGGCTCGAAAACATAACAGAAGAGCGCCCATGTTGCAAACGGTAGCAAACGGTGGATCGAGCTTATGCGCACCTTATTACCCAACGAAACTCTGGTTTCGACCCGAAGCGAACGTTTCAACGCCATAGCGTTTGGACGCAAGCGAACCGTGGATGTCTCCTCTGTTTAATCATTGGGATATCCCAACCATTCAAGGCAAAGGCGCAAGCGAACCGTGGATGTCTCCTCTGTAAGGTATGGCCATATGACTACCCCTGGTGGAATGCGGCGCAAGCGAAGTGTGGATGTCTGTTCCTTTTACCCTTCAATACTTTCGTCCGCTCGGAAGGTAAGAGCTCTCCCCAGTACGGAATCTCAGTGATGGCGAAACAGTGGCGACAAAGCATTCCCATCATTGTGATTGCCATGCCGTTCTGTATCACATCGTAACGGTCGAGAACAATTCCTTGCTCAGCTAACAGCGACCGGCAGCTCTTGCATCGGTCGTGATCGATTGCTAATTCTGTTCTTAATCCCATGATGAGCAAGATGGCAAGATGGCAAGATGGCAAGATGGTAAGAAGAAGATTCTTTGCCGTTTTGCCTTCTTTCCGTTTAGCCTCCTATGCATTACACTCCTTTTCTGAGTGCTGAAAAAGGGTGAAAATCGTTCGCTGAAACACAGTCGTAGCAAGGATTGTGATATTGGATTTTTAACCCCAAATCGGCATTTGTCAACAAGAAGTACACTTCGTATTACTCCATCAAAAAGTCCCCCAAACCAGACTGTGTTTAAGTCCCATCGTTTATTTTCCTCTTTTCCAACCCTAACACAACCCTAACACAACCCTAACACCTTCAAAACGCAGTCTCAGACTGGTGTTGCGAGATTTGGGTTATGATTTGATGTTAGGGTTGGAAAATCAACCCTAACACCTTCAATTGTAATCCCAGACTGGTGTTGTGAGATTTGTGTTAGGGTTGTTAGGGTTGATCCACTAAAAGTTGTGGAGAAAAAACCTATAGAAAAAGTTTTGGCTTCCAACCCTGACACCCTAACATCCCCCACTGTGGGAGTAGTCGTGGCACAGGTTTTGTCGATGTTAGGGTTGGAAAATAACCCTAACACAACCCTAACATCCTAACCTTTATGCTGAAATGTATACGTCCACCGATTTCTATACTTCTCCGCGCCAACGTCGAAAAACTCTCGAAGATCCTCGATGATGTTCCGCAAGTGTATTCCTAAGCTCGTTGCATTCTTGTAGTCAAATGAAAATCGCTCTGCTTGTGCAATGATTTGGAATTCGTTGAATAGCGTACTTGACATTACTTCTCGTCCTACATTCTCCTTCGTGGTTAACCATGCGTCCAGACAGAGGAAGATCGGGTCGTCCTCGAGAAGAAATTCGCTCTGTGCTCTATCCATCTTGTCAAGCAAATCGAGGAACGTCTTTTCATAACCGGGCACCTTTGCTATTTGCCACGCTATTTTTGCCCAGTCCGCCATGCGAAAAGCTGTGGTAAAATCACTTGAATCTGTGGCGAGTTCCTTCACAATGATGTTGAGGACGTTGAGCAACTCACTCCAAATCTCATTCCGCTTGTCCATCACTTCGTCAATCATTTCGCCTTCACTTCGCTTCCTATCAATCTCCTCTGTGCGGAAAAGTAGCAGGCGGTCGGTCACATCTTCACGCTTAAATCGAGGGCTACGAGCATTAAGCATCAGGAAGCATTTCGGGAAGAATCGGATGTTTCGGTTCGTGGTGTAGAGCTCCCGCTTCTGCATCATCTTCCCCGTCGCCGTATGTGCCAGCTTGTCGTTCAACCAGTCAATCTCACCGTCTACATTATCAAAGGCGACGATGTAGTTAGCCGTTACTGCGGCGTCGAAATCGTCCTCTTTGGTTATCGACGTGACATTGAAGCCGCTTCCGAACAGCACCTTCAGAAGGATGCGCTGAGCCATTGTTTTTCCGGAACCCTTCGGCCCAATGAAAGCGACGATAGGCTTGGTAGGAAGCAATGGCTCAAAGAACTTCGTGTAGATGTCAATCATAAACAACCACGCTTGCTCTTTCTTATTCAGATTTACACCCTCGCCAGAACTGAAGTTAATTGGGTCAATAATCAACGGGTCGAGGAACTGTTCATCCCCGATATCCATATACTCAAACTTCTCACAAAGCTCGTCCCCCAAGAAAAGCACGCCGTCTGCGCCGTTGTCCACACGCTTTATTTCTTTGCCGTCCATTTTGTAAATTCCGTCGTCGTTGTCGTAGGCATAGAGCTGTTTGGTGTCTTTGTCGTAGAAGGCGAATTGGTGGACGGTCGTGAGCTCGCCGCGTCTCAGAGTCTCTGTAATCATTGAAGCAATGAGGAATTTGTACTCTTGTTCGCTGGCATTGATTCCATACACGTCCTCGATGAAAGTGCCAAATCTGCGGTCATCCCCGATGTGGGCAAGCCGTTTCTGTTCCTCATCAAAGTAATAACAGACATCCTCGTTCGTCTGATAGAACTGTCCGTGTGCGTTCATATCTTTTATTATCAGTTCTGACACCAGTTGCTTTATGTCAAAGGGCTTGACCTTCTTTCGGCGCCTAATGCGTGCTATCTGTTCCTTCAAGGAAACGTCTTTGGACCTGGCTCTCTTCCCTTTAGCGCCTGTCTCCCCAGAGTGTGAACTGGTAACATTCTCAAAGAATTGATGTGAAGCGGATAGGGCTTTTTCGATTGTTGACGCCCTGTAATCTTCACGCTCTGTCCATTTCTCGCGAACCAACTCTGATTGTCGGAACAGTCTATCAATGGCGTCGTAATCTCCGCCCGTCCAGAATGCTAACAATGAACACAAAGCCAGGTCTGCCTCACTGGGCGAATCGTAATCAGCAATATCACCTTCCCAGAGTGCCGAAAACTTAGTCCCGTTTCTGGCATTCTTAGCCTTCTCAATCAGTGTCCCATCTGAAAGCGAACCCATCTGGGGTTGGGCTGGCTCACTCTTGGGGGTGGTAAACAAATCATCATACAACTTGTCCAGCGCCTCTTGCCGATGTTCTATCGTCGTTTGGTTATCCACAACGTCACCAGTCATTGTGAAATAGCGTCCTGTGTCGTACATCTCTATCTTCCCCTTACGCGCCTTCGTTCCCTTTTTCCTGCCTTCGATGATGATATGAACACCTTTCCCTGATGGCGATATTTCGGTATAACTGGCGAAGTCGTCAATGATTGTCTGCGCCTCAGTATCAATCTTGCCAGTCTCGTGCTTACGGCAATCATCTAAATCAATTCCACAGAAGTCGTCGGCGTCACTGAATACGAAGCCCAGTCCCGATAAATTCTCGTGATTAGCCTGGTACGCTTGAGCCTGCTCAAATGTTCCCCATGTTGATTTCTCATCTGCTTTGGCAAGCCCGCCGTGTGGCGAATACGGGATCTTTGTTTCCTTGCCGTCTCGTATCTGTATTCCCCAACAAACCCAGTTGTTGTATTCCTTCATTACTTGTGGTATCATTTTCTTGTTCTCCTCTGCTTTGTATCCACGTGCGAAGCTATCCACAAAGTGGATAGGCTCTATCCACAATGTGTACTTTCGCAGTCGACAAAGTGTACTTTGGAAACACAAACTGTTGGTATTGCATTGATGGACATGATATAATAATGCAGAAGTAGTTATGCGTTTACTTGACCTGCAAACGCTGGATTGGTATCGGGGTGTTGGTGTTGCGTCGTCCGACACCCGTTCTCTATTTCTACCAGCGGCGTTCATTTTACTCACGCCACTCTTTATTCTCTTATCATCGAAACGCCTATGTGGAAAATCATTCGCAGTACCTCAGCTTCGCTCACGCCCAACTGCTTGGCTATCAGGAAAACTTCTTCCGCTTGTCTTTGGACTTTTCTTTTCTCCCACACTTCCATCGTCTCGTAACTGTCTCGGAGATTGGGGTTGACTGGATGTTTCATTCCATCACCACCTTTCTACTTATTCCCTTCCCTCGCTCTAAAACAGCTCAGCGGGGTTTACCTTCGCCTTCTCTACTAATGCCTTCAATGTCGGATAGCTCGGCGGATACTCATTATTCTCCAACCGCCAAACAGAGTTGTAGTTTATCCCAATCAAATCCGCAAATTGTCGCTGGTTCAATCCCCTTGCCTTGCGAATCTCCTTCAGCTTCTCTGAGATCATTTCTTGTCACTCCCCTCTTTTACTGGGTGATTGTTTCTGTATAAGTATCGACGATCACGGAAAGAAAAGGTTTATGCTAATCGCTATCTTTTTCTACTTCCTCTGCAAAGTATTTACTGCCCTTCCCGCCAGTCACAGCTTGCTTCTTTTCCCCTTTTCCCTGCTACCTGCTTTCCCTATGCTTCACCTTCGTGGACCATCTTTCGCTCACTGGAGTTAATCAACGCCGTGCTCTCTTTGTGTATCGCTTGTTTCCCGCTCGGCTCTTTGGGGTGTGGAAGTGCGTGCTATGACCGTGTTCCGCTCTCTTGTGGGAATCTTCTGTTCTTTGTTCCCACTGTGTTGCTTGCCGTGTTGTCACCGTGTTGGTCCCTGGTTGCTATCGCTGGACTTTTATTTGCGTGGAAATTCCTATCCTACTTCTGTGGACTTCCTGCCCCGATGATGGTGACTTGTACTTTTCTTTCTGGGAACTCTCTGGGATTGTTCGTGTGATGTTCTGTTTCTACTTGCGGCCCCGATCGCCGGTGGTTTCTTTCTATGTGTGTTCTAGTTGTGGTACCTGCTACCGGTGTTTCTGGGAATTCGGCGGCGCACTTGAAATGCCATCCAAAACTTTAGTCAGACCAGTCGTCTTTGAGACGACTTTGGTTCTCGACTTTAGTCCTTGCCAGTCCCGTTCGACGGGACTTATTCTGTCGACTTTAGTCCTTGCCCATCGCCGACTTTGATAGCATGCCCTTCTGTGGAAATGCGCACCGTAACTACTAAGCGCTCGTAAGCGGAAGGTGGCACGCAAGGCAACGAACAATTAGCTTCGTCCACCGTGAGCCTTCGCTTTGCGTGGAACACCATACAATTTTCGGCTAAACTCCTTCGTCCGCTCGGTGGGTAAAAGCTCTCCCCAATACGGGATCTCAGTGACGGCGAAACAGCGACAGCACATCATCGCGACCATTGTGATTGCCATGCCATCCCGTATCACGATGTGGCGGTCGAGGGTAATGCCTTCTGTGGCAAGCAAGGACCCGCAGCTCTTGCACTTGTCGCCGTCGATGCCCAGTTCAGTTCGTAAGCCCATCAGTTTCATTTCCTCTCAAATTCACCCTGTCACCACGGTGTCACCAGGGGTCGGTGACACGCCAAACGCAGTGGTGGACAGGGGTTGAGGGCATTTGTCACCATGTCACCTTTGTCACCACAAACACGCAAATTATACTCATTTTCTTAAACCACACTTTTCTATATTCAGCGTCCCTGTGGTAATTCTCCAGAAAAGTCAATTCTGTGGTGACATGGTGACACCCACTACTACTACTACTAACTACATAGACTACTACTGGATTTAGAGCTCTCGTGGGTGTCACCAATCGGTCGGTGACAAGTCGGTGACAAATGGTGACACGCTAAACGCCGCGGTGGCAATAAATCATTTCAGCAATACCAGTAGCTTTTGGGAATAGTTCCTCCCATTCTTGTCTTTGGCATGCACAGAGATTTCTGAGATGCGATCAGCTCTCATCATGTCTTGGATTGCTTCATTGAATTCTCGTAAACTTATGGCTGAGGAGATTGAGCGCTGCAATTCCCTTTTTGTTTTTTGCCCCCCACGCAGTTTTTCCTCAATCATTCCTTCTACTCGTGACCGTCTGGAGAAGCCAAAGCTATGGAAGAGATATTCGTAGGATTTCTCTGCATAGTTGGCAACATCGAGCCCCGCCTTCAATTGTTCGAGTGTAATCTCACCTTCTCCCTCTCGGTATTCAAGAGCAGCGTAAATCAATGCCGCTTTCATCGCATGATTTGGAAGTCGCTGATATAGAGAAGCCATTGTTTCATTCTCACACTCACGTTGTTTCTTATGCCACTCATTGTAATATCCCGTCCAGAATTCCTTCGCTTCAGGCAAGAGGTCGTATTCGTGTGGTGAATGTTGTTGCTCACTGATGCGGTGATTTGCAAATCGGATGTCGTGAAGCAAAATCTTAAGCATATTCCATCGGTGTTCATCAGGTTTCGGCGGAAGTGGCATAGGCGAATGAGGTTCACCCACAAAGAATATGAAGCGATTAACAAAGCCTCCTAATAAATCTTCGTAATTCAGTGTCTCCTCCAGCCACGCTTTTGTCGTTAGCCCGATGATGGAAAGACAGGGTTTGCGCGCACTCATCGGGTTCTCTTTCGTCGGATTGTCAAGACTTTCGGGCATGTCGTACGCATCTGTGAGACCTTGAATAAGCGTACTCGACGCTTCCTGCCGCGTCTTCTTGAGTAGGCGTGCGAATTCATCGAGGGTAATGAGTAGTCTCCGTCCTTCGTGCTCGAACATAGGCGCATTTTGCTCCCTAATGATTTGTTTGGCGCTCTCTGTTTGTGGCTCTTGCATCTTTGCTGATTCTTCTAATTCCTCTTCGGTCGGCGCTCTCAATAGATTAATCAGCCCTTCAATAGTTGATAATCCCCGTCGGGTAATCAGAGTGGCATCCACCGCTTGGATAGTTTTCGTTGCCAGCTTCATTGCAGTCGTTTTGCGACTGATGCCAGTTCGTCCTACAATGACGGTGTAAGCATTTGGAAATAACTCGCCAGCATAATGAACTACAACACTGCGCCCTAACAAAGCGCCGACGGTTGTGAGGAAGCTGGCAAAGTGGTAGCTATCCGATGCTTCTGTGGTTGGCGACATTAGTTGAAGATAATCCGCAAAAGTCCCGCGCCAGACTGTCTCTGGCAACACGGGAATAGGCATCGCAACGGCGGTGTCAATGGCGTCCTCGTCAACCGACTCGGTAACATAATCAACGAGTTTCTTTTGAGCGCCTTCCTTATCTGCCATTGTATCTAAAATCTCGTCGGGAATGGAAGTATCGGTTGCCACGCTGGTTGGGGCAATCTCGTCAAGATCAATCCCTTCTGCATCATCAGGTAATATACCGGCACGTTCTTTCTCCTTCTCCAGACTGCGGAGAATATAAGGCAAACCCGCTGGTGAAGCATTTCTGCGGGTTGGGTGTGCGATACAGGAAAGGCAAGATGGCGATGTCCAACCTTCACAGTCGATGATTTCGGCACAGCAATAAGGCGCAAACCCCTTTTTGTATGCTTCCTGGGCGTGTGCGATTTTCTTTTGGGTTGTTTTGTCATCAAACTTCTCACTACCAGATGACAGCTCGTAAGCAAGCTCAGCGCCTCCGTCGTAACAAACCATTTGCGTGAGCCATCGATACCAGAGCTCTTCATGCATAGCGCCTGTATCAGGTGTGAACTCACGACAGAAAGCACACTGTTCCATCATCGTGGAAAGTAGGTCATTCGGATTTAGTTTCATTTGAACCAACACCCGTTTCGGCGCTGGTCTGTCTTTATCTAATTTGGCGATAATAGCATCGGGAAGCGGTGGCAAATCTCTATCCTCAAGAGGTGCGTTCCATCTGTACGGTTTGCCATTGGGATGGATACTGGGCGGTAGAACGATGTTCCCGCCGTTACCACGCGTGTCTATTCCTTCGATGCCGATGCTTGTGCAACCGATATTCGCGCCTTCGGGATAGGCAAAATAAGCGTGCTTGCCTCCTCCAGGGGTCCAGACATACGGACAGACAATTCTCTTGCCCGTGCCGTGATATGCAAGCGCTTCCAGCTCCTTAGCGGCATTCGGGTTTTTGTGCAGGTCGATATCTAATACCACTACGCCAGATGCTTCGCCCGTCACCAGTCCGATATTGTAGTTCGGATTTCTCTTCCACCAGTTCTCTATCTGCACTCGTGTGGGAAGCTCGTGGGACCACTTATTCCAGTCAGTAGAAACAGGCTTTTTCTCGTTAGGTACTAATGGATGAATCGCCCAGTTACGCTCATCGAAATACTTGAGAGCAATGACCGATAAATCCGTCTGATTCTTTTTCATTATGTCTCCTCATCTCCTCATTGGAGTTTTTAATCCGCCGCATAGCCCGGCCAATGAGGAGAAACCGGGCAACCGCGTTGCAATCGCGGGCGGCGGAAGCGCTAAAGTTGGTATTGTAAGAAAGGTCATTTGTATTGGAAATACACGGATGTGATGTCATTGGTATTTCTCCTTTGCTTCGTACCAATGTTCAACGCTGTACACATTATCCACAGGTCGTGTGTATACTATCCACTTTCGTGTGCACTTTGTGTACAGGGTACATCGGACAATGTTGCTTTTTGTGTGCCTTTGTGATACAATATATGTGGCACAATCAATGTGCCAAGGCTCTGTTAGTTTCGTCCCAGTTGTGAAAACGCTGGGGCTTTCACAGCTCGGGTTGGCATTTTCTCTTTGTGGAAAATGCTGTTTATCGGTTGCGGGTGTTGGCTTGTTGTGGCTCAACACCTGCTCTCTATTTTGACCAGCGACGCTCAGCGTTCGAACGCCTCTCTTATTTTTCCCCGCCCTTTACTGAAACAACTCACGGGGGTTCACTTTCCCTTTCTCTACGAGAGCTACCAGAAAACTGAAACACGGCTCCCGCAGTTGGTTCTCGTACTTGTGGAGTGCTGAAATATGGCAGCCCGTAATCTCAGCGACATCTTTCTGTCTCCAGTTGCGCTTCTGCCTGATTTCCTTCATTGCCTTGCTAAACATATCCTTTACCTTCCTTGTTGAAATCTTGCCTATATTGTAACATATCGATCGCTCGTTTGTCAAGTCTTTTCTCTCTATCCCTGCAAATTATTTACTCCCTCTCCGCCGTTGGTATGACTGACTTTGTTCCCACGTCAGCGGTTGTCGTCAGTTACACTACAAGTCCTCTGATGCTTGCTATCACTGGATTTCGTCGCAACGACGTAATCACGCTATGACTGGATTTCCTTTCCCTTGTGTCATATAAGTAACTGATAATTCGGTTACCGAACTGTGTGGATTGTCTTGTGTTTGCTTGACGGCTCTTCTTCAGCTCCAATGGGACTTTGCTTCTCTGGGTTCTTGTGTCCTGTGTTACTGTGATTGTATTGTTTTGCTATTGGCGGACTGTGTTTGTTCTGTACTACTATTTGTTCTCTCTGTACTTTGTTGTGTTCTGGGATTGTTTGTGTACTGTATTGGTATTTGTATTCTGTGCATGTTGTAGTTGTGGTGCCTACTATAGGTGTTTGTGGGAATTCGCCGGCGGACTTGAGATCTCATCAAAAACTTACAAATGCTAAGAAAAAAACAAACGGCGTGGGTTTTTGCAATCAACGCGCTGCGCGGTGTTAGCGCTTGCCAGAGCAAGACTAACCTTCCGCGCTAAAACTATTCAGCTTACCCTAATCGTAATCTTTTTTGTCCCTTGGCAGTCACGCACAGGAATATATCAACTCGGATGAAAAGCGCTTTTGGTGGGGGGAAAGGAAGGGAGAGTTTGAGAGGGAAGGAAAACACGGGTAAGGGGGGGTTTTCCGTCCCTCTCATTATATTCCTAAAGTCTTTTAGCGAAGCGTTCCATATTCTCCTGGTGTTCATCCATCGTGGAGTTTCAAAAACGGTTTTTGTAAACTTTTGACAATTCACATGTGTACGGTCGCTAAACGCACAAGCGTAATGGGTTTACGGGAACCTCGGTTGTGCACAGCCTTGATTTTGCCGTAAGACCAGCGAAGTCGCCAAGGGTGGAGGTCAGTCCCCGTTCTGTGTGCGGAAGGATAGTCCCGTCCTTGACGGGCGCTATCACCGCACTTGGGCGCTGACACCACCCCAGTCGGTGAGCCTTGCGAACGTAACCCCGATTTTGTAGAACCCCGATTTTCCTTCAGACCTATTTTTCTGGTAACCCAACTTTCACCCTAACCCTATTTTGGGACAGCCCCGTTTTACCGAAAACTATTCAACTCACTTAAATCACACCAGCCCGTTTCAACGGGCTTATCTCTGTCGGCTTTAGCCAGTGAGAGCCGTCTTTGAGACGGCTTGTTCCTTACTAGCGCGGAAGGTTATTCTAAACGGTGATGTTAGCGTTTGCCAGAGCAAAACTAACCTTCACCTTCTCTGGTGGAAGCTAACAACGAAACCACACGGTGAAAAAGAGGTTTCACCTGTGTGTTTCGCACGCGCCTGGGTTTCAACCCTTCTCATTGCTCTCACAGGCGCTCCATCTCGTCCAGTGGTAGGAACGCACCGATGTCCACATCAAAGACATTCTGTAAGGCACAGAGGAAACGACAACTTGGCGTGCGGCGACCGCTCTCGTATGAACGGATTGAGGCTTCAGCGAAACCTGTTTTACGGGCAAGTGCGTATCGAGACAGTCCGAAATCCGCCCGAAACTCCCTGAGCTGACGTCCGAAGAACCGGGCAATCTCTCGGTTGCGCCACCGATGATATATGGGTAATGTGGGCATTGAAAGGATTTCATTCATCGTGCTTTGATAATACCACAGCGCGGGATTTCTTTACAGAGCTAAACGTTTAAGAAGGAATGAATCTTTTCCATGGAATGCAAGAGCCGTGGATAATGTATGCTCGGTGTCTTTCGTAGCGCCGCCCGACCCTGTCCGAAAAATCTCGGCAAAGAGCAATTCCGCTTTCTACCCTGTCGCCAATAATGACAGGGTCAAAAAGGGGCGGCCGGCGGGGAAAAGTTGACGGTGGAGCGGAAACAGAACATGGAAGTGGTGGGTGGGGCTGCTGAGGTCGGATCGGAAACCCAAACGCAAGCGAACGGTGGCTCGAAAGTGTGAAGGAAGTGTGCCTATGTTTCCAACGCAAGCAAACGGTGGCTCGAACATAGGCACACCTTATTACCAGCCGAGCTGCCAAGCGAGACCCGCTGTGAAGGTTTCAATTCCCCAGCGTTGCGGCGGAAGCAAAGAGCGGTTGCGCTCCGCTTGTGAAAAGGCGAGAGCGCCTACCGCGTGTGGATGTCGGCTCAGGGGACCGCGAGATACTTTCGTCCGCGCGGCTGGGAGCAATTCTCCCCAGTACGGAATGGCAGTGATGGCGAAGCAATGGCAGCACATCATTTCCACAACTGTAATCCTCATGCCGTTCCGTATCACTTCATGTCGCCCAGCGACAATTCCTTCCTCAGAGAGCAAGGACCCACAGCGCCTGCACTTGTCGCCGTCAATCTGTAATTCTGTTCTCAGTCCCATAACTGCCCTCTCCCTTTCTTGTAGATATTCCACTCGGTTCTTTCCCTCAGTTGTTGCCGTCATTCCATGCTGGGAGAATTCGCTAAAAGCCCGCCTTGCCAACCAATATTAGCAATATTCACATAATCATGAAGACCGCACTCAGGACAAAAGAGCTCAAATGCTATCTTAAAATCCCTCTTGGCTTTTACTCTGAATGCCGGCGCGTATTCGACAGGTTCGTCAAAGGCGATGGTATAATCCAAGATTTGTAGGATTTGAGAGCCCTTGCACTCAGGACAGAAAAAGTAGAAATAGTCGGTATCCGTTGCTCCAACTAAATGAGAATTCGACACTTTATCTGAGCCGTGATACGGATTGCCGTTATTGAAGGTCCGTTCTTTCCTGTCAGTCATTATTTGTTCACCACCTTTTATTCATGATTCGGTTCGTAATCCCATGTCCATCACTCCTCTGGTCCAACCTCCCGTACATCAAATGCACGCCCTGACTGAGTTTGGGGGATCGACGTTCTAACCTCCCTTAACCTCCCGTCCAACCTCCCGTACATCAAATGCACGCCCTGACTGAGTTTGGGGGATCGACGGGAGTTACGGGAGTAAGATCCACTAAAGTTTCTGGAGGAAATTCCTAATAGAAAAAGTTTCCTCCTTCTTACTCCCTAACCTCCCTTTTCCCAGTCGTGGCGTGGTAAGGAAGCTCTTTTTATCTCCCGTCCAACCTCCCTAACCTCCCTTTTCCCAGTCGTGGCGTGGTTTCTTTAAGTACCCGTTCTGCCCGCAGGTCGAAAAATATATGCCCACTGATGGTTATGCTTCTCCGCCTTCACATCGAAAAACTCGCGGAGGTCGTCGATGATGTTCCGCAAGCGTCTGCCGAAGCTCGTTGCGCTCTTGTAGGTGAAGGAAATTCTCTCTTGTTTAGCGACAATCTGAAAGTCATTAAACAATATACCACTGGTTACCTCTCTCCCTACATTCTCTTGCTTAGCCAACCACGCATCCAGACAGAGGAAGATCGGGTTGTCTGCCAGAAGGAATTCGCTCTGCGCTTGATCCATTTTTGAAAGCAGTCTCGCCATATACTCGTCATCATTGTTCGTCTGCGTTATTTGCCACGCCAATTTTGCCCAATCTGCCATCCTAAAGGTCGTGGTAAAAGCACGTGAATCTGTGGCGAGTTCCTTCACAATGATGTTGAGATTGTTCAGTAAGTCACTCCAAATCTCATTTCGCTTGTCCATCACTTCGCCGATAATCTCGGCTTCGCTACGCAACGCTAAGATAGGCTCTGTGCGGAAAAGTAACAGACGGTCAGTTACATCCTCTCGCTTGAAACGTGGGCTCCGGGCATTTACCATCAAGAAGCATTTGGGGAAATATCGGATGTTTCGGTTGGTGGTGTAGAGCTCCCGCTTCTGTATCATCTTTCCCGTCGCCGTATGTGCCAGTTTGTCGTTCAACCAGTCAATTTTACCGTCCACATTATCAAAGGCGACAATGTAGTTTGCCGTTACTGCGGCATCGAAATCGTCCTCTTTGGTTATCGACGTGACATCGAAATTGCTCCCGAACAGCACCTTCATTATCAGGCGTTGTGCCATCGTTTTCCCCGACCCTTTTGGGCCAATGAAAGCGACAATCGGCTTAGTGGGCATTAACGTCTCAAAGAACTTCGTGTAAATATCGAGCGCAAACAGCCATTCTTGCTCCTCCTTATTCAGGGTCACACCATCGCCAGAACTGAAGTTGATCGGCGTTGTCACTAGCGGTCTTAGGAATTCCTGGTCGCCGATATCCACATACTCAAATGGCTCACAAAGCCCGTCGCCCAAGAACAATACACCGTCTGCGCCATTGGACACACGCTTTATCTCTTTGCCATCCAGTCTGTAAAGAGAGTTGTCGTTGTCGTAGACATAGAGCTTGTTGGCGTCTTTGTCGTAGAAGGCGAATTGGTGGACGGTCGTGAGCTCGCCGCGTCTCAGAGTCTCTGTAATCATTGAAGCAATGAGGAATTTGTACTCTTGTTCGCTGGCATTGATTCCATACACGTCCTCGATGAAAGTGCCAAATCTGCGGTCATCCCCGATGTGGGCAAGCCGTTTCTGTTCCTCATCAAAGTAATAACAGACATCCTCGTTCGTCTGATAGAACTGTCCGTGTGCGTTCATATCTTTTATTATCAGTTCTGACACCAGTTGCTTTATGTCAAAGGGCTTGACCTTCTTTCGGCGCCTAATGCGTGCTATCTGTTCCTTCAAGGAAACGTCTTTGGACCTGGCTCTCTTCCCTTTAGCGCCTGTCTCCCCAGAGTGTGAACTGGTAACATTCTCAAAGAATTGATGTGAAGCGGATAGGGCTTTTTCGATTGTTGACGCCCTGTAATCTTCACGCTCTGTCCATTTCTCGCGAACCAACTCTGATTGTCGGAACAGTCTATCAATGGCGTCGTAATCTCCGCCCGTCCAGAATGCTAACAATGAACACAAAGCCAGGTCTGCCTCACTGGGCGAATCGTAATCAGCAATATCACCTTCCCAGAGTGCCGAAAACTTAGTCCCGTTTCTGGCATTCTTAGCCTTCTCAATCAGTGTCCCATCTGAAAGCGAACCCATCTGGGGTTGGGCTGGCTCACTCTTGGGGGTGGTAAACAAATCATCATACAACTTGTCCAGCGCCTCTTGCCGATGTTCTATCGTCGTTTGGTTATCCACAACGTCACCAGTCATTGTGAAATAGCGTCCTGTGTCGTACATCTCTATCTTCCCCTTACGCGCCTTCGTTCCCTTTTTCCTGCCTTCGATGATGATATGAACACCTTTCCCTGATGGCGATATTTCGGTATAACTGGCGAAGTCGTCAATGATTGTCTGCGCCTTAGCATCAATCTTGCCAGTCTCTGGATTCCTACACTTGTCTAAGTCAATTCCACAGAACGGGTCGTTGTCACCGAATACGAAGCCCAGTCCCGACAGCTTCTCGTTTTGTTCAAAGCATGCTTGCGCTTGCTCAAACGTTCCCCATGTTGATGGGTCATCTGCTTTGGCAAAGCCGCCGTGTGGTGAATGCGGGATCTTTGTTTCCTTGCCGTCTCGTATCTGTATTTCCCAACAAACCCAGTTATTGTAATCCTTCAACGCTTGTGGTATCATATCCTTGTGTCTCCTCTGCGTCGGACCGATATCCGAAGCTGTTCACTTTGTGCACAGGTCATGTGCACAAAGTGTACTTTGGCAATGAATACCGTTGCCTTTTCTTCATCGGGTATGTTATAATAACAGTGGCACAACAACTGTGCTAAAGCTCGGTCGCTTTTGTCCCAGTTGTGAAAACGTTGTGGCTTTCACAGCTCGGACCGGCGTTTTCTCTTTGTGGAAAATGCCACTGATGTTTTGGGGTGTTGTCGTTCGGTTGCGCAACACCCCTTCTTTATTTCGACCAGCGACGTTCATTCTTCTCACGCCACTCTTCTTTCGATACGGTCTCCGTTATCGCAAGACCAGTCTTGCCACTCCAGAGACTTACTCGCCACTCTTATTCCATCCCGCCGTTAACTAAAACAGCTCGGATGGCTTTACCTTCGCTTTCTCCACCAATGCAACCAGTGTAGGATAACTCGGTGGATACATGTTTGCTTCCAGCCGATTTAGTGACTGTCGATGTATTCCGATTATCTCTGCTAATCGCCACTGGGTCAATCCCTTCTTTTGTCGGATGCCTTTTAGTATCTTTCCAAACATTCTGGCTCACTCCTTTCTTTTACCAGGGGATTAGTTCTCAATAAGTAGTAACGATCAGATGACGTTTAGGTTGACAGCAACCGCTTACTTTCTTCACTATTCCCGCAAAGTATTTAAAGCCGTTCCGCCGTTGCTACGACTGGTGTTGTTCCTTTTCCCTGACTGGTGCTGTCCAATTTGGACAGCACATTATCCGTCAAGCATTCAGCGTGTCTCCCCTTGCTATGACTGTTCGCTACGCTCACCGACGCCTGGCGCATTCGCTGGGCTTACGGATTTTCCTCAAAATGAGGAACACCTCATCAGACAATCTCTCAATCTTTCTGCACCTGTCAGCGGTCTCTTGCAATTCCTTCCATTGCCGTTGATGCCTTGCCCTGACTGGCTTTGTTCCCACGTCAGTGGTCGCAAACTCGTAAACCTACGCTTTGCTCATTTTGAGCAAGGCACGGTATGACGGGTGCTTGTGGGCTTTGTATTGTTGTGCTGTTGGCGCCCTGTTTCTATTCCGCTGTGATTGTATTGTTCTGTTGTGATGACGGCTTTCCTTTCTCCGAAAGGTCGGAGACCTTTGTTATAGTGACCCGCCCGGATTTCTTTGAGCACGGAATTGGTATAGTTTTTTTGTAGGCTTCCCGGATTTCTGGACTTTCTCTACTTTTTTTGGCGGATCTGATCTGCACACTTGAGATCTTAGATCGCACTTTCAAAAACTAACTCAAAAAAACAGTCCGCCACCTTCCTTCGCTTCCGTGATGATAGCACCCCGGAGCAAACCTGAGGTATAGCGAGGATCAGTGGCTATCTCATCTTGGAACTGCTTGGGAGCGCTGCGGATGATGTGTTCATGAGTGGGAGTGAGTTTCTGCGTTGTTTTGGAACTTAGTTCCAAACGCTGTGTTCTTTCATTTGCACCTACAATATAGCCAATCTGATTATGCGATATATTCCACATCTGCCCAAGAGCTTCTTGCGTCCAACCGTCCCCATATAGCTTAACAATAGCTTCATTCCGCTCATCAGTAGTCAGCGCTAATCCCGATGTTCTCCGTCTGCATGGTGGAAGTTGTACCGTGTTTGGTGTGGTAGGTGCGCTCAGTCGGTTTCTCACTGGATATATCGCCAGTGAGGGTTTCTTCCCTCAGCTTCCCGACAAAGTTGTGATGTACTTTGCACCTTCTGGCAATCTCTCTATCACTCCATCTGCTCCACTCCTCATCGGATAGCATCTCCGTAACTGAGCGTCTCTTATCGGCATTTGTTCGCCGTTTTCCATGCTCAGCGTTGACGTGAAGGGAGTGCAATTTAGCGTCACGCCAATTGCCAGCAAAGAGAAGCACTTCTATTTCTTGTTGCGACACGGTTGGAAGCCGTCATCGAGACGCATCGCTTAGACTTTCGTGGCAGTCTTTTTGTCTGCGTGCGTCCATCTGGTCGGCGGGGTTTTAGGGAATGGAATAGGCGAACAACGAAGCGCACACCGAGCTTCTCATTGCAGAGAAGCGGATGTTATTGTAACCGTCCAAAACAATCTCAAAACGTCTCAAAATGAGCGGCGTGGGTTGCAATATTCAACGCCCAAAAACTATTCACTTCATCCTTGTCGTATCTTTTCCAGTCAACGCCGATGAACGCAAACCGTTGCGATGGGCAGAGTGAACCTCGTGCAATGATGTTTTTTCTTTCCTTCGGGGAGTTTCAAAAACGGTTTTTGTAAACTTTTGAC
>JACKQG010003834.1_pt1 | contig 18008 bp, 6 predicted proteins | sample 8237621 | NCBI WGS metagenome assembly JACKQG01 (sample SAMN15677084, study PRJNA649215) | marine metagenome | biome: marine; feature: Black Sea; material: saline water; isolation source: suspended particulate matter (SPM) from the Black Sea western gyre | collected 2013-06-09/2013-06-10 | depth...
AGACAGGCGGTGATGCAAACCGGGTCGTTTCACAGCAAAAACCTTATGAAGGAATTTATTGCGCTCAGTCGGGCGATATTGATGATAGCCAAAGTTCATGGCTCTCCCTGGAATATGAAGTACTGTATGACGACAGTATCTCGTTCTGGTTTAAAGTTTCATCCGAAAGCGGTGAGGATTTTCTGCAATTTTATATCGATAGTACAATGCAAGAACAGTGGTCGGGAGAAGTTGGCTGGCAAAGAGTTGCTTATGCTATAAGTGAAGGAACCCATATATTTGAATGGGTATATGATAAAAACTGGAATACATCAATTGGTTCCGATTGCGCTTGGATTGACTTTATCATATTACCTCCACCACCAATGACAACTGCATATGCAGGCCAGGATGATGAAATTTGTGAAGGTGATGATTACCAGTGCCAGGGAATTGCTTCTTTTTATAATGCGATTCACTGGACAAGTTCAGGAACAGGAACATTTGATAACAGTCTAATTCCGACACCTGTTTATAATCCGAGTGCAGATGATATAACAAATGGTTCTGTAATCCTTACATTAACCGCGTATTCAATTGGTAATAACGTTAGCGATGACATGCTGCTGACAATTAATGCCGCACCGGTTGCTAATGCAGGAGCCGATGCAAATGTATGTGAAAATGATTCTTATCTTATTGTTGATGCCTCTGCACAGAACTATTCTTCAATTTTGTGGACATCTTCGGGTGACGGTACTTTTGATGATGCAACAAATCTGAATCCAACTTATACTCCGGGTGAAAATGATATTAGTGCCGGATCAGCAACGCTTATTATAACAGCAGCAGGCAACGGAACATGTGATGATGCTGTATCTGACTTGATTTTAACTATTGAAGCGGCACCTGTTGCTTATGCCGGTGAAGATAATCAGATTAATAATGACGAGACCTATACTATTGAAGACGCAACGGCTGAGAATTATTTTTCTGTTCTTTGGGAAGCCTCCGGCGATGGAACATTTAATGATGCTTCAAGTGTGAATCCGACCTACACTCCGGGATTGAATGATATTGAAGCAGAAGAGGTAATACTTACAATAACTGTTAACGGTAATGATCCTTGTGGTGCAGCTTTCGACGATATGTTGCTTAATATTCATACCATTGGTGTGATTGAAAATGCTGCAAATTTTAATGTTTCAATCTTCCCCAATCCAAACACAGGAAGCTTTACAGTTGAACTGAGTAGTGAAAATAATGAACTTATCAATATAAGTATTTTCAATTCATTAAGCAAAGTGATTTACGAACAAGAGAACATCAGTATAAACGGAACATACTACGAAACAATTGATATAGATGTTGAGCAGGGTATTTATTACATGAAAATTAAAGGTAATAATATATTAATCAATAAGAAAGTTATAATTCGGAAATAAACAATAATATGATAATGAAACCCCGCAGTAATACTGCGGGGTTTATTAATAATTTATATAATATAAACTTTTTAAAAACAAATTTTAATTATTATGAGATCTTTTAAAAAATCATTAAAAATTACGATGTTGCTTTTCGCATGGACAATTTTCGTTGCAGGTAATACTTATGCAGATGAAATTAAATACACTGATAGCTGGGAAAAGCAAGGTTATACTTTAACAAATCAGAAATCTTCGGAAGTTGAAATCACTTACTCCATTAACTCTTTTACGTTAACAAGCAGCCTGATCAACGGTGAAACGATGGATGTGATTGAATTATCAGGGCATTTCCTGCCAAATGATGAAGGAGCGCCAAACCTGCCGGGAATGGGTCGTTTCATAGCAATACCACAGGGAGCTATTGCAAGTATTCAGGTAACTTCTTCCAGAACAGAAACATTTACAGGTATTGATATGTCGCCTGCACCAAGAATTCCATGGGAAACAGAAGACGGACCGCTGGAATATAAAAAAGACCAGAATATCTATTCAAAAAATGAATTTTACCCGTCAGAGCCTGTTAAACTTTCAGAAGTTACAAATATCAGGGGGGTTGATGTTGTTGTTGTAGGGATCACTCCTTTCCAATACAACCCGATTACAAAAGAATTAATTGTTTACAGGGATTTAAAAGTAAAAGTAAATTTTACGGAAGGAAACGGACACTTTGGGGAAAACAGGCTGAGGAACCGCTGGTGGGACCCGCTTATGGCAGATATGATGCTTAACTATGAATCCCTGCCGAAAATGGATTACAACAAATCATTCCAGGGACAAACCAAAGATACCGGATGCGAATATCTTATCATTACTCCAAATGGCGCTGAATTCCAGCAATGGGCTGATACAATCAGAAAATTCAGGACATTACAGGGTATCCTGACAGAAGTCTATATATTAGATGAAGTAGGAGGAAACAATACCGGTACAATTGAAAATTTTATTAACAATGCTTACAACAACTGGGATATAGCTCCGGCTGCCTGCCTGCTGCTCGGCGATTACGGTACAGATGCAGCTAAAAACATTATCTCCCCAATATATAATAGCTATTGTGCTTCCGATAATATCTATGCTGATGTTAGCGGAAACCACATGCCTGATATTGTTTTTGCACGTATTACAGCTAACAATGAAGGTCAGCTTGAAACTATGGTCACTAAATTTCTTGACAATGAAAGAACTCCTCCAACCAACCCTGATTTCTATGATCATCCGATTACAGCTTTGGGATGGCAAACCGAAAGATGGTTCCAGATATGTACCGAAGTTGTTGGTGGTTTCTGGAGAGAAGTACAGGGTAAAGACCCTGTACGTATCAATGCTATTTACAGCGGTTCTCAAAGTGTGTGGTCAACGGCTACAAATACAAGCACCATACTTAATTATTTTGGCCCGAATGGTCTGGGTTATATTCCGGCATCACCATCAACATTAGGAGGCTGGTCAGGTGGCAATGCCACGATGGTAAAGAATGCCATTAACAGTGGCGCCTTTATGCTCCAGCATCGCGACCATGGTTGGGAATTTGGTTGGGGTGAGCCTTATTACCAGAACAGTGATATAAATAATTTAACAAATAATGATTTGGTCTTTGTTTGGTCAATAAATTGTTTAACCGGAAAATTCAATATCGGCAGCGAATGTTTTGCCGAGAAATTCCACAGGCATACATCAGGAGGCAATAATGCAGGAGCACTGGGTATAGTGGCTGCTTCCGAAACGTCTTACTCTTTCGTAAACGACACGTATGTGTGGGGAGCTTATGATAATATGTGGCCCGATTTTATGCCAGGTTACGGAACCACACCCGACTCAAGGGGCATTTTGCCTGCATTTGGAAATTCAGCAGGTAAATACTTCCTCCAGCAGTCGTCATGGCCATATAATACTGGCAATAAACAGGTAACCTACTATCTTTTCCATCATCATGGAGATGCTTTCCTTACTGTTTATTCTGAGGTTCCTCAAAATTTAACCGTTACTCACGAGCCGGTATTTTTTGCAGGATTAACTTCCTTTGATATAACTGCTGATGCTGGTTCATTGATAGCTTTAACCGTTAATGAAGAGATAATCGGAACAGCAGAAGGAACAGGCTCACAGATTTCAATAACTATTCCGCCTCAGCAACCTCTTGACATGATACTAATTACGGTTACAAAGCAAAATTATTATCGTTATGAAGCGTATGTAGAAGTAATTCCACCCACAGGTCCTTATTTAGTTCAGCAGTCTTTTGAAATTGACGATGAAGGAACTCTGAATAACGGATTGATGAACCCGGGTGAATCTATTACATGCTCGGTAACTTATGAAAACATTGGAATTCAGCAAGCAGAAAATCTTGTTGTTACATTTGTTACCACCGATCCTTATATTACATTGACTGATGATACCGAAGACAACTTAACTATACCTTCCGGATCATCATTAACTATCGAAAACGGATTTGCCTGGGATGTTCATGATGACATCCCGGACTTACATCTCGTTACTTTTGATGTTATTGCTACCGATGGAAATGATACCTGGGCATCTGTCATTAGTATCGAAGCTTATGCACCGGTGCTCGCTATCGGAAGCTTTACTATTGATGATGCAACAGGAAACGGGAACGGCAAGCTTGACCCGGGCGAAACTGCCGACATTATTTTTGAAACATACAATAACGGTTCTTCTCATGCACTCCAGCCAATCGGAACATTATTTCCGACAAGTGAATATGTAGTTATGAATAATTCTACATACAATTTCAACGTGATTTCCGCCGGAACAATGGAACAAGCTGTATTTAACGTTTCGGTTGATAATAGTGCTCCAAACGGAACTTTCTTTTTATTTGATTATGAGGTTATATCAGGTGGTTATGAAGTTGATAGCATTATTCCTCAAACAATCGGATTTGTTTCGGAAGACTGGGAAACAGGTACTATGACTCAATTTGACTGGGAAACAGGAGGTAATGCCGATTGGTTTATTTCTCAACAAAATCCTTACGAAGGAACCCATTGCGTACAATCGGGTGATATTAACGACAACCAGTCAACTTGGTTATCACTGAATTACGATGTGGCAAATGATGATATAATTTCGTTTTTTTATAAAGTATCTTCTCAGGATAATTACGATATGCTAAAGTTTTACATTGATAACCAGTTAAAGGATACCTGGACGGGGACTATTGACTGGACACACACATCATATTCGGTTACGGCAGGATCACACACATTTAAATGGACATATAGCAAAAATTCCAGTACATCTACAGGCAGTGATTGCGGATGGATTGATAACATTCAATTGCCTTCCGTAGCATCAACTACCGCCTTTGCAGGTTTTGATGCTATTATTTGTGAATCTGACGATTTTCAATGTGAAGGTCTTGTGTACTTAGCTGATAATTATGAATGGACTACCTCGGGTACCGGAACATTTGATGATAATGCAATCCTGACACCTGTTTATATACCGGGCGCTGATGATATTGCAAACGGTTCCGTAGTACTGACATTAACAGCCTTTGGCTCTGAACAAACGGTTAGCGATGATATGACACTTACTATTAATCAGATAGCCATAGCTTATGCCGGGGAAGATGCAACTTTTTGCAGTAACAGCACTTATGAGATTTCTGATGCCACTGCAGAAAATTATGCTTCAGTTGAATGGACAACTTCGGGTGATGGTACGTTTGATGATATTAGTTTAATAAACCCTGTTTATACGCCCGGCTCAATGGATATTAATAATGGTTCGGCTACTCTAACATTTACAGTTACAGCTTTTGAACCTTGTAATGATGCTATTGATGAACTTATGCTCACATTCGAACTTGCTCCTGTTGCTTATGCCGGTGAAGATAATCAGATTAATAATGACGAAACCTATATCATTGGAGACGCAACGGCTGAGAATTATTTTTCTGTTCTTTGGGAAACTTCCGGCGATGGAACATTTGATGATGCTTCAAGCGTGAATCCGACCTACACTCCGGGACCGAATGATATCGAAGCAGAAGAGGTAACACTTACGATAACTGTTAACGGTAATGATCCTTGTGGTGCGGTTACCGACGATATGTTGCTTACTATTCATACCGTTGGTGTGATTGAGAATGCTGCAAATCTTAATATTTCTATCTTCCCCAATCCAAACACAGGAAGCTTTATAATTGAAATGAGCAGTGAAAATAATGAACTTATCAATATAAGTATTTTCAATTCATTAAGCAAAGTTGTTTACGAACAGGAGAACATCAGGATAAACGGAATTTTCTCCGAAACAATTGACCTTGATGTTGAACAGGGTGTTTATTATATGAAGATTGAAGGGAAAGATATATTGATCAACAAGAAAGTTATTATTCAGAAATAAAAGATTCTAATAAATAACGATTAAATTATTTATATATATCTTTGCATATTAAATAATTATTTATTAACAAAATAAGTGAAACAATCATGAAAACATTATTACTTTTTTTTGTTGCGGTTCTGATAGGAACTTCAATAATTGCTCAGCAAGTACCCAGGGATAAGGTAGTTGTTGAAATCGTTACGGGAACATGGTGTTATTACTGCCCCGGTGCAGCAATGGGCGCTGACGACTTAATTGCTAATGGTTGTGATGTAGCTATTATTGAGTATCATAATGGTGATAATTATACCAATAGTTATGCTACTGCACGTCAAAATTATTACAACATTTCAGGTATTCCACATGCTAAATTCGATGGAATACTTTTTGTATCCGGTGGCAACCATACTCAAAGTATGTATGGAAGTTACTTGCCAAAGTATAATCAAAGAATTGCTATTCCTTCGTCGTTTACTCTGTCAATGAATGGATTTAGCGATGGACTTGATTATACGGTAGTTGTTACTGCCGAAAAAGTTGATGCATATTCCGGGACAAACCTTGTACTGCAATTTGCATTAACCGAATCAGATATAGCATATAATTGGCAGGGTATGAATCATTTGAATTTTGTTGAAAGATTAATGGATCCGGATGCTTATGGTACTCCACTTGATTTCTCCGAAAAAGAAACTGAAATTGTAACATTAAATTTCACAATAAATGCAAGCTGGGTTACCGAACATTGCGAATTTGTTGCTTTTATCCAGGATAATACCACAAAAGAAATTCTCCAGGGAATCAAAGTTGCTTTACCCGATTTAATGCCAATGTATTATGATAATGCCGGATGTTTGGCAATAAATATGGTTCCCGTAACCAACTGCTCAGGTGAAGTGGCACCGAGACTTACTATATCAAACGAAGGTGCGGAATCACTTACAACACTTGATATAAATTATAAAGTAAACGATGAAAATTTAAATACTTATCAATGGACCGGTGATCTTAGTTATGGAGAAATGGAAGCTGTAGATCTTCCTGCGATTTCTTTTGATATTTTGGATGATAATGATCTTTTAATATATACCGCTAATCCGAATGGAAATCCTGACGAAGACACTTCAAACGATACATTGTCAACTACTTTTGTTTCTGCAATGGAAGTTATTCCGGACGTTTTCGTATTTATAAAACTGGATGAGAACCCCGATGAAACTACATGGGAATTTGCAAATTCATCAGGACAGGTTCTTCATTCGGGAGGTCCCTATACAAACCCAAATGAGTTTATAAAAGACACTTTGGAAATTGCATATAACGATTGTTATACTTTTACTATTTTTGATGAAGGAGGTGACGGACTTGTGGGACAAACTTCGGGTTTTATATTAAGACAAAGTAATTTCGCTATGATCTATGAAAATAATAATTTCACCGGAAGTGAAGAGCTGGTTCAATTTAGCGTAACTTCTCTTTCGGTTTCTGAAATGGAAGATTTAACGGATTTTTATGTTTACCCGAATCCTTTTGAAGATTACACGAATGTATCGTTTACACTCACTGAAAACGAAAACGTTGAACTTATAATTTACAATGTCGTTGGTGAAGTTGTATTTTCCTTGCAACATGACGAAATGAATGCAGGAGTTCATAATATTAAGGTAAATGCCGGTGATTTCACACCTGGTATTTATTTTGTGAACCTGAAAATCGGAGATAGATTTTATACGAAAAAAACATCGATGTTGTAAAAAAACAGGAAGTGATTTCCATGATATTCCTTAACCGGAAGATAATCAGGCTGTAAATTTTTGCTTCTTATCATCCCATATAATATACTGTGCTGATTGGTTTTTAGAAATGAACTGCAGATATTTTTCTGCCATATCGGGATTTGATTTTTTGTAATTTTCGTACACCCAACGTTTTCCTATGTGGCCGTTTATGATACTCAAGCCTGTTTGTTCTCTTTTTGACATTACTTTTATTTTTAATTATTAATCTTATTTTCGGATTAACTTACCTTGATTTGTATTACGCCTTAATCAATGTTTATGCCAAATACAGAATAATATTGATTTATAACATTTTACAGATAGATCGAGCTTTATTATAGCAGAAATTGCCACTAATTATATATCCAAAATCGAAAAACAATTTACGAAACCGGACCTGTTATCCGTACTTTAGATTTATTGATTTATTATCTGAAAAATATAAGGAATTTATAGTCCTTTCTATAAACTGACACTGAACGTCCCGATAGCTATCGGGAGCAAACAGGTAAAGAAACAAACAGCACTAAACCATTCAGTTAGTTTATACGATAATAGTAAAGTTTATGCGTTTCAGTATACAACCATTTGCTTACTTCGATTGTCTAAATAGTGCTTACATATAAAACACTAAGATAATTACATTTTTACTTATTTAATTATAACATTTATTATGAAAAATTTTTTACTTTTTATTTCGTTATTTTTTTCAATCTTTGCCCTTAATGCGGGCATTATAGAAAAGACCTATTACTCCGATGATGTTAAGATCATTCAATCAGGAGAATATCAGCTAATAAGTTTTGAAAACTCTTTTCTTACAGCTAAAACCGGTGAACCTGTCTTGCCTTATTTTTCTGTCAGCCTGATACTGCCACCCGGAGAAATTGCAAAATCCATAGAATTTACCGGAGAGGAAGAAACTCAGCTTCCGGGCAGTTACCAAATTTTCCCTCAGCAGCAATCGCGACCACTTTCCGAACCGGGTCAGGGAATATTTATTATAAATGAAAAAGTTTATAAAACCGACGCATCCTACCCAACAAAACAAACAGGAGAATATATCACCGAATTTATGAACGGGTACGCTATTGCCTTGTCATCTTTTACTCCTGTAAAATATAATCCGGTAACCGGAAAGGTATCGTTTTATAAAAAAGTAAAGATCAGGATAACCACAGTACCTTCTCCTGTTGCCATGCAGGCGCTTCAAAACCTCAGTTCAACTGAAAATATTAAAAAAAGAGTTCTTGGTTTTGCACAAAATCCGTCGCTTATTTCTCAATATCCACAAGATAATAAAAATGACGATTACCAATTGCTCATTGTAGCTCCTTCGCAATTTGAAAACAACTTCCAGGATTTGATTGATATTTACTTTGAAAGAGGTATTAAAACCGAAGTTGTTACTAAGGAATTTATCAGTTCTAATGGTACGGGGCAGGACTTGCAGGATAAGATAAGAAATTACATCATCCAGGAATACCAGGATCACAGTGTTGAATATGTCCTTCTGGGCGGTGATGTGGAGCATATTCCTTACAGAGGATTTTACTGTTACGTTCAGTCCGGTTCGGGATATGAATCTAATAACATCCCGGCTGATTTGTATTATTCCGGTTTGGATGGCACGTGGAACGATGACAATGATAATAGCTGGGGTGAACCGGGCGAAGATGATCTGCTGCCCGATATTGCCGTTGCACGCTTCTCTTTCAGCAATGCTTCCGAGCTAAGCATCATGATCAATAAATCCGTTTCATACCAAAACAATCCCGTTCTTGGTGAGTTTCAAAATCCTCTACTTGCAGGTGAACATCTTTACTCAAACCCGGAAACTTGGGGATCTGATTACCTGGAATTACTTATCGGTTTCCACGATGATAATGGCTACACTACAATTGGAATTCCTGAAAATTTTAATATCGAAACTTTATATGAAAAAGATCAGTCGTGGAACGGAAGCGATCTGATAGCTGAGATTAACCAGGGAAAACAATTTGTTCATCATTGCGGACATGCAAACGAAACTTCTGTTGCTCATTTATATATCTCAGATATTACAAATTCCAACTTCTCGGGAGCTAATGGTACGGATCATAATTATACATTGTTGCAAACTCACGGTTGTAATTGCGGAGATTTCACATACAGTGATTGCATCCTTGAAAAAATGGTGAGTATTGAAAACTTTGCTGTGGCAGTGATTGGAAACTCAAAATACGGCTGGTTTAACGAAGGGCAAACAGAAGGACCTGCAGCCCACCTGCACCGTGAAATGGTGGATGCCCTTTACAATGAAAAGCTGAATCACATCGGCGCTGCTTTTGTCGAATGTAAAATACAAACTGCTCCCTGGGTTACGGCTCCGGGACAATGGGAAGAAGGAGCATTGCGCTGGAACTTCTATGATATCAATATCCTCGGCGATCCGGTTTTAAGTGTATGGACTGATGAGCCTGTTTCTATCGAGGCAAGCTATCAGAATGCTATTCCTATTGGCGTTCCTTCAACCTCTGTTACCGTTACGAGTGGTGGCTCGCCAGTGGAAAACTTTTCATGCGCCATTATTAAAGACGGAGTGCTTCATGGTGTTGGTTATACCGATGCCTCGGGTACTGCACAAATTACTTTTGACCCCGCTTTTACTACTGTTGGCGATGCACAGCTTATTATCTCAGGATATAATTGCCTGCCAACATCTTATCCAATAACTATTATCCCGAATTCCGGTTCCTATGTTATTTATTCTTCTCACCAGATTGATGATTCGCAGGGAAACGGTAATAACGAAGTTGATTTTGGTGAAGCTATTGATTTAACCGTTGAAGTTGAAAATGTAGGCACACAGCAGGCGAACAATGTTCAGGTTACACTTACAACTCCCGATAGTTACATCACAATAACCGATGATTTTGAAAATTACGGAAATATTGCTGGAGGTTCAACCTCAAGTGTTTCAAATGCCTTTGCTTTTGAAGTGGCATCTAATATTCCCGACCAGCATCTTGTTACTTTCCAACTGGAAATTGTTGGTGAAGATACCTGGATTTCGAACTTTAACATTCTTGTAAATGCTCCTGTACTTACAATCGGCAACCTTACAATTGATGATTCACAGGGTGGAAATGGCGACGGCATTCTTGATCCGGGTGAAGCAGCGGATATTATTATTGAATCCTCAAACTTCGGTCACTGTGCCTGCGAAAATACATCCGGAATTTTATCTTCAACCAGCAGTTATATTTCTATCACAGGTGGAACATGTAGCTTGGGAACACTTGGTATAGGAGAAACAAAACAAGCTGTATTTTCTATTATTGTTGAGCAGGCTACCCCGATAGGTACAAGCATTGACCTGGACTTTGAATTAATATCAGGAGAATATTCTGTACAGAATATATTTTATCTGACCGTGGGCTTGATTTATGAAGATTTTGAAACCGGTGATTTTTCAGCTTTTAACTGGGAATTCGGCGGAAATGCACCCTGGATTGTAACTACTGAAAATCCTTATGAAGGTGTTTATTGTGCTAAATCCGGAGATATAAGCGACCAGCAATCATCAGAGCTATATATTACAATGGATGTTCTAACTGATGATAATATTTCATTTTTCAGGAAAGTATCTTCCGAAGGTGGTTGGGATTATTTACAGTTTTACATTGACGGTACTAAAATGGATGAATGGTCGGGCGAAGAAGGATGGGAAGAATTTTCTTATCCTGTTTCGGCAGGTACTCATACCTTTAAATGGGTTTATGATAAAGACTGGTCAGTAAGCAGTGGCAGCGATTGCGGATGGATTGATTATATTATCTTCCCTGCAGCATGTGGGGGTAACACATTGAGTGTTTCGGCTTCTGCAAATCCGGATCAGATTTGTTACGGTGAAAGTTCTCAACTGAATGCTTATGCGGCCGGTGGTACCGGAAATTATAGTTATGAATGGTCACCGACAACCGGGCTGAGCGACCCGAATATACAAAATCCCGTAGCATCGCCGCTTGAAACAACAAATTACACTGTTACGGTAAGTGATGGAAACACAAACACAACTGATGATGTAACCGTTTCGGTTCATCCTGTTCCCGAAACACCTATTATAAACCAGCAGGATGATCACCTCTGTTCAAGCGCTGCTGATGGCAACCAGTGGTACGATTCCAACGGATCAATAACCGGCGCTACCAGCCAGACTTATCACCCGACTGCCACAGATTATTATTATGTGATCGTAACTAATGAATTCGGTTGTTCTTCGAATCAATCGAATGTGATTTACTTTATTTATACTTCGATAGAAGAAAACCTTGCAAATAGTTTTAATATCTATCCTAATCCGTTTGTTGATCATTTTACTGTTGAATATGAACTTCAGGAGGAATCTACAGTAACAATAACTCTGTTTGACAAGCTGGGAAGAGAAATAGAAGCATCATCATACTCAAAACAAAGTCCCGGGTTTTATCAGTTAGATTTTACAAAACCGGAACTTCAACCGGGTATCTATTTTATCAGGATAGAGACCGGTACAATTAATATTACCAGGAAATTAGTATTATCGAAATAAAATGTTTAACTAAAAATTTTAAACTATGAAAAAATCATTATTTTTAGTAAGTATTCTGTTTTTACTTACATTTATCGTTTTTGCTCAAAAAGAGTGGATTAGCTTTACTTCTGATAATCCTGAACTTCCCCAGGTTGTCATTGAAGAACAAAATGACACTAAGATTATTCTGAATATTTCAATATCCGGAATGTATGTTTCCGGTTATATGGAAGATGGCAAGACATTTCAACGACTGGAACTCATTGAGGACAGAACAACAAAGGAGATTGGTAAACCTGAACTCCCAATGCTTAGTGAGCTAATTGGTATTCCGGCTAATAAGTTGGTTAATGTGACCATTCTAAAAAAGGAAACCACCAAACTTAATAATTATCTTGTGTATCCTTTTCAGACTCCCACAACTGATAATCCGGGCGGACATTCAAATGAATTTGTGATGAATAAAAAATTCTATAATGAAAGTAATTCCTATCCTGAGAATCAGATTTATCTTGACAAGCCCGGAATCTGGAGAGATGTTAAAGTTACCGGATTGCACATTATCCCGTTCGATTATAATCCATCTTCCGGAGATTTGGAAGTTGTAACAAATCTTAAACTGGAAATTGAGTTTTCCGGCATTGATACAAAACTGATTTTGAACAGAAGCAAACAAGTTGCACCTATGTTCTATAGAATGTACGAATCCAATATCCTTAACTTTCAGTCTTTGGGATACACCATGAAATACAAAGGAAATGATGATATAAAATATCTAATCATTACAAATACTACTGCCCTTAATTCCATTCAGCCTTTTGTTGACTGGAAAAATCAGCAGGGATTTAAAGTTGAGGTTAAAACTATGGAATCAGGATTTGATACTCCGCAAAATTTCAAGGATTATATCAGCCAATTATATTTAAGTGACAACCTTGAGTATATCTTAATGGTTGGAGATGCTTATCCTAATGGCGGTAATACCGGTGATCCGGATGATGTTCCGATGTACTGGTGGGAGCCTTCCGGAGAGGCTGGATCCTATTCTGATAGTTGGTACACTTGTATGGATGGGCCTGATGACCATTATGCTGATATTGCTATTGGCAGGTTTACTTATGATAACATTGGTGAACTGGATTTACAAATTCAAAAAACAATGGATCATTATTTCAATCCAGATGTAAATACCAACTGGGCTGAAAATTCTATTTTAATTGCCCATATGGAACAATATCCGGGTAAATATACACAGTGTTGCGAAGAGATCAGATTATATCCTTATTCCTTGCAAGTGCCCATCTTTGAACAGGCTTACGGTGGAGCCGGATATTCAAATACGGATGTTGTTAATTACGTAAATGCAAACTCTTGCGGAATTTTTAATTATCGCGGGCATGGTAGCGCCACAGAACTCTGGCAATGGTGCCCACAAGGTAGTTTTACAGCTCAACACGTAGACCAACTCACAAATGAAGACCGTTTATTTGTGTTCTTTGATGTTTGTTGTGATAATATGGATATAGTTGCTCATCCGGGAAATTGCCTTTGCGAATCGTTTATGAAATCAGATGTTGCATCGGTTGCAGTTAATGGTGCTATTATTCCTTCATACACTATTCCAAATCATGACTATGATAAAGAAATGTATAAAGCTGTTTTTGATGAAGGTATTTATAACATCGGCTACGTAACAAACTTTGCAAATGTAACTGTACTAAACGTTCATGGTAACCTTGGACGTTCAAATGTACGTACCTACCTCTGGCTTGGAGAAGCATCTTTAGAACCCTGGACTTTACAACCCGCTAACCTCACTGCAACTCATGATGATCAGATTTTCCTCGGACTTTCTGAGTTTTCTGTAACTGCAATGGGAACAGGTGGCCCCCTGGAAAATGCAATGGTATGTGTATCTAATGATGATGGAACTATTTATGGAGTAGCTTACACAGATGCAAGCGGTTATGCTGAGGTGGTTTTTGATAATCCGGTACAAAATCCGGGTACTGCAAAAGTTACAGTGACAGCTCATAATCATCTTCCCTATCAGGCTGATGTTCCGGTTATCCCTCAAAGCGGCCCTTATGTGATAAAAGAATCCTATACATTAAACGACCAAACCGGCGGTAATGGAGATGGCCTGATGGATTACGGTGAATCAATTTTACTATCACTTGCAGTAAAAAACGTTGGTATTACTCAAGCAACAAATGTTGTCGTTACATTATCCACAACTGATCCTTATATTACGTTTACTGATAACACCGAACCTTATGGAGCAATTGATCCCGACCAGATAGTTGAAGTAACCGATGGATTTGCTTTTGATGTTGCCAATGATATCCCGGATGGACATTATGTCCTTGTTGAAGTTGAAGCCAGCGGAGATGGAGATGATATTTGGAACAGTAGTTTCTCTATTGAAGGCCATGCGCCTTTACTTGAGCTTGGTGAAATAACCATATCCGATCCCACAGGAAATAATAATGGAAAAATTGATCCGGGTGAAACAGTTGATTTAATTATTGATATTGAAAATTCAGGCTCATCAGAAGCATTTAATATTCTTGGAGAATTATCAGCAACTGATCCTTATCTGACAGTAAATACAAGTCAGGTAACTTATGGCGACCTGACAGGTGGCGGAACTGCTAACGGAACGTTTAGTGTTACTGCTGCCGGTAATACACCTGCCGGTCATATCGTTGACTTTACTTTTGATATAACAGCAGACCTTGGAATTACAGGTTCCGGAACATTTAATGTTGTTGTGGGTCAGATACCGGTTTTAATTCTTGACCTTGATGGAAACGGTAATTCAGCACCGGCAATGGAAGCAGCTTTAAATGAAATGGAAATAGCTTATGAAAAACTAACATCATTCCCGGCAGATTTGAATCTCTATTCAACAATTTTTACCTGCCTCGGTATTTATAACATCAATCACGTATTATCTTCATCCGAAGGACAATTATTAGCTGATTATCTTAACAATGGCGGCAACCTTTATATGGAAGGCGGCGACACCTGGGCTTATGATAATCAAACAGCTGTGCATTCAATGTTTAATATTGACGGTGTTGCCGATGGTACCAGTGATATGGGAACGGTTCTTGGACAAAGCGGTACTTTCACTGAGGGTATGTCATTTAATTATTCGGGTGAAAATAACTATATGGATCATATAGATCCGATATTACCTGCATTTATGATATTTGAGAACCAGAGTCCAAACTATGGAACAGGTGTCGCTTATGACGAAGGTTCGTACAGAACTATTGGCACATCTCATGAGTTTGGCGGATTGGATGATGGAACTTCACCATCAACTAAAGAAGAGCTGATGGAAGAATACTTAGACTTTCTTGGAATATCAACAAGTTTACAAGCTTTATTTGGCTCAAATACTACTTCTGTTTGTGAAGGTGAAACGGTTGAATTTTATGATCAATCTACCGGAGATGTTATTTCATGGGAATGGTCGTTTGAGGGGGGTGCTCCGGGAAGCTCTTCATTCCAGAATCCGACAGTGATGTATTTTAATGAAGGAACTTATGATGTTACGCTTACAGTTTCGGATGGTGTAGAATATAACACTCTTACAATTGAAGATTACATTACAGTTGGTGTTATACCCGAAATACCGGCAACACCAACAGGAGATGATGAGGTTTGTACAAATTTTGTTCAGTTTTCTGACTATACAACCACCGGCGCTACCTTTGCCGATTCCTATATCTGGGAAATTTTACCGGCAGATGCAGGTACAATAACCGGAACGACTACTACCGGAACTGTAGAATGGACAACCAACTGGGAAGGCACTGCCTCGATCAGGGTTAAAGGTGTAAATGCTGGATGCGGCGAAGGTGAATCCTCGGAACCATTCGAGGTGCTATGTGAGATTTGTACGGGAATGGATGAATTATCAGGCACAAACGGTATTCATATCTTCCCAAATCCGTCAAATGGAGAATTCACCATTGAATTTAATGATAACATTGGGAAAACTGAAATCACAATAATGAATATACTGAACGAAATTGTCTTTGAAAGTAAAACAGAGATCGTTGCCGGAAAGTCAATAAATATTGATTTGAGTGGTAATTCGGAAGGAGTATATTTTGTGAAAATAAAGTCTGATAAATCCGGGCTGTTGCGGAAAATCATCATTCAATAATCACTATTAGATATCTAAAAAGGAAGCAGCCGCAATAGCGCTGTTTCCTTTTTTTTTGCAACAATTAAAATTTAAATAAACTAAATAGTAATAATCTTTAAGAATTAGAATTATTCAAAGTATGAAAATGAGAGCTTTAACTGTTGGGGTTATAATTTTTTTAACTGTTGTTTATGCAGGCAAGGGCTGGTGTGAAGGAAAAATGGAAGTTAAAGCAAAATTTTCAAACACATTCGAATATGTTGTTGACAATTCAAATGGCAACAACAATGGCAAGATCATCCCTGGCAAAATCGAAGATATTATCGTAACATTAAAAAATAACAACACGATATCTGTTGCCATTATTGACCTGGATGGTAATTACAACAGTGGCTCTGAAATGCAAACAGCAATAGAAGCTAATGGCATTTTGGTTGAATACATGACCGGTTTTCCACCTGACCTAAGTATTTATACTTCTGTTTTTGTATGTCTTGGCATTTACAGTTACAACCATATATTGACCTCTTTTGAAGGACAGCTATTAGCAGATTTTCTGAATAACGGGGGAAATCTTTATATGGAAGGCGGTGATACCTGGTATTACGATCCTCCAACTATAGTTCATTCCATGTTTAATATTTTTCCTGAGGCTGACGGGGCAAATAATTTGGGAACCATAAACGGTATGAATGGCACTTTCACGGAAGGAATGAGCTTTAATTATTCAGGTGAGAATAGCTGGATAGACCATATCAGCGCTATTTCTCCTGCTTTCGATATTCTCGAAAATCAATCGCCTAACTATGGAACAGGCGTCGCTTATGACGAAGGTTCATACAGAACCATTGGTACTTCCCATGAATTTGGCGGATTGGACGATGGCACTTCACCAACTACTAAAGAAGAATTGATGGCAGAATACTTAAACTTCTTTGGGATACCAACAAGTTTACAAGCTCTATTTGGCTCAAATACAACTTCTGTTTGTGAGGGTCAAACAGTAAATTTCTATGATCAATCATCAGGAGTAGTTATTTCATGGGAATGGTCATTTGAGGGGGGTGCTCCGGGAAGCTCTTCATTCCAGAATCCGACAGTGATGTATTTTAATGAAGGAACTTATGATGTTACGCTTACAGTTTCGGATGGTGTAGAATATAACACTCTTACAATTGAAGATTACATTACAGTTGGTGTTATACCCGAAATACCGGCAACACCAACAGGAGATGATGAGGTTTGTACAAATTTTGTTCAGTTTTCTGACTATACAACCACCGGCGCTACCTTTGCCGATTCCTATATCTGGGAAATTTTACCGGTTGAAGCGGGCGCAATTACAGGAACAGGCACAACCGGAACTGTAGAATGGACATTCAACTGGGAAGGCACTGCCTCAATCAGGGTTAAAGGTGTAAATGCTGGATGCGGCGAAGGCGAATTCTCGGAACCATTCGAGGTGATATGTGTGATTTGTACGGGAATGGATGAATTATCAGGCTCAAACGGTATTCATATCTTCCCAAATCCGTCAAATGGAAAATTTACCATTGAATTTAGTGATAACATTGGGAAAACTGAAATCACAATAATGAATATGCTGAACGAAATTGTCTTTGAAAGTAAAACAGAGATCGTTGCCGGAAAGTCAATAAATATTGATTTGAGTGGTAATTCGG
>JACKQG010003835.1_pt1 | contig 18008 bp, 14 predicted proteins | sample 8237621 | NCBI WGS metagenome assembly JACKQG01 (sample SAMN15677084, study PRJNA649215) | marine metagenome | biome: marine; feature: Black Sea; material: saline water; isolation source: suspended particulate matter (SPM) from the Black Sea western gyre | collected 2013-06-09/2013-06-10 | depth...
TGGGAGCTTCCGCCAAATTCATCGTCACCGGCGACATCACCCAGATCGATCTGCCGGAGAAACAGATATCCGGCCTGACCCAGTCACAAAGCCTGTTGAAAGATATCCCTGGTATTTCCTTCGTCTATCTCGATGAAAAAGACATCATCCGGCATAAACTGGTAAGCAGGATCATCAAAGCGTACGAAAAAGATTAGCCAAAAAGTTTGAACACTGATGACACTGATCAATACAGATCTACACCGATAAAAAATCTGTATTCATCTGTGTATTCTGTGTTCCATTTTTTATAAATTTCTATACCTTTACCGGACTAAAAAATATGATAACTATGCAGAACGTAATCCTCAAAACCGAATTCCACTTTCCCGGGCAAAAGAGCCTCTATAAAGGCAAAGTTCGTGACGTATACAACATTGACAACAAATACCTGGTGATGGTCACCTCAGACAGGATCAGTGCCTTTGACGTGGTCCTTCCAAAAGCGATCCCTTACAAAGGACAGGTATTGAACCAGATTGCTGTGAAATTTCTTGATGCTACAGCTGATATTTGTCCTAACTGGAAGATAGACAGCCCTGATCCAAGTGTTACGATAGGCAAATATTGTACTCCCTTTCCGGTGGAGATGATCATTCGTGGTTGCCTGACCGGAAGTTCCTGGCGCTCCTATAAAAAAGGAGCCCGGGAGATTTGTGGAGTACCAATCCCCGAAGGGATGAAAGAGCACGAGCGCTTTCCCGAACCCATTGTAACACCCACTACCAAAGCTACGATAGGACACGATGAAGATATCTCTAAAGAGGAGATCATCAGCCAGGGCCTGGTTTCAAAGGAGGATTATGATCTCCTGGAGAAGTATACGATCGATCTCTTCAGGCGTGGCACCGAAATGGCTAAAAAGAAAGGGTTGATCCTGGTAGATACGAAATATGAGTTTGGCAAAGGTGATGATGGGAGAATCTATCTGATCGATGAAATTCATACGCCCGATTCTTCTCGTTATTTTTACCTTGATGGATATGAAGAGCGTCAGGCCAAAGGCGAACAGCAAAAGCAACTTTCGAAGGAGTTCGTAAGGGAATGGCTTATCGATCAAGGGTTTATGGGACAAGAAGGGCAACAAGTTCCAGAAATGACCGATGAATTCATCCAACAGGTATCCGATCGCTACATTGAACTCTATGAAATGATCACAGGTGAGAGGTTTGTAAAAACGGACACGACAGAAGTTATCAAACGCGTTGAACAGAATATTTTTAACTGGCTATCAACACATTGACAAGCAGAGCATATGATCTCTTTTTCCCCGCCAAGAATGGATAAAAAAATCGTCGATGCTGTTGTCGACACCCTCTATTCAGGTTGGATCACTACCGGGCCAAAGACAAAGAAATTCGAGAAGATGCTTACCGCTTACGGCGGCCAACAGGCAACCCTCTGTGTCAGCTCAGGTTCAGCCGGACTCGAATTTGCTCTTCGCTGGTTTGGTGTCGGGGAAGGTGATGAAGTGATCGTGCCCGCTTATACTTACTGTGCAACCGCAAACGTTGTTCCTCATTGCGGGGCAAAAGTGATTTTTGTAGATGTCGGAGAAGATTTCAACATCTCCGTTGAAGCGATAGAGAAGGCTATCACCCCCCGGACAAAAGCGATAATCCCTGTTGACATAGCTGGTTTCCCCTGTGATTACAATGAGATCAATGCCCTGGTTAACAGAGAGGATATCCGAAAGAAATTCATGCCTGAAACGAATGAGCAGAAGGAACTGGGACGGATCTTGGTGCTTTCCGATGCAGCTCACTCGATCGGAGCCTGGTACCACGGTAAACGAACAGGATCGCTGACCGATATAACGGTCTACTCTTTTCATGCAGTTAAAACCATCACGACAGCCGAAGGAGGCGCGATTTGTTTGAATCTTCCTTCTCCATTCGACAATGAAGCTATCTACCAGGACCTCAATATTAAATCCCTGCATGGACAAACCAAAGATGCATTGACCAAAACACAGATCGGAAACTGGCGCTACGACATTGTAGAGCTCGGTTATAAGTTCAATATGACCGACATTCAGGCAGCGATGGGCATGGTGGAACTTGAGCGGAATGATAACGATATGCTGGTCCGACGAAAAGAGGTCTTTGATCGCTACACCACAGCACTTTCTGCCTATCCATGGGCTCAGCTACCCACTTATGAAACTCCTGAGAAACAATCTTCCTATCATGTTTTTCTCTTGCGGATCAATGGGATCAATGAAGAACAGCGGGATGAGATCATCCGGGAGATTTTCAAACGGGATGTGGCTGTGAATGTTCACTTTGTGCCTTTGCCGATGATGACCTACTACAAAGATGCCGGATACCGGATGCCGGATTATCCGATATCCTATGACAACTATTCCAGGGAGATCACGCTTCCGGTTTATTATGATCTGACAGATGAGATGGTTGATGAAGTAGTACGAGCAGTGGTGGAAGCGGTGGAAGAGGTTGTGAACTTGTGAATTGGTGAGGTGGTGAGGTGGTGAGGTGGTGAGGTGGTGAGGTGGTGAGGTGGTGAGGTGGTGAGTTAGAGAGTTGGTGATTCGAATTCTTGATATACTTTTATCGTCGATTGGACTAATTTTGACATTGCCGTTGATGCTGATCATCACTGTATTGATCCTGGTTGATTCCCGAGGTGGTATCTTTTTCTGTCAAATCCGGGTGGGAAAGAACGGGAAAGATTTCCGTCTGATCAAATTCCGTACGATGGCAACAGGTGCCGAACAAAAGGGGGGGCTGACTGTTGGCACACGGGATAGCAGGATCACGAGGATCGGTTGTTTCCTGCGAAAATACAAGCTGGATGAGATCCCCCAGTTGATCAATGTACTGATAAGTGACATGAGTATGGTTGGTCCACGGCCCGAGATCCGAAAATATGTGGAAATGTATTCTGATGAACAGAAAAAGGTATTATCGGTGCGGCCGGGAATGACTGATTATGCCTCCATCGAATACATGAACGAAAATGAGATCCTGGGGAGATCAACTGATCCGGAGAGAACCTATATCGAGGATATAATGCCGTCCAAAATTAAGTTGAACATGAAATTCATCGACAATCCTACGATTGGGAATTACTTTTCCATTATCTGGAAAACCGCGATAAGCATATTCATTTCACGTCTTTACTCCTCTTTTTCATAAACCCCTTTCATCACTTTTAAAAGCGCATTCAATTCATCAACTTTCTCCGGGTTATTGAGCTGAGTATAGGTAAGAACCATATTGTTGATCAGCCGGAGAATGATATCAACATTCGTGCAGGGAGTAAAGAAGGAGGGCTCAGGTTTGAGTTTCATCTGGCGGATAAAGAGATCGATCTCCCGGTGGGTAAATACGGCGCCTTTGTTAAACGGATTGATATAAAACAACACGCTCTGCTCCCCGGGATGAGCTTGGTGGAGATCTGAAAGGTAGGCCAGTATGAAGTGTTGCGGCAGATTTACTCCCTGTATCGGGATATTCAGCCGATGGGCAAGAATCATATATAATATCCCAAGTGTAAGCGGACTTCCTTTCCGGCTCTCAAGGAGTGTATTAATATATTGATTGGAAGAGGCATAAAGGTTGATGCGGTTGCCTTCAAATTTATGCATATCGTAAAGGATGTGATTCAATACCTTGACATTTTCAAGAGCGGTCAGGGTATCATTCAGTTCCAGCCAGGCATCCATTTTCATCTGTTCGATCTGGATAGTGATCTTCTCTCCATTCAGTTCTGGATCATCTGTTTTTGATACAAGAAGGAATCCCTGTAACAGATCGGAGGAGCCCAATTTCATCCAGTCGATCAAATCATGCTGAATGTTCTGCTGTCGGATCTGGTTGATAATGGACTTAATACGCTCCTGAACCAAGCCGTCGAAACTACTCTCCCGGGCTTGTTCCAGCTCAATTATCGCTTCGTCTCCAAACGCAAAGATTTTCTCCTGAATCACTCCGAATGTTTTATCATCCGGTTCATCCAGCAGATTGATCAGGGCTGATAACTGGTTTGACTCTGCCATATCACTTGCTCCCGGGTTTCATGCTTTTTACAAATATATCAATTTCACGGAAAAAGCTTGATGATCTCGCAAACTCTGTAATACCATGAGCCGTTTATTCCCGGGTTTTATTCGTATATTTGCTGAAAACCAATAAACGTATATTATGTCATCAGAAGTAGAAATTAACTGGAAAAGAATCACGCCTACCATTTTAATTGTTGTCGGAGTCATTTTACTGATCATCTTCTGGTCAAGAATGACTGTCACGGTTGAAGCCGGACATGGAGGAGTTTTATTCAGAACTTTTGGCGGAGGGGTTGATACGACAAGAACATTTGGAGAGGGTTTTCATGTTATCGCTCCATGGAACAACATGGTTGTTTATGAAACCCGGCAACAGGAAATTGCGGAAGACATGCAGGTGCTTTCATCTAACGGTCTGGAAATCAAAGTAGATGTTTCGGCCTGGTATCAGCCGCTATGGGGTGAATTGGGGAAGCTTCATGTGAAGATCGGCACAGATTACCTCAGACGTATTGTCATTCCGGCGATGCGATCGTCGGCACGAACGGTGATCGGCCGATACACACCTGAACAGATTTATTCGACGAAGCGGGACGCCATTCAGGCTGAGATCTTTGACGAGACAAAAGCGATACTGGATGAAAAATATGTTCAGCTGAACCGGGTGCTGATTCGTTCTATTATCCTTCCTCCCACGATAAAAACAGCCATCGAAAGCAAACTGAAGCAGGAGCAGGAAGCCCTAGAGTATGTATTCAAACTTGAAAAAGCTAAGCAGGAAGCTGAACGTCAGCGCATTGATGCAAATGGGAAAGCACGCGCCAACCGGATCCTCAGCGCCAGTCTGACCGATAAGATCCTCAGGGAAAAAGGTATCAATGCCACCCTGAAACTGGCAGAGTCAGCCAATGCCAAGGTTGTTGTTGTTGGCAGCGGAAAGGATGGCATGCCACTGATCCTCGGCGGCGGGAACTAATATCTGCCTGATCTGCTAAACTCTTACTCAATCAGATTGTATCGTTTTTTAGTAAAACTGTAGCCGAATTTTTCCAGTTCTTCCAGAACAGGCTTATACAACTCAGGTAAATTTGGAGGCATCCGAAATCCGGTTGCGACTATTTTTTTCTCGGCGACCAGCCGTGCAGAAATAGCAGTGGGAAGGGCAACGGCTCTCGACATGGCAGTTTCACCTTCTGGATCGCCTTTTACTACCATCGTAGCCGTTCTTTTTTCTTTTCTGCCCTGTTCAAACTCCGCAAGGACCTCAATATAGAGGATGATCATGTCTTTTTCTCCCGGAGCATATATCATGCGCTTCAGCATCCGGCTTAGAAGTACATCTAAATTGGTACCCACATCCAGAGGTATCTGCTCTTCCCCAAACAACCCAAGCCACTTCAGGCGGTGGATGATATCTGCACTCACATCTATCCCCAGGTAGTCAGCCACTTTCTTGCTGATATCTCCGGAAGGCTCTTTCCCGATCAATGAAGCAGTAAATTCCCGATATGATTGTCCTTTTAGAATCGCCTTTTTTTCATTGTCAAACAATCCCAGGGCTCTCATATATTTCATGTTGTTGCAATAGCCCGAATAGCGTAAAAGTCCGCGATAGAAAGAGACATTTTCATCCAGGCCAAACGGTTTGATGTATTTCTCTACATCTTTGTTGGCATAGGTTTCAAAGGTTCCAAGTCCTTCAATCTCCACAAACCAGAAATGTTCGAATAACTTATCCCCCGGAATAAAGATCCGTTTTCCGTTTTCAATGAATGCTCCGGATGTTTGGGCAGCCACAAACACCGTGTATGGATCCCAGCAGAATTTGTATCCGAAGGGATTGTTATTGGATTCAAAGGAGGGGATCCCGCTGCCGTATGACTTCAGACTCAATACATCTCCTCCGTCACGCCTGATCTCGTCGAGTACCAGCTGGGTGCCGAAATGATCCATTCCGGGAACTTCTCCCAACTCATTCAACACCAAAATTCCTGCCTTCTCAACTTCCTCTTTCATCTCCATCAATTCGGGTACTTCATACGAGGCAGTGATCATATTTTTCCGGAATTTCAAACAAGATCTCAAAATGTGGATGTGAACCGGTTTCGGCGCCATGCTGATCACCACATCTGCATCCTTGACTACATTATCTAGTTGCCCAGAATCATTGTTTTTCCATTCAAGAGCTGTACATTCCGGTCTGTTATTTTTAATCTCAACTGCTTTTTCAACAAACATGTCCATCAACACAACGCGAAAACCTGCATGGTCAATGAAATAATCAACCATAGGCTTAACCATCAAACCTGCTCCTATTATTACGATATTTTTCATGATTTTGGATTTTTTCAGCAAAAGTATAAATATACAAGAATATATACTCAGTCCAACATCCTATATCCAACATCCAATATCCAACATCCAACATCTCAATTTTCTGTACCTTCGTTCCATGAAGATCGAGATCATCAACATTGGCGATGAGATCCTGATCGGACAGGTAATCAATACCAATGCAGCCTGGATGGCGGAGGAGCTGAACCGAAATGGATTCAAGGTGTTTCAGTTCACGGTAATTTCTGATAAGCGTGAGCACATCCTTCAGGCTTTGAACGATGCTCAGAACCGTGCCGACCTGGTCCTGGTCAGCGGGGGTATCGGACCGACCAGAGACGACATCACCAAACAGACCATTTGTGAGTTTTTCGAGACGAAGCTGGTATTCAATCAAGATGCTTTCCGGGATATTGAAATCCTCTTCGGCAGACGGGGATATAAAATAACTGAGCTGAACCGCAAGCAGGCTGAATTACCTGAAAGTTGTATTCCTCTGCCTAATCGGATGGGAACAGCCCGGGGGATGTGGTTTGAAAAGGAACGAGGCTCGAGGGACGAGGGACGAGGGACGAGGGACGTGGGACGTGAGGCGAATAATGAAGATGAATCCGGGATCCGGGATCCGGGATCCGGAATCTTTGTATTTCTTCCCGGTGTTCCATTCGAGATGAAAGATCTCTTTACCCGTGAGGTTATTCCTCGCCTGAAAGAACGTTTTACACCAACCACAATTTATCATAAAACGGTGATGACACAGGGCAAAGGAGAGTCGTTTATGGCTGATATCCTGGAGGCGTGGGAGAACAATCTGCCGAAGCACATCAGCCTGGCTTACCTCCCTCAACCGGGGATTGTCCGGCTCCGGTTTACCGCCGTGGGCGAGCAGCAGGAAGAGCTGGAAACAGAGGTCGATGACGAGATCCGGAAGTTACACAAACTCATTCCCGATCTGATTTTTGGATATGATACGGATACCCTGGAAGCGGTAGTCGGACAACTTTTAATGGTGAAAAACCAGTCGCTCGCCACGGCGGAAAGCTGCACCGGTGGATATATTGCTCACCTGATCACATCCATTGCAGGCAGTTCCAGTTACTTTAAAGGATCCATAGTCGCTTACTCTAACGAAGCCAAGCAGAACATCCTCTATGTGAAGGAGGATAGCCTGGTCGCTCACGGAGCTGTCAGCGAGCAGGTTGTGCTCGAGATGGCCCTGGGAGCACGGGATCGTTTTCGGACCGATTATTCGATCGCTACCTCAGGGATTGCTGGCCCAACAGGAGGGACTCAGGAAAAACCGGTTGGAACTGTTTGGATTGCCATTGCCACACCCGAACGGGTTTTTGCTAAACACTATCTGTTCGGGAACAACCGGGAAAGGAATATCCGGAGAACGGCACTGCAGGCGTTGAATTTGTTGAGGAAAGAATTATAGATATATCTTTCAATTTTTACTATGTTTGTAATTCGTTATGATAGACTGGATTAAGAAAACATCCGCATTTATCTTAATTCTACCAGTACTTCTGCTGGTTCTGCATGATGTGATCCCCCACCATCACCATGCTAATGGAATTCATGGGGTGGTGTGTTCACACCATGAAGCCTCTGATTGTGAAGATGGGGATCATCATACCGACATTCAACTTTCTGAATCGCATCACTCATGTGATATTGAAAACTGTGAGGCGTGTCATTTTCCTGATGAATTTGTTATCGACGACACCTATCGGAAATCACTTTCTATACTACCTCCACACACGTTATTTTCATTCAACGTTGACAATCCAATACAAATTACCCCATTTCTACAAACAATCCACCACGAGCGAGGTTATCTCCTGACATTTAATAAACGTGGTCCTCCCACAAATTTCGCCTGATCATTCTACTTTATTTTATTTTTTTTCATACAAATCAATACTGATTTATCTCGTTAATTATTTCAAAATGAAAAAGTTATTTGCAATTATTGCTCTATTATCCCTTGTGCTGGCAGGCTGTCAAGATCGTTCAACACAGGCTGCGGCAGATAGCCAGGACAACGAAAGTCTCAGTTATACCATTTTCTCAGAGGATTTGGAGTTGTTTGTTGAATTTCCTACTCTGATCGTAGGTGAAAGTACAACCTTTATCACACACTTTACGAAACTTGGTGATTATAAACCTCTGCAGGAGGGAGAGCTGACACTTTCGTTGACCGGGCCATCCACTCAATCTATTGTTGTTGAAGGCCCGGTACGACCCGGGATATTTGAACCAACAATTATTCCTGGCACGCCAGGGATTTTTAATCTGAGTTTTACCATTGAAACAGAAACACTCATTGTAGAATTCATTATTGAAGACCTTGAGGTATTTGCTGATGATGAAGCAGCAGTTGCCTATGCAGCTGAATGTGCAGATCATGATCAGGGAGGGGGTGGCATCAGCTTTTTAAAAGAGCAAGCCTGGAAAATCGATTTTGAAACGCAACCTGTTGAAGCATCAAATTTCCAGGAAATAATCAAAACGACTGGGAAAATTTTGCCCGCCCAGGGAGATGAATATATCATCACTGCCAGGCATGGTGGAATAGTGGTGTTCCGTAAATACAATATCTTCTCGGGAAACAAAGTACGGAAAGGGGAATCGTTGTTCAATCTTTCTGCAAGCGGATTAGTGGATGATAACATCAAAGAACAATATTTACAGACATTGGCTAAATATGAAAAAAGTAAAGCTAACTATACCCGTAATAAATCTCTTGTCAAGGATCAATTAATCACCGAGAGTGAGTTTCTTGAAAGTAAGTATGAATTCGAGATCGACAGCAATGCCTATCAGGTGATCCTGAAAAATTATTTAGAAGGAGGAGCCGAAATCAGGTCTCCCGAGACAGGATTTATACAACGGGTATATGTATCTGAAGGAGAGTTTGTTGAACAGGGGCAGCCCCTGGCATCAATTTCATTGAATCAGAATTTGATTATTGAGGCAGATGTACCTCAGCAATATTTTCACAAACTCGGATTCATCACCTCTGCGAATATAGAAACACCTTACGACAACAAGATCTATGATATTGACAAACTGAATGGTCGCTTGATCTCTTATGGAAGAAATACAGACCCTTCAGGTTTATATACCCCCATCTATTTCCAAATAAAAAACCCTGGAAAATTAATCCCCGGCTCTTTCATCGAAGTTTTTCTTAAGGCCAAACCTGTCAGGGATGCTATCGTCATTCCCCGAACCGCCATCATTGAAGAATTCGGTAACTACTATGTATATATTCAGACTGGTGGAGAGACATATGAAAAGAGTGAAGTTACGATAGCAAATGATGATGGGATCCATGTCATGATTCGTGAAGGTCTTCATGAAGATGACAGGGTTGTCACAAAAGGAGCCTATCGAATCAAACTAGCCTCCATGAGCAGCGACCTTCCATCACACGGCCATGTGCATTAACTGAACTTAAAAATTTGATATCGTGCTAGATAAAATCATAAAATATTCACTCAACAACCGGCTTATTATTTTGGTGAGCGGTCTGCTGGTCCTATTAGCCGGGTCATATATTACCTCCAGGATAGAGATCGATATTTTTCCGGATCTGAATGCTCCCACTGTTGTGGTGATGACTGAAGCGCACGGGATGGCTTCTGAAGAGGTTGAAAAACTGGTTACATTTCCCATTGAAACCGCTATCAACGGGGCTACAGGTATCCGCCGGGTTCGTTCCTCATCGTCTATGGGATTCTCTATTGTGTGGGCCGAGTTCAATTGGGGAGTTGACATCTATAATGCCAGGCAGATTGTGAGTGAGAAGCTACAAACCATCAATGACGTATTACCTGTGGGGATTGGAAATCCCATGCTTGCACCACAATCTTCATTGCTGGGGGAGATCATGATATTCAGTATCAGTTCCGACTCCATTGATCCGCTTCACCTTCGTACCCTGGCCGAATGGGAAATCCGACCTCAGCTTCTTGCTGTTGGCGGCGTTGCCCAGATAACCATCATCGGAGGAGAGTATAAGGAGTACCAGATCCTGGCTGATCCTTATAAAATGAAAAACTATGATGTGACTATGAATGAGCTCCTTGAAGCGAGTCAGTCGACCAATGAAAATGCTTCAGGAGGATTTATCAATGAATTTGGGAATGAATATATCATCAGAGGAATTGCCCGAACTACGGATATTGAGGAGATCGGGAATACGGTTATTAAAATGCGTGAGGGAGCTCCGGTATTGCTGAAGCATGTTTGTGCGATAAAAATTGGAGCTGCGCCTAAAATAGGGGACGGATCCTACAGAGGAGAGAGCGCCGTGGTAATCACAGTGAATAAACAACCGAATGTGAATACCATTGACCTGACCAAAGAGCTGAATGAAACGATTGTTGAAATCCAGGAAAAACTTCCGGATTACATCCAATTCAACAAGGATATTTTTGAGCAGGCTGATTTCATCAACATCGCTGTGAGCAATGTGAGGAAAGCGCTTCTTGAAGGGGCACTGTTCGTGATTGTTGTTCTTTTTATTTTTCTGATGAGCTTCCGTACAACCATTATATCCGTGGTAGCTATTCCTCTCTCACTGCTTGTCACTGTGTTAACATTGAAGTTATTCGGTTTTACCATCAATACAATGAGCCTCGGGGGTATGACAATCGCTATCGGGTCACTTGTAGATGATGCGATTATTTATGTGGAAAATATCTATAAGCGATTGAAAGAGAATGTCAGAAAAGAGAAATCAAAGCGAGGGCCTTCTCTTCAGGTGGTGCTGAATGCTTCCCGTGAGATCAGGTCATCCATTCTCAATGCCACATTTATCATCATCATTGCATTTGTTCCATTGTTTTTCCTGGGTGGTATGGAAGGAAGAATGTTAAAACCTCTTGGGATCGCTTATATCGTTTCCCTTTTTGCATCGCTGATCGTGGCAATGACCGTTACTCCGGTACTTTGCAGTTACATGCTTACGAATGAAAAACGTCTGATCAAACGAAAAGTCGGTAGCTGGGTAACCCGAAGCCTGACATACTTTTATATGCTCAGTTTAAAGCAATCTCTGAAGCAGAAATGGATCATTGTTTCCGCTTCAACGATCCTGTTTATTCTGGCTTTTATTGTTTTTCTCTCTTTTGGAAGAACCTTTCTCCCCCCTTTCAACGAAGGCTCCCTGGCCATCAACATAGCAACTATACCCGGGATCTCCCTTGAAGAATCAAACAAGATAGGTGTGGAAGCGGAGAAAATCCTTCTGGCTATTCCTGAAGTGACAACAACATCCCGTAAAACAGGGAGAGCTGAACTGGCAGAACACTCTTTTGGGGTCAACGTAGCTGAAATTGAAATACCTTTTGTTCTTAAAGAGAGATCACGGGCAGAGTTTCTGCAGGATGTCAGGGATAAGCTGGGACAGATTCAGGGGATTATCATAGAGGTAGGCCAGCCCATCACCCACCGAATCGATCACATGCTATCAGGGACACGAAGTAATATTGCAATTAAACTATTCGGCACCGATCTCAGGGAGATGTATATGCTGGCCATGGAGATAAGAAACAGTATTGAAAATGTGGAAGGCATCGCCGATCTTAATGTGGAGCAACAGATCGAAATCCCTCAGATCCAGATCAAGCCAAAACGAGACATGCTGGCTAAATACGGTATTCCTGTAAGCGATTTCATCCAGTTTGTAGATGTGGCTTTTGGCGGTGAAAAGATCTCTGATGTTTTTGAGGAGGAGCGTTCGTTCGACCTGGTTCTACGTTTTGATGATCCTTACCGGGGAAGTTTGGAAGCCATAAACAATGTGCTGATCGATACCGATAGTGGTACAAAGATCCCCTTGAAAGCCATTGCCGATATCTCATCTACATCAGGGCCTACTTCGATCAACAGAGAGAATGTAAAACGAAAAATCGTAATTTCAGCAAATATCGCCGGGCGGGATCTGCGCAGTGTTGTTAATGATATTCAAAAACATATCGGCGATGAGATCGTTTTTCCGGAAGGGTATTCCATCCAATACGGTGGTCAGTTTGAAAGTGAAGAGAGGGCTTCACGGATCATCCTTTTCACCTCCCTTGCTGCCATCATTGTCATATTCCTGATCCTTTACCAGGAGTTTAAAAAATCATCCCTGGCATGGATTATTTTACTCAACCTGCCTCTGGCATTGATTGGCGGGGTGGCGAGTATCTGGATCACCTCCAGTGTGTTAAGTATTCCGGCTATTATTGGATTTATCACCCTCTTTGGCATTGCTACACGGAACGGGATTTTATTGGTCTCCAAATACAGAAATCTTGCTAAAGAGGGATATAGTCTCCAGGATACCGTGATCAAGGGATCAATGGACCGCTTAAGTCCTATTCTGATGACGGCACTGACCGCCGCACTCGCCCTGATCCCACTGGCAATTGCAGGTGATAAACCGGGAAATGAGATACAAAGCCCGATGGCCGTAGTGATACTGGGCGGATTGCTATCCTCTACCCTGCTGAATGTATATGTGGTTCCGGTGGTCTATACACTAATGAATTCAAAAAAATCAAATCATGAAAAATAAGATCTTATTCCTTGCCTTCTTGTTGACAGTTTCAGGAAGTGCTTGGGGACAGTCATACAACCAGGTCATGCAGATGATCCAGCAGAATAATCTATCTATTGCTGCTTCACAGAAATATCTTGAAGCCGAAACATACAACTACAAGACCGGCCTGGCCCCGGAGGATCCGACTGTTGAGTATGGCTATTTCCCGGGGAATAAATCCTCGATCGGGATCAAGCAAACCCTCGATGTAACGATGGGATTTGATTTTCCAACAACCTATTTCAACAAAAAGAAGATCTCCAGAAGCCAGGCAGAAAACATCTCCTACCTGACGCAAAACAAAATACAGGACATCTTGCTCATAGCAAGGGATTACTATTTTGAGATCGTCTACCTGAATAAATACCACCTGGTGTTAACTAAAAGGAATGAGCAGGCGCATGCCCTGCTTGAAGCGTATCAGGAAAAATTCAATAAAGGGGGTGTGAACATTCTTGACCTCAATAAAGCAAAGATGGAGCTTGCGGAGGCCGAAAGCCGACTTCGCCTGAATGAGTCGATGATAGCTATTTATACGGAAAAGCTGAGCATGCTGAACTACAGCAATAAATTAGTTGTTTTTGATACTCTTTATCCTGTAATCCAGTTACAAAGCTTTGACACACTATATAATGAATTGGTTGCGATGCATCCTTTGCTAAAAAGTTCTTCCATGGAGACTGAGCTGGCTAATCAGCAGGTTTCTCTGAGCAGATCAGAGTGGTTGCCCGACCTGGAGGTGGGCTATTCAGGAGAAGATATCAAGGGTGATATTTTCCAGGGAATTAAAGTGGGAATAAGCATTCCTTTGTGGCACGACCTGAACAAAGTGCGCTATTCAAAGATGCACGCCGAATTTGCCCGGTTGAATGAGAAAAGGATATACAACCAGACGGAGTCGTGGCTCCGTCAAAAATATACAGAGGTACTGGCTCTGAAAAAAAACTATGAAGAGTACGAGCAGGTATTAACTTCATCCAATAGCCTTGCTATGCTCGAAAAATCCCTGAAGCTGGGACAAATCTCGTTGATCGAATACCTTTTCGAAATGACCTATTACTACAGGATGTATGACCAATACTTGTTTTACGAAAAGTCCTATCACCTGGCTTTGTCGGAGATGTATAGGTTTAATTTGTAGAGGTACACGTTTGTCGATTCTTTTCTGTTTTTTATCGAAATCCCTTGACTTTTATGTTTCAATAGTTATATATTTGTAAACTTCATTATTTATGAAGTATATAGAAAATTGAATATCATGAGCAATCGATCAAAGTTACGGATGTCTGTCGGACTCTTTTACCCGATAGCCATGATCTCCTGTTATATCATCGCTATCGCTGAATGGGGAATCCGTTCGTGGCTCATCAGGGAAGGGATGGATATCCATCAGATGCCATTTCTAACCTATTATATATGTGGTGCGTTTTTTATCTCGATGGGGATCTACCAGTGGTTCAAATACCGGCTCTGGGTATACCTGGTAATTGGGATTCTGGTAGGCTTTTTATGTGTCCAGGGGCCGACAATGATCACCAATGATTACTTCTTTACAAAAGCTTCTTATTTCATTACGCTATTTGTCCTGGCTCTCTTCGTGATCCTTAACTGGTCAACCCTGTATGGACAGGAGCGTTATGAGATCAACTCCAGGAGACTCTTCAAACTGGCAGCCGAATTGATTGTTGAAACAGCCGATGGTTTTACCGACCGCCCTTTTTATGCCGGAGAGATCAAGGCCTCGCAGGACGAATTGCTTGGATTTTCAAGGTTTCTGGAAGGTAAATATGTAGCCAGGGTATTTCATGAAGAGAGAACAATTTTCCTGACTTTTTCTCTGAACAGAAGCCTCATCACCGTAGTAAAGCCAAAAGAGGTGAGTCATATTTCTATCAATGAGTCAGGTATCATGACTGTATTTATCTCCGAATCAGACTACAGGCAATATCGCAGAACTTACAACTTTAACCAGCTCTGCCAATCCATCGGAGAGGTCTGCAAAAGGTTTATGGAATATTATCAGCAAGGGCTGGAGGCACGGATCATCACCGAATTGAAAACAGCCCGATAACAGAAAAATCACAAATGACAAGTACCAAATTTCAAATAAATTACAATTTTCAAAAAAACAAGGAAACAAACAGGAGGATATTATGAAATACAAAGTACATCGTTTTGACATCAACATGGAAAGAGATCAGCACCAGCTGGAACGAATGCTGAATAGTTTAAAAGGCGAAGTGGTCTCCATCATTCCAAATGTGGCAAAAACCACTCTTTTCCAAATCTATGGCATCACCCGAAAAGTTAACTTTCTGCTAATCGTGGAAAAAGTAAACTAAACCTTAAAAAACAGAAAAATGAGAAGGTCTATAATTAGTATCAGCATAATGATGTGTTTAGTCTCTTTGCAAGGGTATTCACAAAAAGAGGCCATCTACAAACATCCGACGTTGGGTTTTCAGTTTACAGCCTCAGAAAATTGGCAAAGGATGAATCATCCGAAGGATAAGTTGATATATGAAATGGCGGATCCACAGGGTGAAATTCATGTCATCTTATGGGTGACCGAAACAGAAAGTGGTCCGAAGCATTACCTTGAAAAAATGGCAGACATGAAAGGGTTGCGGGTAACCGGGGATCCACTAAATATGGCCGTAAACGGACGTAAAGGGTGGGTAATCAAGGCAGAAGGAGAGGTCAATGGCATTGAATCAACTGTTTTCATCCTCTCCATTCCGATGACCGGGGAGAAGTATGTCCATCACAAAAACCACATAGCTCAATACATCATGCAGATCTGGTGCCCCACGGAACTCCTACCTCAAAAAGTGAAAGAGATAGAAACTATTCACAAAAGTGTTGAAATACAATAGTTTATTTGTTAAAAAAATAATCATTAAAAGAAATCCAATGAAAACTTTACAATTAGTAATCTATGCCCTATTGCTGGTATTCATCGTTCCAAAATGTGCTTCTGCACAACAAGAACAGGTTGGAAAAACCGGCGAAAAAACCCTCTACTATGGAGTGGAGATCAACGATGTCTTATGCGGGTATGCGAAGGTGACATCCGTTTCCGAGGAGAAAGATGGGAAAACTGTCGACAAACTTGAAGGTACTGTTTTCCTTAAACTCTCTGTCCTGGGTGGCGGTATGGATCTTAAAATCACCTATCTCTATTTCGCAGATCCATTGACAGAACAGTTTTTCTTCAATACCACAACGGTACAAACTGGTGATACCAGAATGGAGTTCGCTACAGAGGTTCTTGATGATACCATCTTTTTTGAGTCTGTTTCTGCAAAAGAGACAAAGAGCTTCCCTTATACACAGGATATCATTCTTGAGTCCCCCCTTACTACGATTCACATAGTGAATGATTTCATCAAAGGGGATGCTACAAGTAAGGATTATAAGATCTATGATCCAAGTCGTGGAGAGATCTATGAGAAAACTTTTACCAGAGTTGGTGAAGAAGATCTTGAGTTAGCCGGGACAACATACCAATGCCTTGTGGTGGAGGAGATGAATCCTGCACTGGGACTCAAAGCGAAGCAATGGTATGATATCGCTTCCGGATTGAATGTGCAGACTCTGATCTCCAACCGGAGAATCTACTTAGCAAATTCTTCTGTGGTTAAAAAGATCACTACGGTTAATATGGATGATATTTTGTTTGCCAAAGTCAATACGAAAATCTCCGACATTCATAATATCGACTACATGAAGGTCAGGGGAAAGATTGAGTCGGCCGGTGAGCAACTTACACCAGAGAGTCTTAACCACCTTGGGCAAACCTTCACCGGGACCGTCACGGACAACGTGATTGACGGGGTTTTTGAAATAACTGCAGGAAAATATGATGGCACCGATGCTCCTCTATTTCCTCCAGACTTTACAAACGATACTGATTTGGAAAAATATCTGAAGCCGGAAAACCTGATCGAATCTGACGATCCCATATTGATAGAGAAGGCTAAGGTGATCACGGACGGTTCAGCTGATTCCTGGGAAGCCGCAAAACGGCTCAGCAAGTGGGTAGCAGAGAACATCGAAGGAGCTGTTCCGGGTGGAACATCTGCCATCAACACCTATAAAACCCGGCAGGGTGAATGCGGATCACACTCCCGGTTGCTGGCTGCTTTCTGTCGGGCAGTTGGCATTCCTGCAAGACTGGCTGTCGGATGTATGTACTCTTCACTCTATAATGGAAGTTTTGGTCAGCATGCATGGACGGAAGTTTACATGGGTGATGCAGGCTGGATCCCTGTCGATGCTACTGCCTTCGAGATTGACTTCATCGATGCGGGTCACATTCGCCTTGGAATTGGAACCTCCTTCAATCCTAAGGAGATGGAGATCCTGGAATATAGAATGGCAGGAGGTACAACAACTGCTGCTGATACCATCCCTGTTGAATTTCAACCCTATCTGGGAAAATACACTGATCTGAGCCGGAACCGGGTGTTTACAGTGGCCTATCAAGACAAGAGTGTAGCCGTGGATATACCCGGACAGATGGTTCTGGTGTTAAATGAGCCGGATGAAAATGGCTACTGGTATCCGAAACTAACCCGTCAGCTATATTTCCAGTTTCCAAAAAATACAGTTGGTACAGTGGAAAAACTACTCGTCACCCAGATGGTGCCTATTCCAAGAAAAGCTGATCTCGACACATTGCCATCCGATGTTCCGAAAATCCTCCTTCCTTACATCGGGATTTATGACCTGCCCCAGGCGAAACTGACTGTTCCTGTATCTTATCAGGAAGGGAACCTTTCCATCCCTGATCTGATAGGCAGAACGAATAAACCAGTGATTCTACTGGAAAAAGATGGGAAATGGAATTCTGAAGACGGGAAATATACCATCAGGTTTGAGAAAAATGACACAGGCACCGTGGTCAGGATGGTCGCTGCTATTCACTTTACATTTACCCGGGGCGAACCTGCTGCCAATATCATCGAAAAGGTTATTGAAGAGAAGGGAATCGATGCAGGATTGGAG
>JACKQG010003836.1_pt1 | contig 18003 bp, 16 predicted proteins | sample 8237621 | NCBI WGS metagenome assembly JACKQG01 (sample SAMN15677084, study PRJNA649215) | marine metagenome | biome: marine; feature: Black Sea; material: saline water; isolation source: suspended particulate matter (SPM) from the Black Sea western gyre | collected 2013-06-09/2013-06-10 | depth...
CGTTTTAAAATCATCTTTCATGTTAGTAAGGAAGACCTGAACATCAACAATATTATCCCAAGAGGAGCCAGCATCTTCCAGAATAAATCGAATATTTTCAAAAACAGAATGACATTGAGCTTCAATATCGTAATTGTCTATATCTCCACTAGCATTTAGTGTTACACCAGGAATATCAATTTGGCCTGCTTTTCTTGGCCCTACACCAGATAAAAACAATAAATTCCCAACTTTACGAGCATGAGGATATAGCCCTACTGCCTGAGGCGCTCTATCTGAATTAAATTTTTCTCCGTTCATTTCTTTAAATTTCTTTATACATATAATAATGAGGACCTATTGCTTCAATGTCAAAAAGCTCTCCGATAATCTTAAATCCTACAGATTTATAAAAATTGACTGCTCCTAAACGGGCATTACACCACAGTATATCACAATCACTTTTTTTAAGTTCTTTAAATGATTCTACCATTAAATTTCTAGCATAACCTTTTCTTTGAAAGTTAGAATCAGTTGCCATTCCTCTTAATCTATATGCATTATTCGATTTTATTTTCATTGATGTCTGAGCATAAAATGTTGCGCAGGTTACAATTTTTCCATCTAGAATACAAGCCATGTGAAAAGTGCCCTCTTCATAATCCTTCAAATAAGATGTGGTAGAAAAATCTTGTCCTTTTCTTAATTCTGAATGCCTTAAAGGTTTAATCTTCTCAGCATCTACTTTATTTATTTCAACTTGCAATTGTGCTATCATCTTTATATTTTAACACATACATTTTTAGATTCTGTGAAAAATTGAAGAGATTTAAAACCTCCCTCCCTTCCAACACCTGACTGCTTCATCCCCCCAAAAGGAATTCTTAAATCTCTAAGCAACCAAGTATTAATCCATACAATACCAGCATCAATATTTGCAGCAACTCTATGGGCTTTACTTATATTTTCGGTAAATATAGAAGCTGATAAACCGTACCTTGTAGAGTTAGCCATTTCTACTACCTGTTCTTCTGTTTTAAATGGAATTAAAGATACAACAGGTCCAAAAATCTCTTCTTGATTAATATCACAATCAGAAGAAAGTCCTTCAATAATTGTAGGCTGAAGATAGTAGCCATTTTTCAAAACTCCTTCAAGTATTTCCCTCTCTCCACCAATTAAAATTTTTGCTCCTAAAGTTTTTGCTAACTCAATTTTCTCTAAAATTTTCTCCATATGACTTTTGGAAACTACCGCTCCTAAATTAGAGGATGCATCTTTTGGATCTCCTACTTTTAGTTTTGCTGTTTTGGCAACTAAAGCATCTTTAAATTTATCGTAAATCTCTTCTTGAACAAACAGACGAGAACCACACAAACAAATCTGACCTTGATTGGTAAATGCTGCACGAGCTGCCATACTTACTGCCTTATCAAAATCAGCATCTGCAAAAATGATGTTAGGGTTTTTACCTCCTAATTCCAAGGAAAGTTTTTTGAACATTGGTGCGGTAACTGTAGCTATATGCTTTCCGGTAACGGTACCTCCAGTAAAAGAAACAATAGGCACATCAGGATGAGTAGTTAAGGGGTCTCCCGTTTTACTTCCCAATCCGTGAACGATATTTAAAACTCCTTTTGGTAATCCTGCTTCAATACAAATTTTACTTAATATATAAGCCGTCATTGGAGTAACTTCAGAGGGTTTTGCTACTACTGTATTTCCTGCAGCAAGAGCTGGAGCAATTTTCCATGTCAATAAATATAAAGGTAAATTCCAAGGAGAAATACAAGCCGCTACACCAACTGGTTGACGTAAAGTATAGTTAATAGCCATTCCGTCCATTTCATGCATTTCGGAGCTATCGTGTAGTATTGCGCCAGCAAAAAAACGAATATTAGCAGGGGCTCTTGGAATATCCACATGAGCAGCCAAAGATTCTGGTTTTCCATTGTCTTTACTTTCTGCTTTTATTAGTTCATCAGAATATTTTTCAATGGTATCTGCTAGTTTCATTAGTATGTCAGAACGCTTTTGTTTTGTGGTTTTACTCCAAGTTTTAAAAGCTTCCTTAGCTGCTGCTACTGCATTATCAATATCTTTTTTTTCAGAATCCGGGATTAAGGAATATACCTGCCCATTAGATGGATTATAATTATCCAAATAATTTCCGCTTGTTGGTGCTACCAACTCCCCATTTATATAATTTAGAATATTTTCCATTTATAAACTTGCTGTTCTACCTCCATCTACTGGCAGGTTAATACCATTAATATAACTTGCTGCTGGACTACATAAAAAAGCTACAGCATTTGCTACTTCATTCGCCTGTCCAAATCTATTAGCAGGCACGGATGATTTCATTAAATCTGCAATTTGTTCTTCAGTTCTTCCTTGTGCCTCTGCTTTCTTTGTAATCAAAGTTTTTAATCGGTTTGTATTGGTAAATCCTGGCAATACATTGTTTACGGTAATTCCATAAGCACCTACTTCAATAGAAAGAGTTTTTGCCCAAGAAGCAACTGCTGCTCGTATTGTGTTGGAAACTCCTAATCCAGGGATTGGCGCTTTTACTGAAGTAGAAATAATATTGATAATTCTACCAAAATTAGCTACTTTCATTCCATTTATTACTTTTTGTACCAATAGCTGATTGTTTACTAAATGCATTCTGAATGCATCTTCAAAAGATTCAGTATTTGCATCAGTAATTGGGCCTCCTGCAGGACCACCAGTATTATTAATTAGGATGTGATAATCATCAGCAAGGGTAGATATTCTTCCTTTTAAACTTTGGCTATCCGAAAAGTCAATACAGATAAAAGAGTGGATTTGCCCCTTACTTTTATCCAATTCATTTAGCACATCTAAAAGTTTACTTTCATTTCTGGCAATAAGAGTAATGTTTGCTCCTAATTTTGCCAATTCAATTGCAGATGCCTCACCAATTCCTTGTGTGCTACCGCATACAATTGCATTTTTATTTTTTAAATCTAAGTTCATTTATTCTATAATTATTTTTTTCTCTACCGTTCCATCATCATAGATGTAAAAGAGAGGTTCGTTCTTTTTACCTTTATTTTGTCTTCCTAAAACATCAATAATGCTAATAAGCTTTCTATCCCTTATTATATTAATATCAGTGATAGCTGTTGATGTTGGATTATATGTTAATATACAAGTGTCAGATACAAACGCACCAGTACTATATTGATATACAAAATACATAGTTAAAGGATAAGTAGCATTAGTGTTACTAAGAATAGAATAATTATACCAAGTTGTATCATAATTAAAGGCTACAAATAAATTCATATTACCTGTTTGTATAGTGTCTCCATTTGCATCAATTGTAAAGGCAACGTGTGGATAATTCAAAATAGAATTATAACCATTATATATAGCTATATTCATTGTTAAATTAGTATTATCAATTATTACATCTGTTATTAAAAGTGAATCTGAGCAGTTAAGATTACTCCCATTAATAACAGTAAACTCTCCAATCATTCCATTTGGAATATGAGGAGTGCAAACATATTGATACAGCCCAGCGACTTGAGGTATATATTGAAAAAAAGTGTCTGCAGGCATTTGCCATATTTGATCAAAAGGAACTGCTCCAGCAGGAATATTATTAGACGTTATAGTATGAGGCATCATTGGAAGTAGTCCAAAAAAAGGTTCCCACTCTATTGTGTCTCCCAATTGAATTGTAATATTACCTGGAACGAACTGATAATAGCCGCCCCATACTCCTATTTGATGAATTGTTCCTTTTGAATTAAAAGCAGAAAGAATGAATAATATAAGTAGTCCTTTTTTCATAATTTTATTTTTTATAATTAAATCCTAATGTATCTTTTATATTTTGTGGTAATTCTGGTAAGTAGGAGCGAGAAATCATTAGTGTTGAAATATTCGCCAAATCAGTAAATATCTTGTGTTTGTCCACTGTTTCTTTCAAATACCCTTGACCAGAACTTCCCCCAGTTCCTATTTTTTGTCCTAACATTTTTTCTACCATTTGAACATGCCTAAACCTCCAAGTTGCAATTTTATGATCGAACTCCACCAAACTTCTAAGGAACTGGTACGGTAAATGTAAGATAGGTTGATCCCTGTACAAATTAATTAATAGTGCTGACATTGTCGCTCTGTAAGAAAGTGTTGTTTCTCCCTCTTGAATCGCTTTATTATGTTCAGATTCAGAAAGCACTCTTTCAAAATACTTTTTGTTTTCCTCTATCATACGAATTCTGATTTCTCTATCGTTATCCGTTAAGTTTGCTGCTTTAATTCCTGAAATTTCTTTATCCAACATTTGATTTACTGCACCTTCATATTTTTGAGTAAAATCAAAACCGTCCATGTTTAAAAATGGGATTCTTTCTAACCATTTCTCCACTAAAGAGAATAAAGATTCAGTTGCTTCTAAATCTAAAATTTCTTCTTTGTTTTCTCCTTCAAACTGACTATGATAAGGACATCCTCCAAACTGATGTCTTTTCTTAATTTTTAAGCCAAGCATTACTTCTATTTTTCTGAATTGGTGTGACTGAAAACCAGATGCAGGAGATAAATGATCTCTAAAATCTAAGAAATCCAATGAAGTCATAGTTTCTAAAATATCCAACTGCCCAATAAGAGTAGTCATAATTTTATTCACCCTATCCATTCTCCTAACAATTACACCAACATTACTTTCGTTAATTTTATCGGCTTTAAACAAGTCCATAGTAGACCCTATCTCATGCAGGATTTGCTTAAACCACAATTCATACGTTTGATGAATGATGATAAACAACATTTCCTCATGTGCCGCTTCTTTTCCATCTCCACTAAGTAGATTTTGTGAATCCAAAACTTTATCAAGAGATAAGTAATTTATATAGTGTACGGATGTTGTTTCTTCTGACATTTATTCATTTTTATAATGTAGTAAAAGTAAGCAATCTGATTTAAAAAATCAAAACTGAAATTACAAAAAATAAATAGCATAAAATACTCAAGGATTCTACCCAAAATGAAAAGTACATTTCACCCCTTTTTTCATCCGATTTTACTATAAAAATTGAAGCAACAAAATACAGTAAAATTAATGCTAGTAAATTTGAAGATATTAAGGTATTTTCTAAGTACTGAAAAACTGATATTACCACACAAATAAACAAAGAAAAAAGGGCAATAAATCTAGCTTTTAAAACACCAAAAAACAAAGGAATTGTTTGTAAATTTTGAGCATCATACTTCAAATCTCTAATATCAAAAGGGATAGTTATAGCGAAAACAAACAAAAATCGTGACACCAAGTGCAATTCAATGTTTTGTGAAATGGTGATGTTATTTTCAAGCACCAATAAAAGCATAGTGCTTACAGCCCAAACAAAAGAAATGATGAAAATTTTACTGAATGGAATTTTTCTTAATCCAAATGGATATAAAACAGAAAGCAAGCCTAAAACAACTATAACAACTTGAGTTATTAATTGGAATTCAAAAAAACTATAAACACTTACTAAACCTCCACATGCCATTAATACATAAATAGCAATATTCTGCTTTGCTAGCCATACTTTACGGACATGATTCAATCCTTTTTCAATCCTAACAACCCTTTGAAAGTTATAGGTAAATAAAGTGGCGAAAAATACAAACTGACTAATTTGATAATTTGAAGTCCTAAACAATAATTCCGAACTCAAAGCCAAGGCAAGCACACAAAATGCAACCCAAAGATTACTAAAAACAAGAAAGCGAATTAATGATTTCACTTTTCAAAGATAAAAAAAGAAAGTAGTTTCAACCAGCAAACAATAACTAGTCACTAAAACCTTACATTACAATATTTACAATTCTTTTAGGAACCACAATCACTTTCTTTGGAGATTTCCCTTCTAAATAATGAGCTGTTTTTTCATGTTTCATCACCTCAGCTTCCACCTGTTCTTTAGTCATTTCAGCAGATAAAGTGATTTTAAATCTCATTTTTCCATTAAATGAAACTGGGTAGTTCACCTCATCTTCTACTAAATAACTAGCATTAAAGGTTGGGAAATTTGCCTTAGTAACTGAATTTTCATTTCCTAATTTTTGCCAAATCTCTTCAGAAATATGTGGCGCATAAGATGAAAGTAAAATTGTAAAATCAGAAATTATTTCTCTGTTACTACATTTTTGTTCCGTCAACTCATTTATACAAATCATAAAAGTACTTACTACCGTATTAAAAGAATAACGCTCAATTTCTTCCTCTACTTTTTTAATGGTTTTATGCAGGGTCTTGTAATTGTCTTTTGTTGGTGTTTCTTCTGAAACTGAAAAGTTATTTTCTGTATCATGTACCAAACGCCAGAACTTGCGCAGGAAATTATGCACCCCATTTATTCCTTTCACATCCCAAGGCTTAAACTGCTCTAGTGGTCCTAAAAACATTTCATACAAACGCAAAGTATCTGCCCCAAAATCTTCTACCAAATTATCAGGGGTTTGTACATTATATTTTGATTTCGACATTTTTTCCACCTCATGTCCGCACAAATATTTCCCATCATCATTTAGAATAAATTCAGCATTAGCATATTCTTCTCTCCAATTTTTAAACGCCTCCACATCCAACTCATCATTATCCACAAAGCTGATATCAGTATGTAATCTTGTAGTTTTGTGTTCCTTTCTCTTGTCAAAACTCACAAAAGTATTGGTGTCATTTATTCTATACACAAAGCTCGACCTACCTAAAATCATTCCTTGGTTTATCATTTTTTTAAACGGCTCATCAAAAGAAATAAATCCTCTATCGAATAAAAATTTAGTCCAGAAACGAGAATATAATAAATGACCGACAGCATGCTCAGCACCTCCAATATACAAATCTACTTGTCCCCAATAATCTGATTTTTCTTTTGCACAAAACTCCCCATCATTATTTGGGTCCATGTATCGCAAAAAATACCAAGAACTTCCTGCCCAACCTGGCATGATATTAGTTTCCATTCTATCTCCTTCAAATACACTCCAGTCCTCTTTTTTTGCTCTTGCCAATGGTGGTTCACCACTTGCCGTTGGTAAATATTTATCAACCGCAGGCAATGTAACTTGCTTGATATCGTCTAAAATATAAGCTGTATCATTTTTATAATATACTGGGAATGGTTCTCCCCAATATCTTTGACGGCTAAATATCGCATCACGCAAACGATAATTTATTTTACCTTTCCCAAAACCTCCTTCTTCAATTTTAAAAATTGCTAAATTCATAGCCTTCTTAACTGTCAGACCATTTAAAAAATCAGAATTCGCAATTTTTACATTTTTGTCCTCATTTGCACCTTCACTCACATCAACTCCTTCAAAAATATTTATGATTTCCAAACCAAAGTGATTAGCAAAATCCCAATCCCGTTGATCACCACATGGAACCGCCATAACAGCACCCGTTCCGTAAGACACCAACACATAATCTCCAATCCAAACTTGAACTCTATCTCCTGTAAAAGGATGAATAGCATAAGCTCCAGTAAACACTCCACTCACACTATTATCAGCTTGCCTATCTCTTTCTGATTTTAGTTTTGCTGTATTTACATATCCTTCTACTTCATCTATTTGTTCAGCAGTTGTAATTATATTTACTAACTCATGCTCTGGAGCTAAAACCATAAAATTAACTCCAAAAATAGTGTCTGGGCGAGTAGTAAATACTTCTATTTCATTTTCAGAGTTTTCCAATTTGAAAATTACGGAAGCGCCTTTGGATTTTCCTATCCAATTTTTTTGAATTTCCTTTATTGAATTCGACCAATCTACTGTATCTAATCCTGAAATTAAACGATCGGCATAAGCTGTAATTCGTAAAGACCACTGCTTCATTAGTTTTTGTTCTACTGGAAAACCTCCTCTTTCTGATAAACCATCTTTCACCTCATCATTGGCTAATACAGTTCCTAAGCCTTCACACCAGTTTACCCAAGTGTCTGATAAAAATGCTAATCGATAATTCAATAGCATTTTTTCTTTTTCTTTTTCTGTGAAATGATTCCACTCTTGAGCTGAAAATTGTGGTGTATTATCATCACAAACTGCTTGAGAATTATGATTTCCATTTTTTTCAAAATAAGCTATCAAATCGGTAATTGGCAAGGCTTTATCATTCGTATTGCAATAACAAGAATTAAACAATTGCTTAAAAATCCACTGTGTCCATTTATAATAATTAGGGTCAGAGGTTTGTACTTCTCTACTCCAATCGAATGAAAAACCAATTTGATCTAGCTGTTTTCTATACCTTTCTGTATTGTCTTTTGTAGCTACTGCTGGGTGAATACCTGTCTGTATAGCGTATTGTTCAGTTGGTAAACCAAAAGAATCATATCCCATGGGGTGCAAAACATTAAAGCCCTTTAATTTTTTATAACGAGCGTATACATCAGAAGCAATATAGCCTAGAGGATGACCAACATGCAATCCTGCACCTGAATGATAAGGAAACATATCCAACACATAGTATTTTTCCTTACTTGAATCTTACGAAACTTTATAGGTCTCTTTCTCTTTCCAGTAAGCTTGCCACTTCTTTTCTAGCTTGTTAAAATTGTAATCCATCTTATAATATTATTCAGTTTGCAAAGTTAATGAATAACATCAATTAGTAATTTGTATTTTTATATTTTAGCAAACTATATGAAAACAGGTAATAACACATCATTAAATAGGCAAATTTTATCGTCATCTGCCTCAGTTGTGATTAGCTTATCATTGGTGTTGTTTGTAATTGGACTACTTGGTCTTGTTCTGATAAATGCACAAAGACTATCTAATTATGTCAAGGAAAATATTGGCTTTACTATTATGTTAAAGGAAGGAGTGAATGAAATGGAAATCATCAATTTTCAAAAGATATTGGATGCTGCTGACTTTGCAAAAAGCAGCACTTTTGTTTCAAAAGAACAAGCTACAAAAGATTTACAAAATGATTTGGGAGAAGATTTTGTTTCTTTTTTAGGATATAGTCCACTTTTATCCTCTGTTGATGTAAAGTTAAATGCTAGTTATGCCAACACAGACAGCTTAGCAGTTATCAAAACTGAATTGAATGATTACCCCGTAGTTCATACTATTTTTTATCAGGAAAATTTGATTGATAAGCTCAACAGCAATGTAAATCGCCTGAGCTTTTTCTTACTTTCTTTTTGTCTTTTATTATTCGTCATAGCTTTTGCTCTTATCAATAATACAATACGTCTTTCTGTTTATTCCAAACGATTCTTAATCCGAACAATGAGGCTTGTTGGAGCAACAAATAGCTTTATACAAAAACCTTTTTTAGTGAAAGGAATATACCAAGGAATCTATAGTTCTATTTTTGCTATTTTCATGCTTATTGGTTCTATACAACTCATACAAAGCGAAACGGCAAGCATGCTAAACATTACCGATTTAAAAATTATTGGATTTATATTTATCTTGATATTTATCTTTGGATTTTTCCTCAGCTGGATATCTACATTTTTTGCAGTACGAAAATTTATTAAACAAAACGAAAGCGAACTTTACAACTAAAACACTACCTATGGACTTTGCATTTTCAAAAAAGAATTACATTTTATTATTTGTTGGTTTAGCCTTTATGGCAAGCGGACTAATCTTGATGATTGGAGGAGGGTCAGATGACCCATTAGTATTTTCAGATGAGATATTTAATACTACTCGTTTAACAATCGCTCCTATTTTGCTTGCAGCTGGTTTCATTATTGAAATTTTTGCTATAATGCATAAAGGGAAACAAGCTTAACATATGGAAATAATCAATGCTATTATCCTTGGAATTATTCAAGGACTAACTGAGTTTTTGCCCGTTAGTAGTAGTGGGCATTTGGAAATTGCAAAAGCCATTTTAGGAGAAAATAAAGTAGGAGAAGAAAGCCTACTTATGACAGTAGTACTACATTTTGCTACAGCACTTTCTACTATTATTATTTTTCGAAAAGATATTCTAGAAATCCTAAGCGGATTGTTACAGTTCAAAAACAATGATTCTTTTTGGTTCTCCTTAAAAATTGTTCTTTCAATGATACCTGCAGCTTTAGTGGGATTGTTTTTTAATGATGAAATAGAAGCTCTTTTTGGAGGAGCCTTAACGCTTGTAGGAAGTATGCTTTTAGTTACTGGATTATTATTATTCCTAGCTGATAAAGCAAAAGCATCAGCAAAAAAAGTAGGTATTAAACATGCTATTCTTATTGGAATCTCACAAGCTATTGCCATCTTACCAGGAATTTCTCGATCAGGAGCAACTATTTCAACAGCTGTACTATTAGGGATAGACAAAGAAAAAGCAGCACGATTCTCCTTCTTAATGGTTGTCCCATTAATCTTTGGAAAAATGGCTAAAGATATATTATCAGGAGATATACAGTATGAAACTACAACATTCATCCCCTTAGTCATAGGTTTTATTTTTGCTTTTCTGACAGGTATGTTTGCTTGTAAATGGATGATAAAATTAGTAAAAAGCAGTCAATTGAAATATTTCGCTTATTACTGCTTTGCGATTGGAGGGATTGTAATTGCTACATCCCTTTTATAATATGGAAAGATTCCCTGAAACTGTACAGGATTTTTTGGATGGGCAAATCCTTTTGATAAACAAACCTTTAGGATGGACTTCCTTTGATGTGGTGAAAAAAATTAAAAACCTCATACGAACAAAATATAGTTTAAAAAAACTGAAAGTTGGACATGCCGGAACTTTAGACCCTTTAGCTAGTGGGTTACTCATTGTGTGTACTGGTAAATTTACTAAACGAATTTCTGAATTACAAGGGCAAGCAAAGATTTACACTGGTGATATTACCTTAGGAGGAACTACTCCAAGTTATGATTTGGAAACAGAGATAGATACTAAATTTGAAACTAATCATATTACTGAAAACCTTATTAAAGAAACTACTGCGCAATTTATTGGAGAAATAGAGCAGAAACCACCTATTTTTTCAGCTTTAAAAAGAGGTGGGGAACGCCTATACGAAAAAGCAAGAAGAGGAGAGAGCTTTGAAATTCAAGCAAGAAAGGTAAGTGTTCATTCTTTTGATATCAAAGCTATTGAAATGCCAAAAGTAAGTTTTGAAATAAAGTGTAGTAAAGGAACTTATATACGATCAATAGCTTATGATTTTGGAACTGCATTAAACAGTGGAGCACACCTTTCAAAACTATACCGTACTGCTATTGGGAACTACCAATTAGCAGACGCCCTAGATGTATCTGATTTTGAAAAGCAACTAAACAGCTAATCACTTGACTTCTGCTTGTCAATACTTTATATTTGCCGGCTTAAAATTACCCCCTTCAGGAGTTTCCTAAAGGCAAAACTAAAACCAAAATTCTATGAAGTATAAATTGTCAATGTTTAAGTTTGACTTACCACAAACAAGAATTGCAAATAAACCTTCTGAAAACCGTGAAGATGCTAAACTAATGGTTTTACACAGATCAACAGGAGAAATAGAACATAAAACAGTTGCTGATCTTGGAGATTATTTTGATGAAGGAGATGTAATCGCAACAAACAACTCTAGAGTATTTCCGGCAAGACTTTACGCAAATAAAGAAAAGACTGGTGCAATGATTGAGGTATTCTTGTTAAGAGAATTAAACCAAGAAAACAGACTTTGGGATGTATTGGTTGACCCAGCAAGAAAAATAAGAATAGGTAATAAATTATTCTTTGGTGATAATGACGAATTAATTGCTGAGGTAATTGATAACACAACTTCAAGAGGAAGAACATTACGTTTCCTTTTTGACGGGACACATGAAGAATTTAAAGAAACCTTAACTGCATTAGGCAAAACTCCTTTACCAAAGCATATTGATAGAGAACCAACTGAACAAGATACTGAACGTTTTCAAACAATTTATGCTAAACATGATGGATCAATTTCAGCACCAACTGCAGGCATGCACTTTAGCAAGATACTGATGAAACAAATGGAGCTGAAAGGAGTTGAGTTTGCTGAAACCACTTTACATGTCGGACTTGGTACCTTTAATGATATTATGGTAGAAGATCTTTCAAAACACAAAATGGAATCAGAAGAAATTATTATTCCACATGAAGCTGCTATAAAAATTAACAAAGCAAAAAATACAGGAAGAAAAATTTGTGCTGTAGGAACAACTGTAATGCGTACTTTGGAGAGTTCAATTTCCACTAAAAGTGAAGTTATTCCTTTTACGGGCTGGACAAATATCTTTTTGTTCCCACCACACACCTATCAAATTGCTAACTGTATGTTAACTAATTTCCATTTGCCAAAATCATCATTAATGATGCAAGTAGCAGCATTTTCAGGATTAGATCTATTGAAGAAAGCTTACAAAGAAGGCTTAAAAAATAAATATAATTTCCATACTTATGGAGATGCTATGTTAATTCTATAACATGCAAAAAGTTGCTTTAATAGTTGCTGGAGGAAAAGGCGAGCGTATGAATGCGGATATCCCAAAGCAGTTTTTACTATTAAATGGCACACCTATATTGATGCATACTTTAAAACAATTTTCTCACTTTGAGGAAATTGTTTTGGTTTTACCCCACTCGCAATTTGATTATTGGCAAGAATTATGTATTACCTATAACTTTACTCAAAAGCATACTTTAGTTGCCGGAGGGGCAACAAGGTTTTATTCTGTTAAAAATGGATTAGAAAAAATAGACGAAAATTCAGTTATTGCAATTCATGATGGAGTTCGTCCGCTTATTTCTACAAAATTAATTAACAGCCTAATTACTAAAACTAAAAATGGTGTTGGAGTAATTCCAATTGTTCCGGTAAAAGATTCTATTCGCAAAATGGAGGGAGAAAACTCTGTACATATTAATAGAAGTAGTTTGTTTAAAGTTCAAACTCCACAATGTTTTTTAAGTACTGATATAAAGGAAGCCTATACTCAAGAATTCTCCGATACTTTTACAGATGATGCTGCTGTGTTTGAAGCAAATGGAGGAGAAATAATTACTCTTTTAGGAGAAGAAAAAAACCTAAAAATAACTACCCAAGAAGATTTAAAAATTGCTTCTATATTAATTTAGTAATTTTATTTTCAGCTAAACTTTTTATCAAATTTACACCAGGGGTTTTCCCTTTTTCAAAAGTTCCTAATTGCTCAAAACCTAAAGCTTCCGCTCCATTTTTACAAGCTATTTTTAAAAGGGTATTCAAGTCAAAATTAGAGTTTTTTTGAATAACAATGAGTTCCTCTAAAATTGAAAGAGAATCATTAGAAGCTAAACTATCTGTTCCTACACACAGCTTATCCGTGTCAAAAATGGAATAATCTGGTAAAGCATTTTCAATAAACAAATTTGCTTTAGGGCAAGTACAATAATAATTATCGGTTATATCTTCTTTTTTAGTAAATGTATTATGAACTAAAAGCACTTTCTTATCGCCTAATTCTTGCAAAATATCAGTCGATTTATTTCTGTTTTCCCAAATACTTACATTTGCTTTCATTCCATTTAACCAAGTGAAAAAAGCACCTTCTTTATTTTCAAAAAGTTGATTTTCTTCTTTTGTTTCTTGCATATGAACCGTTAATAATTCATCCTCCTCATCAAAAGCATTGTTAATCTTTTTCATTAGAACTGGAGGAACTGAATAAGGTGCATGAGGTACAATACTCGCCTTTTGACCAGCAGCTCTAAATTCATTTTTTAGTTCTATTGCTTGACTAAAGACAACATCAAGCTTATTTATATCCACTCCAAAAGTTTCTATAAAATTATAATACTTCAAATTCTCTTTTTGCTTTTGTTCTATCGTATCGCTAGTATTACAAATATCGCCAACGGCAACAATTCCATTGTTAATCATTTCTTGTTCAGCTTTCTCAATTGCATTTTGTTTTTCAAATACTGAAAAATCATCTCGCTTTCTTATGGTACCTGCAAATTCCAAAAAACCTTTTCCTTTTTCAGCATTTCCTTTAAGGTGTGAAAGTTCCAAATGACAATGTGCATTCACAAATCCAGGGCATAGTAATCCTTCAAATATTTCTAATTTATCTTGAGGTACTTCACTCCTATTTTTAAAAATAGAAATAACCCGCCCATCATTAGAAATTTGCAGAACCCCCTCTTTTATTGGGGTAATATATAATGGAAATAAATAATCGGCTGTTAAAAATCGCATAGCACAAAAGTAATATATCTTTGCAAACGAAATGGAAGAAAAAAAAGACATCAGAAATACAAGTGTTGAGGACTTACAAAAGTTCTGTGCAGAGCATAAACTACCTAAATTCAGAGCTAAACAAATACAAGAATGGCTATGGAAGAAAAAAGCAGTTTCTTTTGATGAAATGACTTCACTTTCAAAACCCATGCGAGATTTGTTTGCGACCCATTTTATCATTAATGCGGTTAAAATTCACAAAGGAGAAAGAAGTATTGACGGAACTATAAAATACAGCTTACAACTACACGATAAGTTATTGGTAGAAGGAGTTTTAATCCCATCTAAGAATCGATTAACCGCTTGTGTATCTTCACAAGTTGGCTGTAGCTTAGCCTGTGAATTTTGTGCTACTGGAACATTAAAATTAGCTCGTAATTTAACAGCTGCAGAAATATATGATCAGGTATTTATACTGAATGAAGAAGCAATTTCTAATTTTGGGAAACCACTTTCTAATATCGTATATATGGGAATGGGAGAACCTTTATTAAACTATAATGCAGTATTGGAAAGTATTAATCTTATCACAACGGAAAAAGGGCTTGGCATGTCACCAAAAAGAATTACCGTTTCAACAGCAGGTATTTCTAAAATGATAAAAAAATTAGGAGATGATGGTGCTCGTTTTAACTTAGCCATCTCGTTACATTCGGCAACCGATAGTAAAAGAGATATTCTTATGCCTATCAATCAGAAAATTAATCTGGAAGAACTCAGAGAGTCTGTGCGTTATTTTTATGATAAAACAGCGAGTAGAGTTACTTATGAATATATTTTATTTAAGGACCTTAATGATAGTATTGAAGACGCTCAAAAATTAGTGCAATTCACAAAAGCAAGCCCTTGTAAAATCAACTTAATTGAATACAATACAGTTGATGATTTACCTTATGAAAAATCATCTAATAGAGTTACCGAAAACTTTATGAAATACTTGGAGGAACGTAACATTCTTGTTACCCTAAGAAAAAGTAAAGGGAAAGACATTAATGCCGCTTGTGGGCAATTGGTAAACAAACTAAAATAGATTTCAACAAAGCTATTTGCAGGTTTTCTCACAGAGAAATCTTTGTATATTCGCACTTCTAGTTAACATCTATTTTGTCAGTAATAAAAAACATAAAAGCTCCTATTAAAGAGGAAATGAATTTATTTGAACAGAAGTTCAAAGATTCCTTAAAGAGTAATGTTTCATTATTAGATAAAATAATGCATTACATCATAAAGAGAAAAGGAAAGCAAATGCGACCTATGTTTGTTTTTTTATCAGCAAAACTCTTTGGTAAATTTGAAGAAAATACTTACCGTGCCGCATCCATGATTGAGTTGTTACACACAGCAACATTGGTGCATGATGATGTGATTGATGAGGCTAATTTTAGAAGAGGGTTCTTTTCCATAAACTCAATTTGGAAAAATAAAATTGCTGTACTAGTCGGTGATTTTTTATTAAGTAGAGGTTTGTTATTAGCAGTGAAAAATGAGGAATTTGAACTCTTAAAAATAATGAGTACTGCCGTACAGGACATGAGTGAAGGGGAACTTTTACAAATTGAGAAAGCTCGAAAACTTGACATTACGGAAGAAGTTTATTTTGATATTATTCGTCAAAAGACAGCTTCCTTAATTGCTGCTTGTTGTGCTAGTGGAGCTAACTCAGTAGGACAAAATAAGGAGGTAGTTGAAAAGATGCGCTTATTTGGTGAAAAAGCAGGAATCGCTTTTCAGATAAAAGATGATTTATTCGACTATACACAAAGCCCCTTAATAGGGAAGCCAACTGGTATTGATATTCGAGAACAGAAAATGACACTTCCCTTAATCTACACTTTAAATACTGTTGATAAAAAACTTAAAAATTACATTATTAATATTATAAAAAATGATCATAAAGATGATAAAAAAGTAGCTGAAGTTATAGCACTTGTAAAAGAAAATGGAGGACTTGAATATGCCAAAAAAAGGATGCAGGAATATCACAATACTGCCCTTGATTTATTGAATCCATTTGATGATAATAAGGCCAAACAATCCTTGATATTATTATTGAATTATGTTGTAAATCGCCAAAAATGATTCCAAAAGAAACAATAGACCAAATATTTGAAGCTGCCAGAATTGAAGAAATTGTTGGTGACTTTGTATCTCTTAAAAAGAGAGGAGTTAACTATATTGGAAACTGTCCTTTTCACAATGAAAAAACACCCTCTTTTACGGTATCCCCCACGAAAGGAATTTACAAATGTTTTGGTTGTGGAAAAGGAGGAAACAGTATTAATTTTATCATGGAAATTGAGCATTACAATTATCCTGAGGCGTTAAAATTTGTAGCCAAAAAATATAATATTGAAATTGAGGAGAAAGAATTATCCTCAGAGCAAGTAGAGCGAGCAAATGAAAAAGATAGTTTATTTATTGTTTCAAATTATGCAAAGGAATACTTTCAGGATGTACTCTGGAATACAGAAGAAGGAAAATCAGTAGGACTTAGTTATTTTAAAGAAAGAGGATTTACTGAAGAAACAATTAAAAAATTTGAGTTAGGTTACAGCCCTAAAGCAAAAGATGCTTTTAGCAAAGCTGCCATTAAAAAAGCATATGACAAAGAGATACTTGTCTCTTCAGGTTTATCTTTAATTAATGAAAGTTCAGACCAAATAGTTGATCGGTTTAAAGAGAGAACTATGTTCCCTATTCAATCCTATTCAGGGCGAACTTTAGGTTTTGGAGGGAGAGCGTTTAACCCAAATGCAAAAGCGAAATATTTAAACTCACCCGAAACTTTAATTTATCATAAAAGCAAAGTATTATACGGCCTTAATTATTCAAAAAATGCAATAGGAAAAGAAGGGATTTGCTACATAGTTGAAGGCTATACAGATGTAATTTCTATGCATCAAAATGGAATAGAAAATGTAGTTTCTGCTTCAGGTACGGCTCTTACTTTGGAACAGATTAAACTCATTAATCGCTTAGCTAATAATGTAGTTCTTCTTTTTGATGGAGATAATGCAGGAATAAAAGCTACCTATAAGTCAATCAATATGATTTTAAAGGAAGGGATGAATGTAAAGATTGCAGCATTCCCTAAAGGAGAAGACCCTGATTCCTTTTCCAAAAAATTATCAACTGACGATTTTAATGAATTCTTAACTACTGAGGCGGTAGATTTTATTGATTACAAAATCAAAATATCTCATTTAAATACTATTGAAGATCCTACAAAAATTACAAATATAAAAAGAGATATTATTGAATCCATATCTTGTATTCCTGATAGTTTAAATCGCTCGCAATATTGTAAAACTTTTAGCAAGAAACTAGATATTGCTGAAAATGTACTATTAAGTGAAGTCGCAAAAGCAAGAGCTAATATTGGTTCTTTTGAACAAGTTGGAGCTAGAAATATGATAAGCGAACAACCCACGAAAAAACCAAAAGAAAAGCTAAGTTCAGACGAAAAATTAATGAAGTTAGAGGAAGAAATTTTACGTATATTAATAAATTATGGGAATGATACTTTTACTACAGAAGATGATGAGCAAGAGAGTGTAGCTGCTCTAATTTTTAGTGACCTTGATGCTGACAATATCACATTTACCAATCCGGGTTTTCATGCAATGTACTCTGAAATCATAACCGTGATTGAAGATAAAGGGATTATTGATTTACAGCATTTTACTAATCATCAAAACCAGGAAATTAGCCAAAAGGCAATAGATTTTATTAGTAATCAGCATAGTATCAGTAATAATTGGGTGGATCGACATAAAATCTATAC
>JACKQG010003837.1_pt1 | contig 17999 bp, 26 predicted proteins | sample 8237621 | NCBI WGS metagenome assembly JACKQG01 (sample SAMN15677084, study PRJNA649215) | marine metagenome | biome: marine; feature: Black Sea; material: saline water; isolation source: suspended particulate matter (SPM) from the Black Sea western gyre | collected 2013-06-09/2013-06-10 | depth...
TAGATCATATAATACCCAAAATCTATGGATTCTATCATGATATTACGCCAGAAGAAATTGGGAATATTAGTAATCTACAATTCATCCCATGGAGGGAAAATTTACGCAAAGGATCAAGACTAATAAAATAATAAAAATATGAGTGAACAAAAAATTAATTTACCAAAACTTAAAAAAATAGGAGTTGATACTAAGAAAAAGCCCAAGATATTATACCTCAGTGATGATTGCAGATTATTTTCGGGAGTGGCTTGCATGACGAAAGAAATCATACTTGGTACTGTTCACAAATATGATTTTTGTTCTTTGGGGAGTGCCATAAATAATCCCGACACCGGTAAAATACTAGACCTCTCCGCCGAAATTGCGAAAGAGACCGGTGTAAAAGATGCTAACGTAAAACTTTACCCCTTTAATGGATATGGGAATCCGGAAGTTCTCCGTGAACTAATAAACCGAGAACAACCAGATGCAATACTTCATTATACAGACCCCAGATTCTGGAACTGGTTATATCAGATGGAACACGAGGTAAGACAATCCATCCCCCTATTTTACTACTCAATCTGGGACGATTGTCCCCCTCCATTATGGAATAAACCATTCTATGAATCTTGCGATCTAATTATGAGCATCTCAAAGCAGTCGCATGCTCTCACCAAAGCCGTAATGGGCGACGACATCACCGTCGACTTAGAGAAAGAAGAAGCTGTGAGTAAGGGACATGGCAAGACACTATTGAGTTATGTTCCACATGGAATTAATGAAAAATATTTCCATCCAATCACAGATGAATCCGAAAAAATCAAAGCAAAAGAGACTGCTAATAAACTCTGGGGTGATACATCAAAATATGATTTTATACTATTTTATAATAACCGGAACATCAGAAGAAAGATGACCTCGGATATAATTTATGCATATAGATTATTCTGCGATGAACTACCACCGGAAAAAGCAAAGAAATGTCTGTTAGCACTACATACAGCGACAATGGATGATGCTGGGACAAATCTCCAAGCTGTGGTGGACACTCTATGTCAAGATCATAATGTTATTTTCTCTAAAGATAAAGTATCAACAGTTGAATTAAATTACCTATATAATCAAGTGGATGTAACGATTAATATCTCATCTAACGAAGGTTTTGGCCTAGGTACAGCCGAATCGTTAATGGCCGGAACTCCGATAATTGTAAATGTAACTGGAGGACTTCAAGATCAATGTGGATTTAAGAACGAGAAAGGCGAATATCTGACAGTAAACGACTATAGTGAAGAATGGCCATCGAATCACGATGGAAGATATCGTGAACATGGAGACTGGGTAAAAACGGTTTGGCCATCAAATCGTAGTATACAGGGATCAATACCGACACCGTATATAGTGGATGACCGCTGTAGATTTGAAGATGTTGCAATCAAGATTAGAGAATGGTATGATACTTCCAAAGAAGAAAGAAAGAAACGAGGTTTGGAAGGTAGAGAATATCTACTTAGACCAGAAAGTGGTATGTCGGCATCTGAAATGTGTAATCGATTTATTGAAGATATGGATTTTGCTTTTGAAAATTGGGCACCAAAAAAACGGTTCAAATTATATAAAGCAGAAAAAGTAATAGTAAAGAAAACAAAATTAACAAAATCAACATTTGCAGATAATAAATTCATATAATAAAGAATGGAAAATATTAAAATCAACTCAGTAGTTCAAATTAATGAAACTAGCAGAGAAGGATGGATTGGGTGTTTAGTACAAGTGTCTGAACTCAAAGATTGGGGAATCCAGGGATGGGTGCAGATACCAATGCAAGGATCAGCTTATATTAGATTAAAATGGGATGAAATTGATTATATTGGAGAAGCAGTCCTCTATCCACAAGAAACAAATTAAAAAAATGAAATTATGGAATTCAAACAAGTCAAAAAGGCAAAATCAGAACTACATAAAAAATATAAAAAGTTGTTCGAAGAAGAAGAACTAACATTTAACGCGTTTATAACAAAAAGAGATGATGAGTATGTTCTTTATGTGTTAGTGGAGGAATGCACAGAAGAAGCAAAATTATTCACAAAAGAAACAATACCAAAATCATTTGAATACGAAGATAATACATATAGAGTTATTAGAGAATTTGGCACACATACAATGATAAAACAATAATATCATGAAATCAAAAATATATAGAGTCCTATCACATCAATACTTTGATGAACGTGGAGTTGGTGGTAAAATAAGCTATTTCATCGAATATCAACGCAAAACAATATTCGGAAATTATTGGAAAAGGATAAAACACACGGAATCAATTGGTCTTACGGATATTGGAAAAGTAACAACATATTTTAATTCTATTGGTAGTTGTAAAAAATTCATCAAGGAGACATTAATTCCAAATAAACCAAAAGGTAAATGGGTAACAAAAGAGGAATTATGTGTAAATAATTGAAAAATGAAAATTAAAAAAATAAGCAAAGAAATATATAAATATGGAAGAAAATAAAAAATTAGTAGTAATTTCAAGCCCCGTGGCCGGAAGAAGTGGATACTCGAGCCATAGCCGCGATATTATACGGAGCTTAATTCGCATACACCCAGATTGGGACATTAAACTAATTAGCACAAAATGGGGATCGTGTCCGCTCAATGCATTATCCGAGCCGGCCGATAATGACCTAATCTCTCGTCTTATGTTTCAACAAATGAATAAACAGCCAGATATCTGGATCCAAATTACTATACCATCTGAGTTCCAACGTGTTGGCAAATGGAATTGCGGAATAACGGCTGCCATAGAAACTAATATTGCAGACCCATCCTGGATCGAAGGCGCGAATAAAATGGATCTCGTTATCACCACTTCCAAACACTCCAAATCAACTTTAGCTGACGTCGGATACGATAAAATGGATTCAAATACCAAAAAGAAGATTGGTGAAATTAAGTTAAATAAGCCGATTTCGGTGCTATTTGAAGGAATTGATACTAATATCTATAAGAAGACTAAAGAAATTTCTAAAGAACTAAAGGATGAACTAAAACAGATTCCAGAAAAATTTCTATTCTGCTTTTGTGGGCATTGGTTATCTGGGATTACGGGACAAGACAGAAAAAATGTAGGAATGCTAATCCACACTTTCTGCGAAGCATTCAAATCAAAACAACCACAAAATCGACCAGGTCTACTTTTGAAAACTAGCGGAGCAACATTTTCAGCTATTGACCGCACTGAAATGTTAGAGAAGATAGATAATATTAGAAAAAAATTCAACTATGATACACCAAACATCTATCTATTGCATGGCGATCTTACTGACCAAGAAATGAACAGCCTCTATAATTGCGAGAAAGTGAAGGTTCATATAACATTCACCCGCGGAGAGGGATTCGGCCGCCCCCTACTCGAAGCATCCGTCTCTGGAAAACCAATTATAGCATCCGGCTGGAGTGGACAACTTGATTTTTTGAATCCAAATTATACAACACTATTACCAGGAACTCTAACTGACGTACACCCATCTGCTTTCGTTAAAAACATGATTATTAAGGGATCAAAATGGTTTACGGTTGATTACAACGAAGCAAAAAGAATAATGCTTGATATTTATAAGAGATATGACTCCTATCTGGAACTGTCCCAGAAAAACACAGCATATAGTTCTGAAAACTTTAGTTTGGAAGTCATGGATAAAGTGTTTAAGAATATACTTGATAAACATATTAACTTACCAACTGAAATGAAATTAAATTTACCCAAATTAAATATGAAAAAAGAGGAACCGAAAGAATTTAAGATACCAAAATTAAAGAAAATGTAATATGAAAGAATTAGAAAAAATATGTGAAAATAATCTCGGACCAGCTGGTAGACTAATATCCGCAAGTAAGAGTTTCTATCGTGATCAGTTTCCCGATCATGAAGTATACTTTAATGCGAATATTATATGCGCACCAGCAGGTAAAATCTGGTATGGAGATATAGATTGTACGATTGATGAAGAAAAATTAATCAAAATCGCAGATGAAATCAATGAAGATATATATGTACTATATGAAATGGATGCAAGATTCGGAGCAGAAAATAAACCATTTAATGAGCTAAAAAAGAAAGCAGTCTGGTCTTCAGAAGGAAAATGAAATGGGATTCTATAACTCACATATACTAAATATAAATGATAAAATCCAGTTTTCAGTACCAAACTTAGAAAAAGGAATGATAATTAACTGTATGTATCAACCAGAATATGCACTAACACCAAAGAAATATATGTTATTGATTTTGAATCCAAGATTTAAGGGTAAAATCCATGTATTAAGTTTGGATGAATTTAATGTTAGAAATTTCAATAGGTTAGCTGAAAATACTGGATTGGTTTATATACCAAAAATAAGAAGATTTAGAAAATTGAGAATACCAAAATTAATTATGGAAGTTTCAAGCAGGAGATTTTATTATGGTAAACTGAAGAGGGAATTGAAAAATCATTATAACAACGGATACAGAACATTTCTTATAAATAAAATGATAAATGTGATGCTAATTGATTATAAATTTGATGAATCAATTGAAAAAAAGTTTTTAATAGAAAATAAATAAAAATTATGGAAGATATAGATTACGATACATTCATGTCTAAATATAAAAAAGACCATGAAGTTTGTCCCGAATGTGGATATAATTTACATACAACCACTCTTGTTAGTTATATACTTGACAAGTCCAAATCGGCTGAATATAAAGATTTGAATAGATGCAAGTGCTTTAATTGTGGTAATGTACATATCACACATGATAGGATAAGCATTGAAGAATTTAAAAATAAACAAAAATAAAAAATCATGGAAAACAACAAGTACGTCTACACAGCATATGTCATTGACGTGTATGATGGAGACTCTATTACCGTAGATATTGATCTAGGTTTTGGAATCATAATGACAAGCAAAAAAATTAGATTATATGGTATTGATGCACCAGAAATTCGTGGTGATGAAAGAGAGAGGGGGTTAATCAGCAAAGACTGGCTCTCTAAGAAAATTGAAGGCGAACAAATCATACTAAAAACTTATAAGGATAGAACAGGCAAGTACGGTCGATATTTAGCTGATATCTATTTTAATGGTGAAAACTTAAATGAGCTGATGCTAAAAGAAGGATTGGCTGAGAAATATGGAAAATAATAATCACAGTTTTGTAATTAAAATTGTACCAACATTGGCACATGGTGAATTTGAGTCTGATGACTATTATCATAAACAACCAACAGATGAAAATTGGATTGTTAGTACAAAGGGATATCCTGAAAGATTTGGTGGATTAAAGGTGTGGTATGATATGATTAAAAAATCACAAATAGAAGAAGTTTATTTATATGAAATCCGAGCAGATATTCAAGGACTTCCAGACACTAATAATGATGGTGAATGGGTTGATGAAATTGTTTATTATGTGAGAGCTGACTATAGGAGAAATCAAGAATTTTATGAAAAATCAAAGAAGGAATGGTTGGAAAATCCCGAAGAGCAAAAAATAATTGAAAGAATAAAACAAAGAAGTATAAAAAAATAAGTTATGAAAATTTCCTGGGGAATAACCGCATATAACGAACACGTAGAAATGGATCGTTTACTATCCATTATCGAAAAATTCAAAAAACCACAAGATGAAATTGTTATATTAATAGACGATACAAATCCAGTTCCAACTGAATTAATGATTGTGATTGATGAATATGCAAAAGAACCAAATAATAATCTATCGGTTCATTACCATAAATTGAATAAACATTTTGGTAATCATAAAAACTATTTGAATAAATTATGTAAAAATTCATATATTTTTTCAATTGATGTTGATGAATACCCACATGGTTTTTTAATAGAAAATATACATGAATTATTAGAAGCAAATTCAGATGTTGATTTATTTAGAGTGCCAAGAATAAATAAAGTTGAAGGAATAACTGAAGAACATATTAAAAAATGGGGATGGAGGATAAACGATAGAGGCTGGATTAATTGGCCAAATGATTATCAAAGTAGAATTTACAAGAATAAACCAGAAATTAAATGGATAAACCCAGTACACGAGGTAATCGTGGGACATAAAACGGTTGTAAATCTTCCAGGAGAAGAGGATTATTGTTTGTATCACCATAAAAAAATCGAAAAACAAGAACAACAAAATAAATTTTATGAAACACTCTAGAGAAAAAATAACATTATCCACTGCAATAACTGTATTGTTTGTTGTTTTAATGATATTACTTGGTGTATTGGGGTTTATATATAAGATGAGTAGATGATGAATGAGAAAGAAGATATAGTGAACTATCCAAAACACTATAACCACTACCCAATAGAAGTAATTGATATGATGGTTAGTATTTGGGGTGCTAAAAAAACTATAGATTATTGTGTGATGAACGCTTTTAAGTATCGTATGAGATTATTTCAAAAAGGAGATGATAAAAAAGCAAAAGAAGATTTTGAAAAAGAACAATGGTATCTTAAAAAAGCAAAAGAATTGAAGAATGATTAAAATTAGACTATTAGATCCAAATCTACATCGGAACGAGACTACATTTCGTCCGGTATGGAAATTAAAAGAAGAATTCAAAGAAATTGGTATTGAATTTATATGGTCTGGTGATTCGTATGATTTTGCATTTGTTGGACAAGCATCAATTATTGATAAAAAAGTTTCATTACAAGAGTCAATTGATAAAGGACTAAATTTTCTGAATAATATAACGGGTGATTATATAATAGTAGACGGACAGGATTCTACAGCACTAATTGGGACGATCGACGCATTTCGTCATGTACACAATAACAAAAATTGTAAATTATTTCTAAAAAACTCATACTTAAAAGATTTTGATTTATATAAAAAACCATGGGTAAATGGTCGTGTATATTGGGGCAAAGGCAATTATTCGGTTCCTGATATAGATGAACTAAAACCAAAAATGAAATTGACCGGTTGTAATTGGTTAAATACAATACCATATAAGTTTTTTCCATATAATGGAAAACACTATGATATATCATGTATGTTTACATATCCATCACCAAAACCAGTGTATGAACATGAATTATTACAATCAGAATATTATGATAAACATCGAGAAGAACTTCTTAAAACTCTTGGCAATCGATATAATATAGCAAAACTGGGTACAGTTAAAAGGGTGGAATTAAATACATATTATAATATGATGTCTAATTCAAAAATTATTACTGCACCGCTCGGTTACGGTGAAATGGCGCCACGAGATTTAGAATCAGCTTTATTAGGAGGAATCTTATTAAAACCGAATATGGATCATATATTAACAACACCAAATATATACGTGCCGGGCGAAACATATATTTCAGTTAATTATGATTGGTCAGATGTACTTGAAAAAATTGATGAAGTATTATTAAAATACGCATATTATCAGGAATATTATGTTGAGAACATGAGAAAGAAGATAACAGAAGAGCTTGATAAGAACAAGTTTATTTTGTATATTTATAATATTATGAAAAATTTAGACAATGTACAGACTAGTAGTAGCAGTTGATTTTGACGGTACCATCGTTGAGCATGATTTCCCGAGAATAGGAAACCCATTACCAAATGCTTTTAAGGCACTAAAAGAACTACAAAAAATGGGACATATATTGATATTATGGACATGTAGAACAAATGATTACTTGAGAGAGGCAGCTGATTATTGTGAACAAAATAGTGTAAAATTTGACTATTTGAATGATAATGCATCTGGTTCATTTAAGGATAAATCATTTGCTTACCCAAAAATTTATTATGATGTGTGTATAGATGATCGTAATATTGGTGGTTTTATTGGTTGGGATAATGTACTAAAAGAAATTAAAAAATTAATGTAAAATATGAAGATTAGAGAAACACCGTTAAAAGTTTTAGCTCCATTCGGAGATAGTAAAGATGTTGATGGCATTAAAGAGGTCATTGAAAGTGGTTGGTGGGGTAAAGGTCCAAAAGTAGACGAATTTGAAGATAAATTTGCAAAAATGGTTGGATCTAAATACGCCTTAGCTGTTACAAGTAATTCACATGGACAAGATTTAATTATGAAGGCAATGGGGCTTAGAGGAATTGATGTTATTAATCCAACAATGTCTTTCGTGGCAACAGCAGTTATTCCCTTGTGGAATAATTGTACATCTAATATCGTTGATGTCGATTCGAAAAATCTAAATATAACAGCTGCAGAGGTGGATGAATACAAGAAGAGTAATTCTGAAGTATGTGTAGCTGTAAATATGGCCGGAATTCCAGCACCAATTGATGAAATACGAAAAGTATTTGGTGGATTTATTATAGAGGATTGTGCACATAGCTGTTATACAAAGGGAGCTGGATTGAAGGGCGATGTGGCCGTGTGGTCATTTCAAGCTGTTAAAACAATGCCCATTGGTGATGGCGGAATGATAACAACCAATGATAAGAATTTATATGAAAAGATGAAAGAAATGATATGGTTTGGTGTTTCATCAACTTGGAGTAGGTCATCTGGTAAAAGCGAAATACGTGCTGGTTATTCTTGGGATTATCAAGTGAGTATACTTGGATATAAATATTATATGATTGATATTTTGGCTGCATTGGGGCTATCACAAATGAAAAAATTGCCACAATTTTTGGATACCCGTAGACATATTCAAAAAAGATATAATGAAGAATTATCTTCAGTAATTGAGCGTCCACCTTATTCTGACACGGTTCAATATTATTGTGCTAGATTACCAAAAAAGAAAAATATTGGTAGAGACCAATTAATTGATTATTTATCAAGTAAGAAAATACATACTTCTGTCCATTTCAAACCAATCCATTTATATGAATTATTGAGAGATGATAAAAAAATATTGCCAGTCTCAGAGAAAGAATGGGTGAAGTTACTTAGTCTACCATGTCATAATGGAATGACAGATGACGATGTTGATTATGTTGTATATTGGGTTAATAAATTTTGTGAAGAAGAATATAATGAGAAATAGACTTATTTTAGGTGACGGACTACTCGGATCAGAATTAATTAAACAAACTGGTTGGGATTATATAAGTAGAAAAAAGGATGGTATAGATTTTACTATACCAAATACTTATAAATCTATTCTGAGTGATTATAATGAAATAATAAATTGTGTAGCGCATACTGCTACTTATGATGATAATAGGAACACTCATTGGAATGTTAATTTTGATGGTGTGGTAAATCTGGTCGATATATGCAATGAATTGAATAAAAAATTAATACATGTTTCTACTGATTATATTTATGCCTATAGTAAAATTGGAGTTACTGAAAATGACGTCCCGGTCCATTGTAGAAGTTGGTATGGTTATACTAAATTATTGGCGGATGGATATGTGCAATTGAAATCTAATGATTTTCTATTATTGAGAGGAACACACAAAATAACACCATTTCCATATGAAAAGGCTTGGGTAAATCAAATTGGAAATTGTGATTATGTTGATGTTATAGCAAAAAAAATTATTAGATTAATTGAAAATAATGCCACTGGAATATATAATATTGGAACTGATGTTAAAACTATTTATCAATTGGCTAAGAAAACAAGGGGGGAAGTTAGACCCATGTATGAATTACCAAACGAATCAACTCCAACAAATTTAATAATGGATGTATCCAAGCTGGAAAATTTTTTAATGGAAAAAAGAACAATGAACAAAAAATTAGTTATATTTGGTCCGTGGTGTGGTGAATTTTCATATGAATTAAGCTGGTGGATTCCAGAAATCAGAAAAAAAAGATTAGAGGAATATAAAGACTATGATGCTATTCACATTGGATTTATTGGTCGTGGAATATTATATAGAGATTTTATTGATCAATATATGCCATATACAAAAGAAATAGAAGATACACTAAAGTATCCAGCAACGTATGGTGAACACATACCAAATACACCTAGAGATGGAATTACTCCCACTTTAGAAGAATATACTAATAGTATTGTAGAATTAATGAATAGCGAATATGATGAAATTGTGGTATATCAACCAAATACACATCCAATTAATCAATCAAGAACACTAGCTGAAAATCCATATGGAATATATAAATCATATGATATATCAAAAGTACGTGTGGATGATATGGCAATGAGGATGGAATTATTTTTTGGAGATAATAGAGAAAGAGTTGCTATAGTTGCTAGAACAAGATATCGTGATCAAAAAACACCAAATGTTAATAATGAAGATTGGAACCCAGATAGATGGGAAAAATTTGTTGAGAGACTAATAACTGAAATGGATTTGAATATTGTTGTTATTGAGATCGAACGGAAATATAGTAGAGGTGGTTCATTGAAGTTTGACCTACTTTGGGATAAATATCCAAATCGGATCATGAAAATTAACGTTGATAATGTGGATTATTCAGTTAGAGAACAAATAGCTATACTAAAAAACACAAAATGTAGTATATACGGAAGCACGGGGGCGGTTGTATTGCCGTTTTTTGTTAATACACCAGTATTTACTCAGCAATGTGTGAATAATGCGCCAAGATTAAAATTTGAGTGGCAGCGCAAGCTAACAAATAATCATAAAAACGTATTTATATTTGATAAATATGATAAAAGTAACATATATAATTCACCAGTAGAAGAAATGTTTAATAAATTTAAGGAATACTATGGAAAATTATAATTAGATAAAGTTACAAAAATAATGAAAAAGGATAGTAGCAATAAAGTTTTAAGATGGGCAAGATCATTGGCATATAAAGATGTGTATATTCCAGAAAAACTTAGAAGTAAAATAGTGGTTGAAATAACACCAGAAACAGTAACAATAAAAAAGAAATGATGATACCATTATTTAAGGTAAGTATGTCGCCGACTGTTGGTCCAGCAGTACAAGAAGTACTAAACAGTGGATTTATCGGTCAGGGCAAAAAAGTAGATGAGTTTGAAGAGATATTGAAAGATTGGATAGGCAATCAATATACTCTAACAACAAACAATGCTACATCAGCTGAGCACTTGGCCTTACACTTGATGAAAAAACAAAATAAAGCAAAAGACGGTGATGAAATATTATGTACACCATTGACATGCACAGCAACAAACTGGCCAGTTCTTGCTAATAACTTGAAAATTAAGTGGGTTGATATTGATCCAAGAAATCTAAATATGGATTTGGATGATTTAGCTAGAAAAATTACACCAAAAACAAAAGGCATAATGTTAGTTCATTGGGGTGGATATCCAGTTGATCTTAAACGACTCGATGAAATACTAAATAACACTGAAAATATGTATGGATTCCGACCATTTGTAATTGAAGATTGTGCTCATTCATTTGGATCAACTTTTTTAGGAAAGAAGATGGGAAACCATGGAAATATATGCACATATAGTTTCCAAGCAATAAAAACACTAACATGCGGGGATGGTGGAGCTTTGGTATTACAAGACCAAGATTCATATGATAATTGTAAACTAATGAGGTGGTATGGAATTGATCGAGAAGATAATAGTAAAGATTTCCGATGCGAAAAAGACATTGAAAACTGGGGATTCAAATTCCATATGAATGATATTAATGCAACTATCGGTATTGAAAATACGAAAATCACAGACTCAGTAATATCAAGACACAAAGATAACGCAAAATATTATGATAAAAATCTAAAGAATATTTCTGGTATTACTTTAACTGAACGAGATAGCAGAATGGACTCATCATTTTGGATATATAGTATGCTAGTGGAAGATAGAGATGGGTTTATGAAAAAAATGAAAGAATGTGAAATCATGGTCAGCCAAGTACACGAACGAAATGATAAACATAGTTGTGTGCGAGAGTTTAGATCACAACTACCAAATCTCGAGTCGGTTATACCCAATTTAATATCAATACCGGTTGGATTTTGGGTGAAAAATTACGACCGCGAGTATGTGGTAGAGAAAATTCGAGAAGGATGGTAGATTTTATTAAATTACATAGTAAACCACTAGAATATTACATCGATCTACTAAGGAACGATATAAAATTCTCATTAACTCGTTGGGGTGACGGAGAATGGAATTGTGCAATGGGCGTAACCGGAAGAAATTGTGATAAACATGAGTATTTTCCAGCTATGAGCACTCAGTTAGTTGCAGCATTAATTCATGATAAAGGATATTTCAAATCAACTTGGCCATTATCTGAAGAAATGATCGGCAATAATATAAAAAAAATAAGACGATTTTGTGAAGGAATTGGAATTAATTTGATTGGTTGGGAAGATGCATCTGTTATTGAAAACAGTGCTACAAATGGTGATATAATTAGAATGGTTGATCAACTCGAAAAAATGAATTTTGTAATCGTATCAGAACCAAGAAAACGAAAATTGCCAATTAAATATACTGATTTTATTGAAGTATCACCAACTAATTGTTATCTAGAAAAAGATAGAATTAGAGAAGATATAATTGATATGGTTAATTATGGATATAATGATATCGTATTCGGCTTTTCAGCATCAATGGCGACAAATGTAATCATTGATGAATTATATCCGATCGTTGGAAAAGATTGTTGGATGATAGATTTTGGTTCAATTTGGGATCCATTCATTGGAATAACAAGTCGAAGCTATCACAGAAATTATGTAAAAAACACTCTATGATAACTTACGTTATATATTCTCATTCCGAGTTTTTGGATATATTAAAAATCCAAACCGATCAGTTAAAATCTTATGAAAATAAGGTGTTACTAATAAATAAATCAGATTTAGATTTATCAGATATATATTCACAATATAAACAAGTGATATTTTATAATGATGAATTACCATATGCCAGTAGATTATTGAATTTATCTAAACTAAATGTTGAGTATATATTATTCATACATGATATTGATATAATTGTTGAGAAAAATGATTCAATAATTGAGTTATTGGTTAATATAATGACGAAAAAGCAAAATATAGATAGGGTGGATTTACAATATATACCAGAACATTATAATTTTACTAATGCTATTAAGGTGGAAAGTAATGAATTTGAAAAGTTTTTCTTAATTAAACAAGAAAATGAAAATCATTATATATATAATGTTAATCCATCAATATGGAAATTATCTTCATTTTTAGAGATGTTAACTGAGTTTCAATCTGAATCATATCGAACAATAGAATTAAAGCCGACACAATTATTTTGCAAAAAATATAAAGTATATAAATTATATTCGGATAATTATATAAGTTGTGGTTGGTTTGGTTGTTTGTCGTTTTTCCAATTCATACACATAACCCATTATGGAGAATTATTGCCGATGGCTAATAATAATTTAAGTGAAGAATTGAACAGTAAATATCATTTAATAATTCAAAATTATTTAAGTGACACTAATCGAAAATTTCATACCAAAAGAATTGAGCGAGTTAAGAAGCATGGTAGTTAAATTAATTTTTGTAAAATTTATATTTATGTTAAATGGATAGATTGGAATTAAAAAAAACAGCATTTAGAGATAATATTATATCACAGAATAAGGATTTTTTACAAGATAAGATTTTCATAGAATTTGGTGTAATGGATGGAGACTCAATTATAGATTTTTATAATTTATACCAAAAATATCAGATACAAGATGGTGGGTTTATTGGGCTTGATTCTTTTTATGGTCTACCAGAAGAAAAAATTGATTTATATTCTCCTTGGAAAACATCGAAGTTTACTTGTAATGGGAAAATATCTAAACAATTATTGGATAATAATGATATAGATGTTATTGCGGGAGAATTTAAGGACACACTAAATGATTCGTTGGTAAAAAAACTAAAAGATAAAAAAATTGGAATTGTGCATATTGATTGTGATATATATTCATCTACATTAAGTGTTTTAGATTTTATGGTTAAAAATGGTCTGTTTTGCGAAGGACAGATATTAATATATGATGATTGGGGTTGTTATTTAATGAATCGGGACACTATTAGCGATGAATATATGTTGGGGGAGGCCAGAGCACATAAAGAAATAGTTGATAAATATAAATTAGATTTTAATTTGGTTTGTAAAGAGGTAATTGATCCATCTTTTTATGTAATAGCGGTGTTTAAGTTTAATTCCAATAAATTGGAGACCAAATGTTAATAAATATTTCTGGTAGTTCTGGTGTTGGAAAGACCACCGTAGCTCATATGTTTTTAATTATTTTATCAAGTAAAAATAAAAAAGTTTTACATTTATCGGGAGATGATTTACATAAGTGGGACAGAAGTTCATTGAATTGGGAAAATATTACACACTTAAACTCAGATGCAAATAATCTAAATCTTGGAAAAAATCAGTTAATGGATTTGATGAATGGATCACCTATTCATAGACGAATTTATAATCACGAATCCGGAAAATTTGATAAACCAAAAAAAATAAAACCGCCGGATATGATCATAAATGAAGGACTACACGCTTTATATGATGATGATGTGTGTAAATTAGCTGATTTGAATATTTTTATTAATACAGATAAAGAACTAAAAATTGAGTGGAAATTGAATCGTGATGTTGAAAGTCGAGGGTATACTAAAGATCAAGTTATGTTAATCATGAGGACAAGAGAAATTGATGAAAAAAATTATATATGTCCACAGATTAAAAACGCTGATGTTGTTTTTAATTTTAGTAAAAAGAAATATAAAACAGTCGACTTAAATTATAAGCTAATAACGAAATCCAATGATGAGTTACTTAAAAAATTAAAATTGTTCTATGAATTACATAAACATTTTTTATTAACAAGTAGGAGTCTATCTTTTGAGTATGATTTAATACAAGGTGCCGGTGGAAATATTTCTTATAAATTTGAAGATAAGATTATTATATCTTCATCAGGATATAGAATGTCGGATATTTCAATGTTAAATGGTTATTCAGTGTGTAATCTATCGGATTTATCTATAATAAATGATAAACAAAAGAAGCCTTCAATGGAGTTGGAAACTCACGCTAGAATTAAAGAACCAATAGTGTTACATACACACCCAATATATCTTAATACTATTTTATGTTCAACTGAATCTAAAGAAATAATAAGTAATATTTTACATGATTATACATATATACCGTATTGTTCTCCAGGCAAAGAATTGAATGATAATTTTCCAGATGAATATAATAAAACAATTTTATTGGAGAATCATGGATTAATTTATTGTGGTGGATCATTTGATGAAGTGCTTAATTCTAGTTTGAAAATTAATAAATTATGTAAAGATTGGTTAATAAGAAACGCTAAAACCTTTACATCATATTCTACCAAATATGAAAAAGATAAAATAGATCGGTTTCTTTTTCCAGATTCAGTTGTTTTAACGGAGGAGAATAATTCAATAAATAATTATATAATATTAATACAAAAAGAAGCAGGACTTATTCCAAAATATCTAAATTCAATTGAGATAGATAAAATTAGGAACATGAATTCTGAAAATTACAGAAAGAGTCTAACATGAAGATAATTGTGGCCATGGCCGGCACTGGGAATAGATTCGTTGATGCTGGTTATTCTAATCCAAAACCATTAATAGAAGCAAATAATAAGAAATTAATTGAATATATAGTGGAAATGTTTGATATTGATGATGATGAATTTGTGTTTATATGTAATGAATCACATATGAAGTCAACTAATATGTTAAATATTTTGAATAAATTAGTAAAAAACATTAATATAGTAACAATAAATAATCACAAACTAGGACCGGTACATACAGTTAATCAAGCACTGGATCATATAAAAGATGATGAAGAGGTCATTATTACTTATTGTGATAATCCATATATATGGAATTTTGATCATTTTAAGACTTATGTTAAAAATAATAAATTAGATGGCTGTATATTATCTCATATTGGATTCCATCCACATAGATTAAGCTCTACATATATGGCGTATATGAGGGTGCAGGATAATTTGGTTTTGGAAGTCAAAGAGAAAGAACCATATACTAAAAACCATTTATTAGAGCCAGCATCAACTGGAACATACTATTTTAGAAAGGGAAGTTATATAAAAAAATATTTCAAACAATGTGTCGATGAAAATATAAATTTTAATGGGGAATATTATGTAACTTTGGTATATAATTTACTGATCAGAGATAAATTAAAGGTTGGTGTGTATAATACAGATTTGGTAACTGTATTCGGGACGCCGGATGAATTAGAAAATTTTGAGGCCTGGTGTACAATAATTAAAGGCTCTCAAGTAAAAAATGAAGAAGATTTAATAGATTGTTATAATTATTGGAAAAGATATAATGCCCATGCAGCAAGCTCACACTAATAATAACGATATTAAAAAGGCTTTTGTTGATATAGATGAAACAATTTGTTTTTATAATGGTGATAGAGTCTATGAAGAAGCTATACCAAATAAATCCAATATAGAAAAAATAAATAAACTATATAAAAATGGGTGGTATATTGTATATTGGACAGCTCGTGGTGGGTTATCTAAAATTGATTATTATGATTTAACCGAGAAGCAACTGGATAGTTGGGGGGCAAAATATCATGAATTAAGTGTTGGTGATAAACCATTTTATGATTTAATCATTGATGATAGAGCAAAGAGAATAGAAGAATTATGATTTTAATATCACATAGAGGAAATGTTAATGGACCATTATTAAAAAGAGAAAATACACGATCATATATTCAAGAAGCAATTAATTTAGGATATGATGTTGAAATTGATGTTTGGCGGACATATGGAGATTTGTGGTTGGGCCATGATTACCCAAAAGATGAAGTGGATATAATTTGGTTATTGAATAGGAGAGATAATTTATGGGTACATTGTAAAAATTTAGAAGCTCTCACCAAATTAATTGACACCAAACTCAGAGTTTTTTATCATAAAGAAGATGAATATGTTTTAATGGATGGTGGTTATATCTGGTCAAAAAATTCAATAAACGTGAATAATAAATGTATAGTTCCATTATTATCTAAAGACCAATTAAACAGGTGGCCAAAAAAAGAAGTACATGGAATCTGTTCAGATTATATATCATTATTCAATGAAACATGATTAATTTAGTTACATTGGCCGGTGAAGGATCCAGATTTACGAAAGAAGGATATGATTTACCAAAACCACTAATTACAGTAAATAATAATTTTATGGTATGTGAGGCGGTAAATTGTCTACCAATACCAGAAAAATATGTTTTTGTATGTCTTAAAGAACATTCTATAAAATATAATATTGATAAAATATTAAATAATAATTATATAAATTCTGAAATCATACTTATTGATGGAGTGACCAATGGACAGGCTCAAACCGCTGAAATTGGGATTGTTGAATCAAATATAGGCTCAGATCAATCATTACTTATTAGTTCGTGTGATTATGGAATAAAATGGAATAAAAATAAATTTAATGATATATTACATACTAATGTTGATATTATAGTTTGGACTACAATATACAATAAAACATTTTCGGGGAATCCAGAATCATACAGTTGGTTGGATGTTGACAAAAATGGGAATCTATTGAAAACTCATGTAAAACAGAAAGTATTTGAGGATTCATATAATAATCACGCAATAATTGGTACATTTTATTTTAGAAAAGCTAAATATTTTTTGGAAGGACTGAATAAGATTTATGAAAAAAATATCAAAACCAATAATGAATTTTATATTGATAATATTTTTAATAGTTTAACGCAATTGAATATTAAAATATTTGATGTAGATGAATATTATTGTTGGGGAACACCAAAAGATTTAGAGAAATATGGAATATAAAAATATAATATTGATTCCACCACAATTAACTTTTGGTGATAGTATGTCCATCATCGGGTTGGTTTATTTTTTACTAGAATATTACGATAATGTATATTTTTATGTGGGGAATAAATGTAGGTCTCGAGTTGAGGGAAGTTTGTTTGTATATTATACTGGTT
>JACKQG010003838.1_pt1 | contig 17991 bp, 14 predicted proteins | sample 8237621 | NCBI WGS metagenome assembly JACKQG01 (sample SAMN15677084, study PRJNA649215) | marine metagenome | biome: marine; feature: Black Sea; material: saline water; isolation source: suspended particulate matter (SPM) from the Black Sea western gyre | collected 2013-06-09/2013-06-10 | depth...
AATTTGCTTTTGAATAGCCAAAAGGTTGCCCTCATCGAGCAGGCCGCGGGCAATGCCGGATTGATTGGACACCACAATCAATTGTGCCCCGGCTCGGTGTAGGCGGGCCAAAGACTCCGCGACTCCAGGCAATAATTCCGCCTTCGAAGCAGAGGCTAGATAGGGGACCTCCCGCAGAATGGTGCCGTCGCGATCTAGGAAAACAGTGGGTCGGGCTGCCATCGGAATTGGTTTCAGCTTGGGTGCTGGGCGCTGTTAGGCTAGCCGCCCGATCGGCCTTTGGGAAGCCGATGCCCATAGATTCGCATGAATTCAAGCCAGAACTCCCCGAAGAACGAAACCATCGGCCAATTGCTGCGTGGTCTAAGTAGTTTGTTCGCGCCCGAAGAGCGGTTGGTCTATGTCAACCGGGATATCGATTTCAGCCATATCAAAGTAGTAGGCTTCGATTTGGATTACACCTTGGCGCGCTATCGGCAAGTGGAAATGGACCGCTTGACTTTGGAGTGTGTATTGCCAAAGTTATACGAGGCGGGTTTTCCAAAGCAGTTCCGAATTAACCGTACCGAAACCGAATTCGCCATGCGTGGCTTAGTCGTGGATCGCTTGGAAGGGAATATTTTGAAGTTGGATCGACATGGTTATGTTGGTCATGGCTTTCATGGCATGCAAGAGTTGGATCGGAAAACCCTGGCCAAGACTTATCGTGAGCAGCGTATCGGGGTAGAAAAAGCCCGCTTCTCGCCAGTGGACACTTTGTTCTCCTTGCCCGAAGTGAATTTGTTTGCCCACGCGGTGGATCACTTCAACCAAAATGAGTCACAGTGGCAACAGGGTGGCATTTCCAGTTATGAAGAAATTTGGGATTCAATCCGTCGTGCTACCGACCTGTCGCACCAGGACGATTCCATCAAAGGTGCGATACGTAAGGAGCCAGCGCGATACGTGGCTTTTGATCCCGAATTGCCGGCGATGTTGCACCGTTTGCGCTCCCTAGGCAAACGAGTTTTTCTACTGACAAATAGTGAGCCTGCCCACACCGAAACTTTGCTTGAGTTGTTACTTAGCGAAACCGGTCGAGGTTATCAGGACTGGAAGAGTTTCTTTGACTGGATCATCGTTTCCGCGCGCAAGCCAGGCTTCTTTACTCATGAGGCGCCGTTCTACAAAGTAGAGCAAGGCAAGCTTGAGCAAGGCACCGGTTCTCTGCGGCCCAAAAAAGGTGCCATTTATTCAGGCGGTAACCAAGCTGATTTCCAAAAGACGCTACGTGTCCACGCCGACCAAGTCCTTTTCGTCGGCGACCATATTTACGACGATGTCGTGACCTCCAAAAAGAACTATGGCTGGCGCACTGCGTTAATTGTGGAAGAGCTTGAGCACGATTTGATCGTGCGCCGCAATTGGGGATTGGCGATCCAAGAAGTCGAAGGTCAACGCACTTTGCGCAAAGCTTTATCGCGCGAAATTGCACGTATGAAGTTTGCATTAAACGCAATGGAGCGCAGTCGAACTGACGAAGGTGTGACCTTGGAGGGCACCCAAATTCCAATCAAGGATTACGAGGATGCACGCAACTTTCTGCTGCAGGAAGTGGCCCGCAAACGCGATGAACTGCGCCGTTTGAGTGACACTATCGTCGATTTAGCCAACCGCGTTTCGCAAGCCTTCAATCCCTATTGGGGCAGCCTATTTTGGGAAGCGCACGACATCAGCCGCTTTGCCCAGCAAGCCGAAACCTTTGCTTGTGCCTACACAAGTCGCGCCTCCAACTTTTTGTTCGTGGCGCCTGACGAAACCTTATATGCAGGAACCGGCAAACTAGCTCACTCGTGGTGGAGTCGCTAGGCGCCTGGGGCTTCAGCGCGACCCAAAAAGTCGCCGGAATCCGTCTGGACTTTAATCCATTCGCCACTGACGATGTAAGTCGGCACGCGTACGGCCAGGCCGGTTTCACAAACGGCGCCTTTTTTGTCGTTGGTGACCGAGTCGCCCTTGGCAGAAAATTCTGCTTCGGTGATCTGTAAGATTACGTGAGTCGGTAGCTCCAACGACAGCGCCGCACCTTCGTAAAAGGTCACGTTGACTTCTTGGTTATCCCGGACAAACTTCATTTTGTCGCCGACTAAGTCGGCGCCAAGGAAGTATTGCTCGTAATTTTCCTTATCCATGAATACAAACTTGTCGCCTTCCGCGTAAGAGTAATTACATGGACGCGTTTCTAAAAAAGCGACCTCGACAACTTCATCCGTGCTCAACCTCATCGATTTAAAGGTGCCCGTATGCATTTGCTTGCACTTGATTTGGTTGAAGGAAGAGCCTTTGCCCGGTTTACGGAACTCGTGATCAGTGACCACAAACAGGCCACCATCGATGACCAGGACTTGACCCTTACGGACTTGATTTGCTTTTACGTTTGGCATCTGCTGAAGGCGAAATGGAGGCGTATCATAAGCCAAAGGCGGCAGACATGCCAGCCAACGGTCAAAAGGCTTTGCGCATGGTCGACGACGGAATGTCCATTGCCTTACGATATTTGGTCACCGTGCGGCGGGCGACCTTAATGCCATCGCGCTCGCGCAAGACGCGGGCGATTTCTTCGTCGGACAGGGGAGAATGGCGATCCTCGGCATCGACGATATCTTTGATGCGCTCGTGGATGGCTACGCGGGAACGTTGGCCGCCCCGGCTGGTGGCTTGGCCGCCCGAGAAAAATGCTTTGAGGGCCATAATACCTTGAGGCGTCTGGGCAAACTTGCCGCGAATCGCGCGCGAAATCGTGGAAATGTGCACGCCGACGACGTCGGCTATTTCTTGCATTTTTAGGGGACGCAACCGCTGCGGCCCATAATCCAAAAACTCGCGTTGGCGTTGCACGATTGCCGTCGAAATTTTGAGCAGGCTTTCACGACGATGGTTTACGGCATCTAAGAACCAGCGCGCCCGCTCCAATTTTTTCATCAAATAAAGGTGTAGCTTCTTGTCAGTTTTGGCTTTCTCCAACGCGTCGCGAGCGGCCTCGCTGAGACGCAATTCGGGCAAACCTTCCCGCACTAATCGCACTTGATATTCCTCACCGATCAATTCGACGATTACATCAGGAGAGATCGTTATCGAATTGTCCGGCAGATAATCCGCCAATGGGCGCGAATCCAGGTGGCTAATCTTTTGGATAATCTCACGCAATTCATCCATGGTTATTTGCATGGAAGTTGCGATCTGCGGCAGCTTATTGGCCAGCAATTCGTCGAAATGATCCCGGATCAACAATTCGGCATTGCGATGCTCACCGGGCATTGCCTCCAGTTGCAGTAAATAACATTCTCGTAGATCGCTCGCGCCCAACGCCGGGTGCGAAACTTGGCGGAGGTCATCGAGCGCCAATTCGAGTTCCGAAAGGGGAACCTTAGTCAATTGCGAGAACGGCTCGAGGCCATGGACCAAAAAGCCGCGTTCGTCTAAATTGCGCAGTAATAGGTCGGCGTGCTCAATTTCCGATGCATCGAGGTCATCCACTCGCAATTCCGACAAAATATTGCCGGTGCCGCTCATTTCCGGAGCGGCAACGTTTTGCAAAGCGTCATAAACTTCGTCGCCGGAGCCGCCAGAACCTCGACCGGATGGTCCTTCGCCACGAAAAGCTTCCAGCAGTGGCTCCTCCATCCCAAAAACTTCTTCTGGGCTAGGCTGCTCTTCAATGGCCGCAGTATCCGTTTCGGCGCCATCTACTCGTGCATCGGTGGGGGCGTCTGCGGTGGCAGTCACCGCGCTGGAGTCTATAATTGGGCCATCATCGGAGCCTACGGATTCAAGGAACGGATTTTCCTCCAATTCGGCTTCGATGCGATGCATCAGCTCTGGAGTGGTGAGCTGCAGGATCTGCATAGCCTGAATCATTTGCGGCGACTGAACCAGTCGCTGCTCCATTTTCAGATTCTGCGTGTATTGGAGTCTCATCCGTGCAAGAATCTTATCCTCTGATTAGGGTCATGGTACACCTTTTGCTGGTGGCTTCTTTGATGCGCATCCTTTTAGTCGAAGACGAAAAAACTCTTGCCATCCCTTTGGCTGACTCGCTTAGGGATGAGGGGCATCATGTGACCATGCTGCATGAGGGGCCGGCCGCAATGGCATGGCTGGCGCACAATAGTTGCGACCTGTTGATCACCGACGTGCGCTTGCCCGGCGCCGACGGCATTCAAGTACTCGAACGAGCGCGCCTCCAGGACCCACCGGCAGCCTGTTTGGTCATGACGGGCTATGCCACCGTGGAGCAAGCGGTACGGGCGATGAAACTGGGCGCACTCTCCTATCTGCAAAAGCCGTTTCCGATGGAAGCATTGTTGCAGTGGGTAAGCCAGGCCGCCGAAGTTCGAGCAATGCAGGAAGAAATTCAGCGCTTACGGGCTCAAAATAAAGGGGACGAAAAACTTGGTTTAACTGGGACTAGTTTGCAAGTCCAGGACGTCGGCGATCGCATTGAGGCTGCCGCTCAAAGTTCGGCGGTAGTTTTGATCCAAGGGGCCAGTGGCACAGGCAAGGAACGCGTCGCCCGCGCGATCCACGCTAAAAGTAGTCGTGCCAACCATGCTTTTTTGCCCATATCGTGCGCCGCCATTCCGCAAAGCCTGGTGGAAGGTGAGCTTTTCGGTTTTCGCAAAGGTGCGTTCACTGGTGCCGACGAGGACCACGATGGTTTGTTCGCCCAAGCTGGAGACGGCACAGTATTGCTCGATGATATTGAAGAACTTCCATTGGACGCCCAGGCCAAGCTGTTGCGGGTATTACAGGAACGCACTTTTACGCCGTTGGGCTCGCCCCGAGCGGTGCCATTTTCGGCTGGCATTATTGCCGCCACCAAGCAGGATTTAAGCAAACGTATCGCCGCCGGCACTTTTCGCGAGGACCTTTATTACCGTCTTGCTGTGGTGCCTTTGGACATCCCGTCTTTGCGTGATCGACCGGAAGATATTTCAGCCTTGTTGGGGGAGTTTTTATTGCGCTTTGATCCCGAGGGACGCTACCGCATTCACTCGGATACGCTGCGCCAATTGGCCCGCTACGAATGGCCGGGCAATGTGCGCGAACTGGAAAATGCGCTGCGCCGGGCGTTGGCGCTGTCGGGCCGGGCGCGAGTTTTGCGGGCCGAGCACTTTTTCCCAGGGGGACCAGCCGGGGATTTGCGTGGCGAAGAAATCCTGCCGCTGCGAGAGGTCGTGCGCCGTGCCGAAACCGATGCCATCCGCAAAGCCATGGCGTACACCGGCGGGCGTAAAATTAAGGCTGCGGATTTACTAGGCATTTCGCGCAAGGTGATGTGGCAGAAAATGAAAGACTTGGGTTTGGATCAAAACCTCAACCCCGCCGCTAGCTCCACCAACCAGGAGTCTAGCGAGTGACGCTATTGCCGCTGTTGACTCTGCAGGTCAAGCTGGCGTGGGTTTGGGCAGATCTGCATTTGCGCGATGACCAGCCCGACGAAATTCAAGCATTCGCTAAGCAATTGCAGGCGGTGCCCGCGGAGGTGGACAGTGTTATCGTTTTGGGCGATTTGTTTGACGCCTGGATCGGTCCCGAAACTTGGCAAAATAGCGCTTTTCAACCCCTGCTAAAGAGCTTTGGCATTCTCGCAAAACAACAAACCAGGCTTATTTTGGTGCGCGGCAATCGCGACGTGCTTTTGAACCCGAAAGATGCCGTTGGTTTACCTGCTGAGGTCGTCGATCGAATTTTATTAACGGCCGGACTTGGCGAAAAAATCCTGCTTAGCCATGGCGACGAATATTGCCTCAACGACCAGCCATATCAACGACTGCGCCGAACATTGCGCCGCCCTTGGGTGCGTTTCATCTTGCGAAGCTTGCCTTTTTCCCTGCGAAATCGAATTGCTGCTCGCATGCGCGGCCATTCGCAACGGGCGGTTGGTCGTAAACCGCTAGATGTATTGGCCCTGAGCCCTGACGCGGCGCAAATGGCGCTGAGCAAGGTCGGGGCAGGGCGCGCGGTCATTGGCCATTTACATGTAGCCAGTGAGCAGAATTTGGCGTTTGGCGGAATTTTACAGGTGCTGCCCGCGTGGGCTCCAGGCGTGCCTGCATGGCGGTTTGAAAACTAAGCAACAATCTTGCTCAAAACTTGACCCTAGGGCACAATTGCCTAGAATTTGGGTGCTCCATGTCCAGTGGTCCCCCTGCATCGAAAAAGCCCGCAATCACCCTTGATGGGCTGTCCGGGTCGGGGAAAAGCACACTGGCGCGCCGCCTGGCGCTGGAGTTGCAATGGGCCTACTTGGATAGCGGTGCTTGGTACCGTGCTCTGACTTGGGCTGTGCTTCAAAATCAGGCTGATCCGGCAGATAGCGAAGCCATTCTCAGCGTTCTTTCTCAAATTACTTTAAGTTGCCGCTCCGATGGCAATGTGCTGGTCGACGGCGCACTGATCGACCAGCAGCTACGCACTCCTGAAATTGATCAAGCAGTGTCCATGGTGGCTGATCACAGCGACGTCCGTGAGGCCCTCAATCAACGCATGCGCTTGCTCCGTGACGCCCCCGATATTTTGGGAGTCGTTGCCGATGGCCGCGATGCAGGAGCCATCATTTTCCCCGACGCAGCTCTGAAAATTTTCGTAGAGGTTGACGTCGAAGTGCGCGCTGAGCGGCGTTACCAACAGCAACTTAAGGCAAAACTTAGCGTGGATTACCCATCCACCCTGGCTGCATTGCGGGTCCGCGATCAACGTGATCGAGCCCGCGGAGCAGCCGCGCCCCAGATCCATCCAGGAGACCGGGTACTTAATAACGAATCCGTTACCGTCGAAGAAGCGATCCGGCGCCTTCTTTCGTGGGCCAGCGAGCTTTCCGCTGTCTGACCCGCAGGCATTCCGCCCGACATCCACCCGCTACTAACCCATCCCGCCTTCATGGCTTCCAAAGACACCATCCGCCGCTTCACTATTGATGAAGCGACCCTCGAACAGGAATTATCTGCCATTATCGGCGACACCGACGTTTCCAATGAAATTGGCGACTCGACCGGTGACGTCGAACGTGATCAGATTGTTTCCGCCACCGTGCTTTCGCTCGACGATAGCCGCCAGCGCGTGCTGGTGGACATCGGCGGCAAAGCCGAGGCACCGATCCCTTACGATGAATTTGAAGATAAAATGCCGTCCATCGGCGACGTCTTCGAGGTTTATTACCGTGGGGACGACCGTGCAACCAACGTACCCTCCTGCTCTAAGCGCGAAGCCGACCGCGAACGTGCTTGGGCCAAAGTTATCGATTTTTACGAAGTCGACAACGTTATCGAAGGAGAGGTCAAGAAGAAGATCAAAGGTGGCTTGCTGATCGACGTCGATGGCGTCCTGGTCTTCATGCCTTCTTCTCAAATCGACTTGCGCCGCACTCCGGAGCCGGGCGAATTCATCGGCATGACCATTCGCGCCAAGATCGTCAAGATCGACTTGGAGCGCAAGAACATTGTTGTTTCGCGCCGCCAATTACTGGAAGAGGAGCGTGCCGAGAAGCGTTCGTCCTTGCTGTCCGAGATCGAAGAAGGTCAAGTTCGCGTTGGCGAAGTCAAGAACATCGCCGACTTCGGTGCTTTTGTCGACCTTGGTGGAATGGACGGCTTGCTGCACATCACCGACATGACTTTTGGCCGCATCAAGCACCCGCGCGAAATGGTCAAGATTGGCGACAAGTTGGACGTGATGATCTTGAAGATCGATCGCGACCGCAACCGCGTCGCTCTGTCGCTGAAGGCTTTGACCAAGGATCCTTGGGAGAACATTGCAGGTCGCTACCCAGTGTCTTCGGTACACAAAGGTCGCATTGCCAACATCATGCCTTACGGTTTGTTTGTGGAACTGGAGCCAGGTGTCGAAGGATTGGTGCACGTCACCGAGCTCAGCTGGGCTCGTCAGAATCCGAACCCGGAAGCCGAATTCGAACGCGGCGACGAGCTGGATGTATTCGTCAAGGACATCGATCACGACAAGAAAGAAATGTCGTTGTCGTTGCGCGAGGTCGAAGGCAACCCTTGGGACGAGATCGCCGAAGCATATGCTCCGGGTACCGTTATCGAGGCCACTGTCAAGAACTTGGCATCCTACGGCGCATTCGTCGAGATCGAAGAAGGCATCGACGGCTTGCTGCATAACACCGACTTCCACTGGACCCGAAAGGTTCAACACCCATCTGAGGTGGTACGCAAGGGCGATCGCATTCAGTGCGTAGTTCTAGCAGTGGATCGCGAGAAGCAACGCATCTCGCTGGGTATGAAGCAGCTGACCCGCAACCCATGGGAAGATTACATTCCTGCCAACTACCACGTTGGCGACATGATTGCTGGTACCTTAACCAAGGCGATCTCTGCTGGTTGTTTCATCCAGTTGGAAGAGGACCTGGAAGCCTTCCTGCATTACTCCACCGTGCCGCAAGAGTGGCAGTCTGATCCGGAAAACCACTGCATTCCTGGCCTCAAGGTCGAGGTTCGTGTGGTCCGCGTTGACTGTGGCGAAGAGCGCATCGGACTCTCGTTCATCCACTCCGAGTTCGAAGAGAACGACGAGATTCGCGCCAAGTTCGAAGAAGCCAAAGCCAAAAAAGCAGCCCGCAAAGCTGCCCGAAAGGCTGCTGCTGAGGAAGCTGCTGAAGAAGCTGCTGGTGGTGAAAATGACGAAGAAGGAGCTGCTGAAGAAACCAAGGTTGAAAAAGCCGTGGTGGTTGAGCCAGCCCCAAAAGCCGAAGCTGCACCAGCAGTTGAAGTAGAAGCTGAGGCTGCCACCGCAGAGGCAACTGAAGAACCTTCCGCTGACGCTGAGCCGGAAAAGCCAGCTGACGCTTAAGCATCAGAACCAAGCTAGACTGCATTGACTGCATACTCTGCACTAGCAGGTACATTGCACAGCCCGGGTGTTTTCGCCCGGGCTGTGTTCTTTTTGTGCCTTCTTGGCCTAATCGGAAGTTGTTCCTGGTTAGGCCAAAACGACGAACCGATTCCAGTGGCAGCCAGTTTGGATGACAGCACCCATGTCGGAATCAAAGTGTTGCGAGGCAAAGTACTGCAAGAGCAATTGACCGAGCAATGGCGATTGGTGGTGCCCAAAGGTCCCCATACTTTCGGCGACGTCTTGGCTGCCGAATTGGTGTTCAATAACCCTTTTGGCCAAGGCTTTGTCGTGATCGAACCGCCGCAGGGTTTTGTGATTGAATTTAGTTGGCGGGTGGAGCGCTGGATGCCATTTGCTTCGAGCGAGGTTTTACACCGCAAACACATCGCCAGTTTTGATCGCATGCTGGATTTTGCCGAAGGGCAGGTAATTCGCTACCCGGTGGAATTGCCGTTGGGCCAAGTCAACGAGGCTTCGGCTGTGTGGCGGCTGAGCTTGACTGCAAAGTTGCGCTGTGACGGCCTGGAATTGGACGGCGAATCTTTCCCGGTCGCGTCGATTCCCATTCGTGGGGCCAAAATGCTGGCACTACCAGGTAATTGGCAGAGCATGGCTGACACGCCGTTTGCCAATTTGGAACGACTGATCACCATTACCGATCCTCAAGTGGATCGCCACTTGCTTGTGTGTGCTGCGCTGCTGCCACGAAATCGCCGCGCCGACGCCATCGAGCTGATGGTGAACAATCTTATTTCCGCGCCTAGCGTGCGCCGCATGGACACGATGATGGCGGTTTTGCGCTTTATTACCGGTCGCGACTTCGGAGAAAACGCTCTTATCTGGAAGGACTGGTGGGAGGAGGCCAAAATAGGGACGTCGTGATGGACCTCACCCCTCAACAAGCGGTCGCCCAGCTCAAGCGCTTGGCCTCCGATCTGATCACCGAAGCGGATTTGGAAAAGCGCCTGACTAAGGCGGCGGAATCCAAACAGCCGCTGCGCATCAAGTTTGGCATCGACCCGACCTTCACCGATGTGCATATTGGCCACTCGGTGCCGATTCGGGTGCTGCGATTGTTTCAGCGCATGGGCCACATGCCGATTTTGCTGCTCGGCGATGCAACCGCACGCCTAGGTGACCCGACCGGCCGCAACGAGCAACGTCCGCCGCTGAGTGAGGCCGACGTGAGTCATAACGCCGAAACTTATCTGGACCAGATCGGCACCATTTTAGATTTATCTCCTGAGAAATGTGAAATCCGTCGCAATAGCGAATGGTTTGGCGGTATGGATTTTTTCGACGCCCTACGCTTATTGGGTCGCGGCACCGTCGCCCGTATGTTGGAACGGGACGATTTTCAAAAGCGCATGGAAAACCGCCAGCCGATCCATTTGCATGAAATGATGTACCCGCTGATGCAGGGTTGGGACTCGGTGATGCTGAATGCCGACGTCGAGTTGGGAGGTAACGATCAGTTGTTCAACCTACACATGGGCCGCTTGTTGCAAGAGCGCAATGAGCAGCAACCTCAAGTGTGTTTGACGACGCCGCTGCTGCTCGGCACCGATGGCCGTAAAATGAGCAAAACTTACGCCAATCATGTGCCGCTGAATGGCACTGCCAACGATATGTACGGCAAAATCATGAGCCTGAGCGACGACATCATGCCGGATTGGTTCCGCATGGTGACTGAACTCAGTGATGAAGAAGCCGCGAAATGGTTGGCCGGCCACCCGCGCAAAGCCAAAGGTAAATTGGCCTGGGAAGTATGCCGTGAAATTCACGGCAATGAGGCGGCTGATGGCGCTGCCGAAGAATTCACGCGGCGCTTTAAGAAGAAAGAATTGCCGCAAGACATCCCCTCGGTGGCCCTGGCGGCGCAGGCTTTGCCACTGCCAAATTTGATGAAAGATGCTGGCCTGTGCCATTCCACTTCTGAGGCGCGGCGCTTAATTAAGGGCGGCGGGGTGCGTTTAGATGGCGTCGTTCAATCCGATCCAAACGCACAGATCGAGGTCAAAGGCGACGTCGAGCTATTGCTGCAAGCCGGAAAGCGGCGCTTCGTGAAAATTACTGCCGAATAGGCACTACCGGAGTCGGCAGCGGCTGCAACGGCAAGTACTCCCCGTCTGCATGCAGTGGATCGCCCGGGCCGTCGTCATAGCCTAATGCTTGTAGGTCGGCCTTTTCACTCGAGCCCATGGCTAGCGGTGCATTGCGCAATTCGAATTCTGAAAGCATGACCCGCTCGCGCTGAAAGCATGACCCGCTCGCGCTGACGTTTTTGCAAATCAAAGTCGGTCGCCATTTTTTGCACCGCGTGTAAATATGCCGAATGCGTGGGTGGAATCGGCTTGAGCTCGTTTGGATCTTGTTGGCGATCGTAAACATAATAAGCCGGCGTCTTGTCTGGGTAGAGTTTTTGCACTAACCGAATCGATTCTTTGGTGCTGGGATCAATGGTAAACGGACGCATCACGGTAAAACGTTCGCCACGCCAACATTCAATCAAACGCAATCCCTGAGGGGTATCAACTAGCAGGTGGCTGAATACCCCTTTGGCATTGGCCAGCGGCGGAGCCGACAAGCGCGAGCTACCCATCGGTTGGGTCCAAATATCATCCACTCCGATGGCTTCCAATAAAGTCGGGGCCACATCCATCATCGAAGTCATTTGCTGACTACGCTTGGGCGACGTGGTGCGTCCAGGAATGTGCAACATAAACACCATCTTGTTGAGTTCCGGGAACAGAGAAATACGATGGCCAATAGAGCCGTGGTCGAAAAATTCGTCGCCGTGGTCACTCACGATGGCAACCACAGTGTCGTCGGCTAAATCTAACCGCCGTAGTTCATCCAAGATGGCACCGATGTGAGTGTCCACCCAATGGATTTCGCCGTCATACAAAGCTTCGACGTGCTGCAGGTCGCGTTCATTAATACGCCTTTCGAAAGGCGGTATCTTATTGCGCACCGCAGGGTTGCCGTGCCAATCTTGTCCGGTCATGGTGCCGGTGTAGGCGGGATCGAACAATGTTTTTAGAGCCGGGTTAGCGCGTTCCGGAATGTAGTCGTAATGAACGTCGTAATAATGCAGGAATAGAAAAAACGGTTGCTTCGTTTGCGCGACTTGTTCAAGCACCCGATTGGCTTTTTGATTCACCCGCGGCGAGGTCACGTCCCAAAGAGTGACGTGACGCTTAATCAGAGCCAACTGCTCATCCGTAGGCTCGGGTAGGCCAGCTTCCACTTGGTTTTCGCGCCACTCCAACATTTGCTTTTCTACCTCAGTGGGGCCCATCATGGCGGATTCATAGCGTTCAAAGCCGCGCCCAAAACCCCAGCGTGGTTTAAGGAATGGACCACTGAAAACGCCATAACATTGATAGCCGGTGGCGGCTAAAAATTCAGCCAAAGTTTGCTGGGCAGGGTCGACGATGAAGGCTTCATTGATGACGCCATGGCCAAGGTCATCCAAGCCGGTGAACAATGAAGTGTGGGCCGGCAAAGTCCACGACGAACTCGACCAAGCTTGATCAAAAACGATTGATTTCAGCGCGAGTCGATCCAATTCAGGAGTGACCGCCAGATTCGGAGTAAACCACGGGGTATGGCCATAAACGCCGACGCGATCCGCGCGCAAAGAGTCGACCGAAATCAGCAATAGGTTTTTTGGCGCACCTGCACTAGTTTCAGCAGTGGCATCGCTTTCTGGCTTGCCACAGCCAAAACCAGACCCGAACATCGCCAGGGCGACAGCTGCGAGTAGCCATGAAGTGTTAAGCTTGAACATCAAAAGCCAGTTTTTAGCGGCACTGGATAGGGGGCAAACGCTGGTAAATGCACCTTCGCTTGGTTTTTGGCTTCCGATTCCTCCATATAGCCCATTGCAATGAGGGTTCGGATTTCTTCCTCGGTTTTAGCTTGCGCCCATCGTTCCGACGGATGCGATTGGCTCAACACCGTCTGGCTTTGTTGCAGGCGTCGGCTTTCCTTTACAAAGCGATCTAAGGCTGGAGCAAATCCAGGATGGGTCAATGGCAAGGGCGTTCTTTCCATCGGATCGGTTTGGCGATCGAAGAACATATAAGGTGATCCTCCTTGGCCGCCGACCTTTCTAAATGCCACCACTTGGCTGAAAGTGGGGAATTTATCAGTACGGTCAGCGAAGGGCTTGCACTGCAACATGCGCAAAATGGTATAGCGTTCGTCGCGCCAGGCTTCTTGAGTTTGTGCTTTCCATTGGCCCGGTGAAGCGGGCATCACGCTACTGAGGTTGGAAATCATGTCGCGCGATGCGGCTGTGCTTGAGTTCAACAAAGAGCGGATCGAAGTTCCTTGCACATCGGGCATCGCGGTTAGGCCAGCGAAGTCCGCCAAGCTAGGGGCAATGTCATACATGCGCACAACTTGCGCCACGCGCTTGCCAGGAGCTGGGGAGTTCGGAAGTTTCAGAATGAGGGGGATTTTGCAAACCTCCGTCCAAAGCGAACCGCGGTGTCCAATACTGCCATGCTCAAAAAATTCATCGCCGTGGTCGGCAACGATGGCAATGATGGTGTTTTCATAAACTCCTAATTCCTTCAGGCGTTTGACCACTTGCCCGACATGCCGATCCACCCAGTGGATTTCTGCATCGTAATAGGCTTGGATATGACCTAAATCGCGCTCGTTGATCTTGCGTGCATTACGATTGTTTTGCGCATCCACCTCGCGCACTTCTGGGTTGAAGTACCAACGATCTGGCGAAAAGTTACCGCTGTAATTCGGATCAAACTTTTTGCCCAAACCTGGCTCCATTTTTTCCGGAATGTGATCATAGTGGGCGTCAAAATAATGCAGGAATAAAAAGAACGGCTGCTCGCCGTGCATATCCAAAAATTCCATCCCCAATTCGTTGATGCGCGGTGAAGTAATGTCTTCGTGAGACACGCGGTCGCGAATCGCAATCATTTCCATTTCGGAAAGGGTAGGACTTCCACCCTGCGCTGCTTTTTCTTGCGCCGCCTTGCTGAGAACCCCAGCAAGCTCTGCCTCGGACATCATGCCGGAAGCATAATAGTCAAAGCCTTTGCCAAAACCGTACTTTGCGTCCAAATATGGACCACTGAAAAAACCTGCAGTTGCATACCCGGCGTTTTGAAAGTGTTGGGCTAAAGTGCCGCGCTTAGGATCCAATTTTATGTGATCGTGCACCACGCCATGGGCGGCGTCGCTCAAGCCGGTCATCGCCGCCATGTGGGAAGGCAAAGTCCAAGAGCTGGTCGCCCAGCATTCATCAAATACAACTCCCTCAGTAGCTAATCGATCAATATTCGGTGTCACTTCAACATTGGGCGCATATTCGGGTTTGTGGCCATAAATGCCTAAGCGATCCTGTCGCACCGAATCCAAGCTAATGAATACCACGTTGTGGCGTTTGCCGGAGGCGCTGGAACCTTGTTGTCCGGAACCGCTGTCCGGTTCGCCGCAGGAGGTCATTAGGACAATGCCGGCAAGGGCTAGGCTCAATGGAGCAAGACTAAATTTCATTCTTTCGCTAGGGGAACGACTCATGGCTAAGGGCGAGGCAGCACCACTACTGGGATGCGCACCTGCGGCGTATCTTCGGAATCCAGAATGAGCGTCAGCTCACCTTCCAAACGTTCGGTCGGTGGTTCCGTTACCGTCAATTTCACTTGGTAAGACTTGCCTTCGGTGATCACTTCCCATTCCACATTGACCAAGCCTTCAGGTAAACCGCTTAGTGCGGCAATTTTCAAATAAACCTCCGCCGTCGCAGACGTGGTGTTCAAGCTCACGGTTTGCTGGCTACTGCCGTCATCGTTGGGGCGCATCAGCAACTTGCGCGGCGTCCAATCGACGTCGGCCACGGCCACGCCCATGACCTGCAGGGTAAGCGTCGGCGAGTTAGCTAAATCGACGCGGACCGGAATACTGATGTGGAAGGGGCCGAGCGGGAGTTCGTCGGGAGCCTGGAACTCCAAATTGAAGCTCAACGCCTGCGCGCCCTCAATTTTTTTGGTGTTGATTTGCCAACCGTCCACCTCACTAGGAACGATCAAGTCGAAAAATTTCTCATCGTGCGCCTTGATCGACGCGAAGCCCGAGGCCTTGGCAGTGGCGCCGACGCGGCCTAGGTCTAAATTCCAGGGCTCCAACCAGAATGGGACCCAAACATCAACTGTATATTGCAGAGGGAAGCCGCGGGCGCCTTCTACCAAAAAAGCAAAAGAGTCGGTGCGGTGCGAAACCGGACGTCGGTTGCGGGCGGTATCGAACAATACCTCCAGTTCCGCTTTTTCGCCGGGCTGCAATTCGATGTCAATGGTATGGCCACGGAGTTGGCGAGGCTCAAAATTGGGGCGGTCGGGCAGGTGCAGGGTCAAAGTGGTGCAGCTGCAGTTGGCTGGCCCGATGCGTATCAAGTTTTTGGGCTCGTCCGAGGTGTTTTGGATATGAAAAACCCCAGTACCTTTGTCGCCGAATCTGACTTGATCCAATTGCAAATGCAGTGGTTCGACCACTAGGCCAGAATCGCTGATGACAGGTTCCAATTCAGCCTCACCACAGGTGGCGCAAAATACCAGTAGCAAGCAAGCCAACAGCTTGCTCCAACTGGGTTTGAGAACTTCCGCATAGAGGGCGTTTTTTTGCATCGTGATCACCCGTATCCTACGCGCGCGGGTCGGTTTCCTACCCCGCCCCTTCGAAGGCGTCCTTTCCCGGACCGTCGCCCCCTCAACTCCTGCAAATCATGTCCTCGGTTTACCCCTACGCTGGCCACCAAGATCCCCAAATTCACCGCATTATGCTCGCGGAACTTCAGCGCCAAGAGGATCAAATCGAGTTGATTGCCAGTGAAAACCAAACTAGCCTGGCGGTGATGGATGCGGTTGGCTCGGTGCTAACCAACAAGTATGCAGAGGGTTATCCAGGGCGTCGTTATTACGGCGGCTGCGAGCACGTCGACGAGGCTGAGTCATTGGCCAAAGATCGCTTGGTGGAGTTGTTTGCAGCGGAGCGTGCCAACGTGCAGCCGTCCAGCGGTTCGCAAGCCAACCACGCTGCGCTGCTGGCGCTAGCCGAGCCGGGGGCAAGAATTTTGGCGATGGATTTGAACCACGGCGGTCACCTCAGCCATGGCCACCCGAAAAACTTGTCGGGCATTACATACGAGTTTTTTCATTACGGAGTTTCGCCCAAAGACGAACGCATCGATTATGTCGCCTTGCGCAAGCAAGCCAATGAAGTCAAGCCTACGGTGCTATTGGCTGGCGCAAGTGCCTATTCCCGTACCTTGGACTTCGAGCTTCTGGCCGACATCGCCAAAGAGGTTGGTGCTTCGTTCATGGTCGATATGGCGCACATTGCCGGATTGGTGGCTGCAGGTGTCCATCCGTCGCCGGTTCCCCACGCCGATGTCGTGACCATGACCACCCACAAAACTTTGCGCGGTCCACGTGGGGGGGCGATTGTGTGCAAAAAGGAATGGATCAAAAAGATTAACTCGGCCGTATTCCCGGGCATGCAAGGCGGCCCGTTGATGCACGTGGTTGCAGCCAAGGCCATTGCTTTTGGAGAAGCGCTGCAACCAGCATTCCGCGACTATCAGCAGCGCGTGGTCGAAAACGCGCAAGCACTCGCAAACGGTTTGCAGCAACGTGGCTGCCGCTTGGTTTCCGGCGGTACCGACAATCACCTAATGATGGTTGATTTGCGTGGACCGGAAGGGCCAGCGATTACTGGCGCAGTGGCGGAAGACGCGCTTCACGCTGGCGGCATTACCGTCAACAAAAACCTAATTCCGTTCGACCCCGAGAAGCCCATGTTGACCTCAGGGATTCGCATCGGCACACCGGCAGTAACCACGCGCGGTTTCACTACCGACGACATGGATAGCGTCGCCGATTGGATGAATCGGTTGTTGCGCGATCCGCAAAATTCTGAATTGCAGCAACGGGTGCGTGCCGAGTGTTTGGCGCTATGCCAGCAGAAGCCGATTTATCCGCAATTGCGGCCTGAATCGACGTTGTGCTAGAAAAATGGGGGAGCTCTTTCAACCTCCCTCAAGCCTGTATGGCGGGAGGTCTTTCACCCCCCCCCAGTCCCTTACAAGCGAGCCTGAATCGCCGCGTCCTTTTCTAGGACTCGGTCATGCTGCTGAGTGCGGAAGTCATCCATGCGCTTGGCGAAGTCTGGGTCGGCAACGCCTAAAATGCGGATAGCCAATAAAGCCGCATTGATCGGGCCGCCGCGACCCGCACCGACGGTTGCAACCGGCACGCCGCCCGGCATTTGCACCGTGGCCAACAACGCGTCTAAGCCTCCCAGCGGGGCATTGTCCAGAGGAATGCCGATTACCGGCAAGCTGGTGTGGGCGGCAATGACGCCGGCCAAGTGTGCGGCTCCGCCAGCGGCGCAAATCAACACGCGAAAGCCGTTTTCGCGCGCACTCTCAGCAAACTGACATGCTTCGGCCGGAGTGCGGTGGGCGCTGAGCACGCGTACAACCGGATCAACGCCGTGTTCGCGCAGGGTTTTTACGGCTGGCTCCAAACGCTCGAAATCCGAGTCGGAGCCCATCAGGATGGCAACAGGGGTGGTCATGGGAGGCTAAGGGGTCAGACAGTATGGTTTTGCAGCGCCATGCGCAGCAAGTCCTGGAAGTCGGCATCGGCGCCTAGTTCCTGGCGGGCCTTGTTTGCAGCGGATCCAGCAGCTTTGGGGTTGAAACCCAGGCCGCGCAAAACTTGGGCAAGCTCATCTTGCTCGGTGGCGGCTTCGTGCATTTGCCCTTGCGCCGGTGCGGCGAGTTCGGTCAGATGTTCGCGCAGCTCAATAATCAGACGTTCGGCAGTCTTTTTGCCGACGCCTTTGATCGCGGTAAGAGCGCGTAAATTTTCGTCCAAAATGCAGCGCGCCAATTCATCCGGTGGCATCGCCGACAGCAAACCCAACGCCGACGTCGGGCCGACGCCGTTGACCTGCAACAGGCGTCGGAACAGAATGCGTTCAGGCTTGCGGCCGAAGCCGAACAGGGTATGCGCCGAGTCGGTGACGTGATAGTGCACCCAGAGGCGCACCTCGCTACCT
>JACKQG010003840.1_pt1 | contig 17987 bp, 17 predicted proteins | sample 8237621 | NCBI WGS metagenome assembly JACKQG01 (sample SAMN15677084, study PRJNA649215) | marine metagenome | biome: marine; feature: Black Sea; material: saline water; isolation source: suspended particulate matter (SPM) from the Black Sea western gyre | collected 2013-06-09/2013-06-10 | depth...
TCTTCATTTTTTTAATTTTTGTCAAATATAGGAATAAAAAAGTAGCCCCACCAAGAATCGAACTTGGATCTAAAGTTTAGGAAACTTCTATTCTATCCATTGAACTATGGGGCTAGGTTATTTTATAATTAACTTTTTCTCTACCGTTCCATCATTGTAAATGTAGAATAGTGGGGCATTATAAGTTAACTTAGATTCCCTGCCCAACACATCAATAATGCGAATAAGCATTTTTTCATTTTGAAAATTCTGAGAAATAGAAGTCGTTTGATTGCAAGGTAAAAGGTTGTACAAAAAGTCAGAAGTAAAATTTACCGCTTGTATAAATTTGGAATTAGAATTACCACTTGCTGCCCAATTATGATCTTCTCCTTGAAAGCTAAGATGGTCGTTTAAAAGCCCAACACTATCTGCCCTTGCATGCATTTCCCCCGAACCACAAAGAGTTAAAATATTTGGATTATTAAGTGCTGGTGCACAATTATAGCTTACCGTTTGGTCGGCAGTTCCTTGGCAACTTACCATTGGTTCATCATTTGAGTCAATCCAATAAGTTTCATTTACACCACCTGCAAAACTATATACAGCAGATACCTGAGAAGAAAAACCATCATTGCCAGAATCTCCCTCTAAAGTACCTCCAATTGCTGGCAATAACACTTGAATAGTAGCTGATAAATCAGAAATACTATCGATAAAAGCAGTATGCAATGTTGCTACAGCTCCAGCTGAATATCCTCCAATAAAAATGGTATTTGGGTCAATTCCATAAGTATCACCATTAGCATAATCTTTTCTGAAATATCTTATCCCTGCTTTTAAATCGGCTACTGCTTTTAGTACTGCTTTGTACTGCTCGGTATTGCTTGTTAAAAATGAAATAATATTTGCTAACCTATAATTTAAAGAAACTGCTACATAACCTCTTTTTGCAAAGGCATTACAAAAATCTACACAATCACTAGATGATTTATCCCCAGCATAAAATGAGCCACCATGTAAATAAAAAATAACAGGTCGGTTAATTACCGTATCCCCACTTGCAGTATAGATATCCATTCTGTGCTCCAATCCTGTGTAAACATCAGAATAGTTAACAGTAGTTACATCCGTACTTGTAAATATTTCGGTTTGATAACGACCATTGCATTGTGCAAAAGTAAAAGCACTAATAAGAGTTAAAACAAGGAGTGTAGATAGTTTTTTCATAGCTTATTAAATTTTAGATTGCGAATATACAATTTATTATGTATGCATAGCAAATACTATTGCTTTAATTTTTCTAATTGCTGCTCAATCTGCTCATCTTCAATCTTTTCAAATAAATGAGTAGCTTTATTAATTTTATGATTATCAGGAATTATAATACCTCCAGCATCTTCCCATCTCACATCCTTCAAGTCTAATATGTTTTTTAACTTATCAGATGAAAAAGGCATAAAAGGTTCAGAGAGAATAGCTAATGATGCTGAAATCTGCATAGCAATATTCATGATAGTTTCTGTTCTTGATTCATTAGTTTTCTTCAGCTTCCAAGGTTCAGTATCGGCAAGGTATTTATTACCTAATCGTGCTAAATTCATGAATTCTCCAAGTGCTTCACGGAACCTAAATTTCTCAATTGAATTAGCAATCTTATTTGGGAACTCAGTAAGTTTTGCTAAAACCTCTTTGTCATATTCCTCTAGATTGTTTTGTGAAGGGACTTTGCCTTCCCAATATTTGTTGGTTAAAACCACAACACGATTAATAAAGTTACCAAAGATAGCTACCAATTCGTTATTGTTCCTTGCTTGAAAATCAGCCCAAGTAAAATCAGTGTCTTTACTTTCAGGAGCTGTAGCACAAAGTGCATATCTAAGGGAATCCTCTTTCCCTTTAAAGTCTTCTAAATATTCATGCAACCAAATTGCCCAATTACGAGAAGTGGATAATTTTTCTCCTTCTAAATTTAAAAATTCATTTGCAGGAACATTAGTTGGTAATATATAACCCTCATGTGCTTTTAAGATGATGGGAAAAATAATACAATGAAAAACAATATTATCTTTTCCAATAAAGTGTACCAATTCAGTTTCTTCATTTTTCCAGTAATCTTCCCAGTTTTTACCATTGTCAATAGCCCATTGCTTGGTAGCTGAAATATAACCAATAGGTGCATCAAGCCAAACATAAAGTACTTTACCTTCTGCATTTTCTACTGGAACTTTCACCCCCCATTCCAAATCACGAGTCATAGCTCTCTCTTGTAACCCTCCATCAATCCATGATTTACATTGTCCAATTACTTGACTTCTCCATTCTTTTGAATTATGATGATTTTCTCCTTCTAAATTCCCATTTTCTATCCATGGTTTAAGCCATTTTTCATGATCTTGCATTGGTAAATACCAATGAGATGTTTCTTTTTTTATTGGTGTGTTTCCACTTAAAGTTGATTTAGGATTTATTAATTCTTCAGGACTTAGTGTAGAGCCACATTTTTCACATTGGTCGCCATAAGCTCCATCAGCATTACACTTTGGGCATTCGCCACTAATGTATCTGTCAGCTAAAAATTGCTTATTTTCTTCATCATAAAATTGCTTAGATGTCTTTTTAGTGAACACATTTTTCTTCTCCAAAGTATTGAAAAAATCTTGTGCCGTTTCATGGTGTAATTTGTCTGATGTTCTGTGATAGATGCTGAAATCTATCCCAAAATCAGCAAATGCTTTTTTATTAATATTGTGATATTTATCTACAATTTCTTGCGGACTAACGCCATCTTTTTTTGCGCGCAAAGTAATTGCAGCACCATGTTCATCCGAACCACAAACAAAGGCAACATCATGTCCTTTTCCTTTTAAATATCTTACATAAATATCTGCTGGTAAATATGCCCCAGCAATATGCCCGATATGCAAAGGGCCATTAGCGTAAGGTAGTGCTGAAGTAACTGTGTATCTTTTTGTGCTCATTTCTCTCAGAAAAAATTATTTTCGCAAAGATAATATTTAGATATTAGACCACTAGGCTTTTAGTATTTAGATATTAGACAAAAAATGTTGTTAAACTAAGCGAAAGTGTTGGATCTTGTTTTTGAACATTTTTATTAGATAGAAAGATAATTAGAACCAAATATACAACTGCAATGAGAAATTTAAAAATTGGTGATAAGATTGGTATTATTTCTACTGCTCGAAAAATTTCTTTGGAGGAATTAAAACCAGCAATAAAAGTATTGGAGAGTTGGGGATTAAAAATTGTTTTTGGAGATAACTTATTCTCATCTGATAATCAGTTTTCTGGCACTATTGAGCAGAGAACTGCTGATTTGCAAAGTATGATTGATGATGATTCCATCAAAGCGATTTTGTGCGCAAGAGGTGGCTATGGCACAGTTCAAATTATTGACAATATCGATTTTTCTTCTTTGAAAAAAAATCCGAAATGGATAATTGGTTATAGTGATGTTACTGTTTTGCATTCGCATTTGAACAGATTGGGCATTGCGACTTTACACGCAATTATGCCTATAAATTTTGAAACAAATACTAAGGAAAGTTTGGGATCATTAAAAAACTCTCTTTTTGGAAACGAGAATAATATTTTATGTGAACCTCATTCCTTTAATAAATTTGGAAAAGTGGAAGCTGAAGTTGTAGGAGGAAATCTTTCAATTTTATATAGTTTATTGGGTTCTGATTCGGACATTAACACAGATGGAAAAATACTTTTTATTGAAGATTTGGATGAATATCTTTATCATATTGATAGGATGATGATGAATTTAAAGAGAAATGGTAAGTTTGAAAAATTAAAAGGCTTAATTGTAGGGGGGATGAGTGATATGAATGATAATGCAATTCCTTTTGGGAAAACAGCTCAAGAAATAATTTTGGAACATACTAGAGAATATAATTTCCCCATTTGTTTTGGTTTTCCTGCTGGGCATTTAGAAGATAATAGGTGCATAATATTAGGAGAAAAATCAGTATTAGAAATTTCTGCAAAAAAAGTAAGATTAACTTACTCTTATTAAGGTTGGTTCTAATTGAAAAACCGTATTTTCGCCTCTCATGAAAAAAATTAGAAATTTTTGCATTATTGCCCATATCGACCATGGGAAAAGCACCCTTGCTGATAGGCTACTGGAATTTACTGGCACAGTTACCAAAAGGGATGCGCAAGAGCAGCTTTTGGATAATATGGATTTGGAGCGTGAAAGAGGGATAACGATTAAGAGCCATGCCATTCAGATGGAACATGATGGCTATATCCTTAATTTGATAGACACTCCTGGGCATGTGGATTTTTCTTATGAAGTCTCCCGCTCTATTGCCGCTTGTGAAGGGGCTTTGCTTATTGTTGATGCCGCACAAGGGATTCAAGCGCAAACTATTTCCAATTTGTATTTGGCTTTGGAAAATGATTTAGAAATTATTCCTGTTGTAAATAAAGTAGATTTACCTTCTGCCGAACCAGAAGTAGTTGCTGATCAAATTATTGATCTAATTGGCTGTAGGGAAGATGAAATAATTCCTGCAAGTGCAAAAACTGGTATTGGAATTGAAAATATTTTAAAGGCAATTATTGAAAGAGTTCCGCCTCCAAAGGGCGATATAAACAAGCCTCTTCAAGCTATGATTTTTGATTCAGTTTATAATCCTTTCAGAGGGATTGAGGCTTATTTCAAAATACTAAATGGAGAAATAAAAAAAGGAGACAAAGTAAAATTTATCGCCACAGGAAAAGAATATTTTGCGGATGAAATTGGGGCTTTGAAATTTAAGCAAGAGCCAAAAAAAATAATGAGTGCTGGGGAGGTTGGTTATATTATTTCTGGAATAAAAGAAGCTAGAGAAGTAAAAGTTGGAGATACCATTACCACTGTCGAGAATCCTGCCTCTGAGGCAATTCATGGTTTTGAAGATGTAAAGCCAATGGTCTTTGCAGGAATTTATCCGGTAGATACAGATGATTATGAAGAGCTGAGAAATTCCATGGAAAAACTGCAACTAAATGACGCCTCTTTAACTTATGAGCCAGAATCATCCACTGCACTCGGATTTGGTTTTAGGTGTGGGTTTTTAGGAATGCTTCACATGGAAATTATTCAAGAAAGATTGGAAAGGGAATTCGATATGACTGTAATTACAACCGTGCCGAATGTATCTTATTTTGCCTATACCACAAAGGGGGAGAAGTTGGCAATTCATAACCCTTCTGATTTGCCTGATGGCAGCATTTTAGATTATGTGGAAGAGCCATATATTAGGGCTCAAATTATAACCAAATCGGACTATGTTGGTACTATAATGACTCTTTGTATTGAAAAAAGAGGGGAGTTAAAAAATCAAGTTTATCTTACAACCGATAGAGTGGAGTTATCTTTTGAAATGCCATTGGGCGAAATTGTTTTCGATTTTTACGATAAGCTAAAAACGGTTTCAAGGGGTTATGCATCCTTTGATTATCAGCCTTTGGATTATAAGCGTTCTAATTTGGCAAAGCTGGATATCTTACTAAATGGCGATCAAGTGGATGCACTTTCGGCACTTATACATAGGGATCATGCTTATACTTTTGGGAAAAAGATTTGTTTAAAATTGCGAGAACTCATCCCAAGACAACAATTTGATATTGCCATTCAATCGGCTATTGGCTCTAAAATTATTTCGCGTGAAACTGTAAAAGCATTAAGGAAAGATGTAACGGCAAAATGCTATGGGGGAGATATTACTAGAAAGAGGAAACTCTTGGAAAAACAGAAAAAAGGAAAGAAAAGAATGCGACAAGTTGGAAGTGTTGAAATTCCACAAAATGCTTTTATGGCAGTTTTGAAATTGGATGATTAATTAAAAAAAGATTTAAAACCGCTACGCTTTTAGCTGTTTAGACTACAGAAAAAAGAGAAAACAAACAACTAAAAACCAGTAACTATATAACTAAAAACAATAAAGATGGGCAGAGCATTTGAATTCAGGAAAGCTAGAAAAATGAAAAGGTGGTCGAAAATGGCCAAAACTTTTACACGAATAGGGAAGGATATTGTTATTGCCGTAAAAGATGGTGGCTCAAATCCGGAAACAAATGCTCGGTTAAGACAAGTAATCCAAAATGCTAAAACGGCAAATATGCCAAAGGAAAATGTGGAACGCGCCATTAAAAAAGCGAGCGGAACGGATGCTGCAAACTATACAGAAATGAGCTTGGAAGGATACGCTCCTCATGGGATTGCGGTTTTTATGGATTGTACCACTGACAATAATAACCGAACGGTTGCAGATGTTCGTTCTTATTTTAGTAAATGTGATGGGAATTTAGGTACGAATGGTTCTTTGGAATTTATTTTTGATAGAAAAGGTGTTTTCACCATTAATCCAGAACAAATAAAAATGGATTTGGAAGAGTTGGAAATGGAATTGATTGATGGCGGATTGGAAGAGTTGGAGCAAGATGAAGAAGCAATAACCCTTTATTGCGATTTTCCAGAATTTAGTAATATGCAGAAATGTTTGGAGAACTTAAATATTGAAATTCAGAATTCAGAATTGCAAAGAATCCCAAACACCATGAAAACAATAAGTGTAGAAGACGCAAAATTAGTTTTAAAATTGTTAGATTTATTGGAAGAAAATGATGATGTACAGCAAGTGTTTCATAATATGGAATTAACTGAAGAAATCCTAAAATCAATGGAAGAATAATGGATTTTATTACTATTGATGAGCATATTACTTTATCCCCTTTGACAAAAAAGGATTTTCCTGTTTTTATTGCTAGAATTAACGATTTTGAAATCTATAAAAACACTTGTAATATTCCTTATCCTTACACTTTAAAAGATGCGGAAGATGCCCTTATTCATTTTGAAAACAGATCTAAAAACTATGGTAAAAACACATCTTGGTCTATAAGAAAAGATGAGGAAGTAATTGGAGGATTTGGATTTCAAATTTCCCAAAAAAGCCACAAAACAGAATTTGGATATTGGCTTGCAAAAGATTTTTGGGGAAAAGGAATTATGACAAAAGTAGTTGCTAAAATGTGTGAAGTTGGTTTTGAAAATTATAATTTTGATAGAATTCAAGCGCATATATTTGAAAATAATATTGCTTCTTGCAAGGTGTTAGAAAAATGTGGTTTTACCTTAGAGGCTGCTTGTCTCAAAAAACATTATAAGAAGGATGGAAAAATATTTAACGGAAAATTATACGCAAAAACAAAATAAATGAATGTATTAATATTAGGAAGTGGAGGAAGAGAGCATGCATTTGCATGGAAGATTGCAGAATCTAGTTTATGCAAAAAACTATTAATTGCACCAGGGAATGCGGGCACTTCACAAGTAGGAATAAATGTAGATATTAATGTAACGGATTTTGAATCTATAAAAAAGCTAGCATTAAAAGAAGAAATAGATATGCTAATTGTAGGGCCAGAAGACCCTTTAGTAAAAGGTATTTTTGATTTTTTCCAAAAGGATGAGAAATTGAAAGAGATTACTGTAATTGGGCCTTCAAAACAAGGGGCAAAATTAGAGGGGAGCAAAGAATTTGCAAAAGAGTTTATGCAGAAATATGATATTCCAACTGCAAAATACCAAGCATTTACCAAAAACACTTTGAAGGAAGGGTATGCTTTTTTAGAAAGTTTGGAAGCTCCTTATGTTTTAAAGGCAGATGGATTGGCTGCAGGGAAAGGCGTATTGATTTTGGAAAATTTGGAAGAAGCAAAAAAAGAGCTAAAAGCAATGGTTGCTGATGGCAAGTTTGGAAAAGCAAGTGCAACAGTTGTTGTGGAGGAATTTTTAAGTGGTATTGAGCTTTCTGTATTTGTGCTTACGGATGGGAATTCTTACAAAATTCTACCTTCTGCAAAAGATTATAAAAGAATTGGAGAGGGGGATAAAGGGCTTAATACCGGTGGAATGGGAGCAATTTCTCCAGTGCCTTTTGCCGACAGATTTTTTATTGAAAAAGTAGAATCAGAAATTATAAAACCAACCATTCTGGGATTGAAAGAAGAAGGAATTGTGTATCACGGATTTTTATTTATTGGACTTATTGTAAAAGGAAATGACGCCAAAGTAATAGAGTATAATGTGCGAATGGGTGACCCAGAAACGGAGGTGGTAATCCCGAGAATAAAATCGGATTTATTGCATTTATTTAAAGGAATTGGAGATGGTACTTTTAGTGAAAAGGATTTGCATATTGATGAAGATACAGCTGCAACTCTAATGCTTGTTTCTGGTGGTTATCCTGAAAAATACGAAAAGGGGAAAGCGATAAGTGGCTTGGATGATGTGGAAGGGAGTATCGTTTTTCATGCGGGAACAAAAACAAAAGGAAAAAATATTTTAACAAATGGAGGAAGGGTTTTGGCAGTTACTTCTTTCGGTAAAGATATAGAAGATGCTCTTGCAAAATCATTCGTGAATGCTGAGAAAATTAATTTTGAGAAAAAATATTATCGAAAAGATATTGGCTTTGATTTATGATGAGCTATGCTCCTGCCCATCTTTTTTGTGCTTTATCATTTTTGAAGTCCATACCACTAAAAAAGAAAAGATAACCAACATATAAAAATAATTTATCTCATCACCTATTCCGTTCATAAATTCAAAAATTGATTCGAAAAAATCACCAATACCATACCAAATTTTATTCATTATATAAATTTAAAATTACTTGGCAAAAGTAACTATTTTACAAACAAATGCTCCTAAATAAACTAAAAACTACAAGTTCATTAACAATTATGTCTTATATTGTTTTTGCCTTGTTATTTTGGTGCCTTCCAATTTTTAGCAATACTCTTTCTGATATTTATACCCACTCATTTTTTTCATCAACTACTGTTTTTATTTTAGGGCTTTTACTCCCTCTTTTACAATCGGTTGGACTAAATAATTTGATTTATGAAAAAGATGTTATAAAAAAAAGTAACTTAGTTTTAGCTCCAGTTTTTTTATTGCTCAGCACTCCCTTTATTACACAAATTGATTCTTGGGTAATTTCTTTTCTATTACTATTTTATCTTAATATACTGTTCTCGGCATATCAAAAAGATAGACCATTCTCACAAAGTTTTAATGCTAACTTTCTACTTGGAATAATTGCTGTTTTCTATTCTAATATTTTGCTTTTATTTCCATTAGTTATTATTACTTCAATTACCTTTCGAAATATAAATTGGAGGATTATTTTTATTTCAATAATTGGGCTTATGCTTCCGTTTTTATTTTATTGGGGGTTCTCTATTGTTTTTGATTATCCTTTTTCTGTGGAGCTTCCTGTTTTTAAGTTTTCTGCTATAAGTTTCCCATTTTTAAATACTTTAAGTTATGCTCAAATTAGCTGGTATAGTATTGTATTTATTATTCTTATTTTTTCAACTTTAGAGCTCCTGTTTTGGATGTACAAAAAAAGCATTCGCTCTCGCAAATCTTTTCTGATAATAATTACCTATATAATTTTATTGTTATTTATTGATATAGATGGTTCGCACTTTTTAATCGTTACACCTATTAGTATAGTAGTAGCAAATTTTTTCATGTATTCAAAACAGAAAAAATTAACAAATATTTTATTCTTTCTTTTGGTATTAGCTTCTGTTTATTATCGAATTTCTATTTAATTCTTTTACTTTTGCAGCAATTAAAAAAACAAATAAAATGAAATTTGGAGTAGTTGTTTTCCCTGGTTCTAATTGCGATATGGATATGGTGTATGTTCTTGAAAATATCCTTAAAAAAGAGGTAGTAAAACTTTGGCATAAAGATACCGATTTAAAGGAATGTGATTTTATTATTTTGCCTGGAGGATTCTCTTTTGGCGACTATTTACGCTCTGGTGCAATTGCAAAATTCTCTCCTATTATGAAAGAAATAATGGGCTTTGCCAATGCTGGAGGATTTGTAATGGGGATTTGTAATGGGTTCCAAATTTTGTGCGAAACTGGACTTTTGCCTGGAGCTCTTTTACACAATACCAATCATAAATTTATTTGTAAAAATGTGCATTTAAAAACTATTTCAGAGAATACTATACTTACTAATATGATTGGACAAAAAGCCTTAAAAATTCCAATCGCACATGGAGAAGGTAGGTATTTTGCTAATGAAGAAATAATTAGAGATTTGGAAAATAATGATCAAATTCTTTTTAAATATTGTAATGAAAATGCAGAGGTAACAAAAGACTCAAATCCTAATGGTTCAATTAAAAATATTGCAGGTATTTGCAACAAAGATCGCAATGTTTTTGGCATGATGCCGCATCCAGAACGAGCATCAGACATAGAACTTAAAAACACTAATGGGCGAAAATTGTTTGAAAGTATTTTATCAAAAGTTATTGCTTAAATAAAAAATATTTATTACAATCTGATTCTCTTTTCTCCTCTCCTTATCCCCCTTAAAATAAATCGACTTTTTTTGAATGAAATTTTAAAACTAGCTCTCTTCTTTAAAAAAATATTGGTTGAAAAAGTTGTTAAAAAACCTTTTCATTTACTGTAAATACAACTCTATTCTTTCTTAAAATTGTATCAACCAATTTATAGAAAATTTATAGCTAATTTAATTACCAATGAAGGAAATGACAGCAGAAACCAAAACCACAGACGAGTTGTTTACACAAAATGTAAAGATGAAAACATATACTTATGAGCAAGTGTTAGAAGAAAGCATTAAGTATTTTAAGGGAGATGAATTAGCTGCCACAACATGGATGAACAAATATGCCATGACAAATGGAGATGGAGAATTTGTTGAACAAACTCCTAATGATATGCACAAAAGGATGGCTAAAGAATTTGCTAGAATTGAAAACGATTATGCATTGCGTTACGATTTAAATGGTGGGGCAAAATTTCTTTCTGAATACGGACAAAAAAGAGGGCCTCTTACGGAAGAAAAAATATATAACTTATTTAAAGAATTTGGCTATATCATTCCTCAAGGAAGTGTAATGAGTTCTCTTGGAAATCATTATAAATTGGCATCTCTTTCTAATTGTATAGTAGTCCCAGAATTACATGATTCTTATGGTGGCGTGTTTTATACCGACCAGCAATTAGCACAATTATTTAAAAGAAGGTGTGGTGTAGGGGTTGATATTTCAAACTTAAGACCATCTGGTGCTAAAGTATCAAATGCTGCAGGGAGCACCTCTGGTGCGGTATCTTTTATGAATAGATTTTCCAATACAACAAGGGAAGTTGCACAAAACGGAAGAAGAGGAGCTTTAATGCTTTCTATGGATATTGCACATCCTGATGTAGAAGATTTTATTACAATAAAACAAGATTTACAAAAAGTAACTGGAGCTAATATTTCTATCAGACTTTCAGATGAATTTATGAAAGCTGTAGAATCCAATGCCGATTATACGCATAAATGGCCGATTGAATCTGACAATCCAACTTTTACAAAAACTATAAAAGCGAAAGAGCTTTGGGATACTATTGTACAATGTGCACATAATACTGCTGAGCCAGGATTAATTTTTTGGGATCGTCAACATTGGTATTCTACTTCTTCTGTTTATCCTGAATATAAGAATACATCAACTAATCCTTGTTCCGAAATTGCAATGCAAGGAGGAGATAGCTGCCGATTGATTGCTATTAACCTTTTCAAATTTGTAGAAAATCCTTTTACAAAAGATGCCTCTTTTAGAATGGATGATTTCTACAGAGCAACTTATGAAGGGCAAAGATTAATGGATGATTTAGTTGACTTGGAAACTGAAGCAATTGGGAGAATCCTTAAAAAAGTGGATAATGATGATGAGCCAGAAAACATCAAAATGGTAGAAAAAGAAACTTGGGAATTATTATTAAAAACCGGGAAAGAAGGAAGAAGAACAGGGCTTGGGTTTACAGCTCTTGCTGATATGATAGCAGCACTTGGAATGGCAATTGATTCGGATAAAGCAATTGCTAAAGTGGAAGAAATAATGAAAGAAAAATGTAGAGCTGAATTTGATAGCTCTATTGACATGTCACTTGCAAGAGGAAGTTTTGTTGGCTTTGATAAAGAGATTGAAAAAACTTCTGAATTTGTGCAGATGTTGGAAGTAGAACTTCCTGAGGTTTACGATAGAATGATGAAGTTTGGGAGAAGAAATATCTCAATAAGTACAGTAGCACCAACAGGAACACTTAGTATGCTAGCACAAACTTCTTCAGGAATTGAGCCAGTATTTATGACACACTACAAAAGAAGAAGAAAGCTTAATGAGCAAGATAGAGAAGCAAAAGTTGACTTTATTGATGATTCTGGAGATAAATGGCAAGAATTTACAGTTTATCATCACAACTTAAAAAAATGGATGGAAATAACTGGAGAAACCGACATTACAAAAAGTCCTTATGCTGGAAGTACAGCTCCTGAAATTAATTGGAAAAAAAGAGTGGAAATGCAAGCTATCGTACAAAAATATGTTACCCACTCCATTAGTTCCACAATCAATTTACCAAATGATGTATCGCTTGAAAAAGTAAGTGATATTTACTTGGAATCATGGAAACAAGGTACAAAAGGAATTACTGTTTATAGAGATGGGTCGCGTGCTGGTGTTTTGATTTCGGATGATGATAAAAAAGATGATGTATTAAATAACTCTGAGTTTAAAGAAACCCGCGCACCTTCCCGACCAAAAAGATTGGATGCAAAAGTAGTTCGTTTTCAAAACAATAAAGAAAAATGGATTGCTGTTGTTGGACTTATGAATGGTAGACCATACGAAATTTTCACTGGTAAAACTGAAGATGTTTTTGTGGTGCCTCAAGCAGTGGAATATGGCTGGGTAATCAAAACTAAAAAGGAAGATGGTAGTACACAATACGATTTCCAATATGAAGACAAAGAAGGGTACAAAATTACAATGGGTGGTTTGTCTCGATCATTCGATAAAGAATTCTGGAACTACGCAAAACTAATTTCAGGAGTTTTAAGACACGGTATGCCGCTTCATTATGTAGTTGATTTAATTGGAAAAATGAATCTTTATGATGATAATATCAATACTTGGAAAAGTGGAGTGGTTCGAGCTCTTAAAACATTTATTGCAGACGGAACAAAAGTAAGCGATCATACTTGTGAAGAATGTGGTGATGAAGGCTTAGTTTATGAAGAAGGGTGTCTGAAATGCGTATGCTGTGGCTACAGCAAATGCGGATAAGCAATCAGTATTAAATTCATTTAAATCCCATGAAATTGATGGGATTCTGTATCTTGCTATATGGATTTGTTGAATAGTACCAAATCGATAATGGAGGATTTTATCTCCCTTTTTTATCCTGAATTATGCTTAATTTGTACTAATAACCTCTTAAAACATGAAGAGTGTATTTGTACTTTATGCTTACATCAAACCCCAAAAACAGACTGCTTTAAGCGAAAAGAAAATGAAGTTAGTAAACGATTTTGGGGAAGAGTCCAGCTAGAAAATGCAGCTGCTCTTTTTCAATTTAATAAAGAAGGAAATACTCAAAAACTCATACATAGATTGAAATATGAAGAAGGGAAAAATATTGGCGCTTTCCTTGGAAAACAATTGGGATATGCAATAAATGAATCTGAATACTTTAAAAATATTGATATCATTTTTCCAGTTCCTTTACATCCTAAAAAGCAAAAACTAAGAGGGTATAATCAATCGAACTCTATTGCGAAAGGCTTAAAAGAAATACTAAAAATCAATATTGATAAAAAATCACTAATCAGAATAGAAAACACTGATTCTCAAACAAGAAAAAAACGATTTAGCAGATGGGAAAATATGATGAATTCCTTTGCGTTAAAAAGTACAAAAAAATTGAATGGGAAACATATTCTATTAATTGATGATGTGATAACAACAGGCTCTACATTAGAAGCTTGTGCTCAAAAACTTCTTGAAATAGAAGGTGTAAAAGTAAGCATTGCAACTATTGCTGTGGCTTAAAAGAAAGTTGAGAGAAGTTGTGGAATTTTATTCGTTAATTTGCCCAGATGAAAAAATTGCTTCAAATATTTATTGTTTTACTCCTTACTTCCTGTGCTAATATGGTTGTTCCAACTGGTGGCGATAAGGATATTAAAGCCCCTGAATTGCAAAAAATAAACTCTGCAGAAAACCTAAAGCATGTAGATGAAAAGATTGTTTCATTTGACTTTGACGAGTTTATTGTACTCAATAAATGGGAAGAAAACTTTTACATCTCACCCCCAATTAACAAACGAATTAAAAAGAAGATAAAAGGGACTGAACTATTCTTAACTATTGAAGATACACTTGCTGAAAACACAACTTACAATCTAGCTTTAAGCTCTTGCATAAAAGATTTAAATGAAGGTAATATTTTGGATACACTTAATTTTACTTTCTCTACTTCTGATGTTTTTGACACCCTAACTTTAAGCGGGAAATTGCAAGATGCTTATACATTAGATGCAATGAAAAATGCATGGATTATGCTTTTTGAAGAAAACAGAAATGACACTATTATCTTTAAAGAAAATCCAAATTACATTGCAAAAACTGATAAAAATGGAAATTTTCATTTTCCTAATTTAAATACTAAGAACTACAAAGTTGTAGCGCTTACTGAATTTGATTTCATCTATAATGAAGATGAGAGTATTGCATTTTTAGATAGCAGCATAAATGCAGCAACTGATAGTTTTGTTTCATTATTTTCATTCAATCCTATCATAGAAACTGACAGTACAAATACTGATACTTCAGGAATAATAACTGACAGCATTGCTACTGATAGTTTAGTAATTGATACTCTTTTGAAAGAAGAAATATCTTATGGAAAACTTGAGGTAATAAACAATGATTCTACTCCTTGTATTTTTCAACTATTGCAAAACAAAAAAGTAGTAAAAGAATTTTCATTTAATAATCCCCCTTATGTCTTAGATGAACTTATTGCAGGAAAATACCAACTAAAATACATTGCTGATTCCAATATTGATAACGAGTGGACAACTGGAAATTGGTTAACTAAAACACAAGCAGAAAAAGTTAAAAACTACCCATCAGAAATTACAATTCGTGCCAATTGGGATTTAGAATTGGAGTGGCTTATTGAAGAGTAAAATCATCTCTATCTTGCAAAAAATTCATTTGCCTTCTTTTTAATTTCAAATCATCTAAACGAATCTTAATTTGAAGAACTTCTTCCATATTTTCTTTAGCTGAAAGCAACTCTTTCCCAAAAGCATCAAACACTTTGGAGTGTCCATTAAAAGGGATTCCATTTCCATCTTCCCCTACTCTATTTACCCCAATAGTGTAGCATTGGTTTTCTATAGAACGCGCTTTTAAAAGTGTATCCCAAGCATCAATTCTTTTAATTGGCCAGTTTGCTAAATAGATAAGCAAATCATAATCTACATTGTTTCGGCTAAAAACTGGGAAACGCAAATCATAACAAATTAACGGACAAATTTTCCAACCTTCTAACTCAACAATCAATCTTCCTTTGCCTTTTGCAATGTGTCGCTCCTCTTTTATTAAAGAAAATAAATGATGTTTATCATAAGTAAATATTTTTCCTTCTTTTGTAACCCAAACTAAACGATTATAAACTTTCTCTTCTTCTTTTATCATCAAAGTTCCAGCAATAGCACAATTTCTCTGTTTAGAAATTTCTTTCATCCAACTTACCGTTTCTCCCTCCATAGTTTCTGCCAGGTGATTGGACTTAGGGCAAAAAGAAGTATTAAACATCTCAGGAAGCAAAATTAAATCTGACTCACTAATATCTGAAATTAATTTTTTAAAGTGAAAAATATTTTTTTCTATATCTTCCCAAAAAAGAGAAGTTTGGATTAAAGTAATGTTTAAGGAATTTTTCATAAAACAAAACTACAGAAAATTACGGTAAATAAAAAAAGTCAGGGGATAGCAGATTTGAACCTTTACTCCTTTAAACAACCCCAACAATTTATAAGGCGTTTTTATCTTAATGACTATGCGAATTCCCATCACCATGGGAATGTTCGTGATTTTGAATCTCTACCTCAATCTGCTTGTAGTTTTTTCATCTCGTAAAAGTATAGATTTTTATTTAAAGCTACTTATATACTTGATTGATTGCTCCTCCATAATCTGCCCACTCCCATATTCCAGAGATTTTACCATCTTCAAAATTAACAGTTCGATAAGCTGATAGTTCAACAGTATTCTCCCCCCTAATAGTTGCTTTATAATAAACCCTTACACTCCCATCAATTTCATAAGTATTTTCATCAATTCCTGGTAAGTAAATGGAATGCCCAATTTCAATAGAGAAACCCTTTTTTTTTAATTGTGAAAGTATTCCATTTTGATATTCTTTTAAAGTTGCAGGAACCCCTTTTGGAGAACCAGCAGTAAAAGAATAGAAAGTAAAACCAGTAGTAAAGTACTGGCTGATATCTAAATCTGAACTATTAGTGCTCTCAAAATAATTGTTGATATCATCAACTAGGAGTTTATGAGTTTCAAGATTTTGCTCATAGTATTTTAATTTACTTTCACTGCAAGAGAATAATAAAAAGAGTACAGAAATTAGTAGTATGTTTCTTATATTACTCATGATAAATAACATCTAACAAAGTCTGCCCAACTGCATTTAAGGTGTTTTAATTTTTTTTCTCAAAGAATCACAAAAAATTGGGGTAAAAGCCTTAGCCCCTAAATAATGTAAATGGTCATGGTTAAACCAATATTTTGTGTTATTTAGTCCTGGCATATAATTGAAATTCAATGTATTTTTCTCAAAATCAGCATGCATATGTTTCTTATAAATTGAATAATACTCTGAATTGGAATAGATTTGATTAACTATTGAGTCATAAGGAAGATCAGCAATAAGCAATAGATTACTGCTATCTTTCTCAATTAAATCTTGTAATTTTACAAGATAACTAATTTGTGTGCTAAAATTTGGTTCATATTTTGTCTCTAATGATTTGTAAAATGCGACACCAAATTTTTTAGCTTTAAAATCCTGTTCTAGGTTATTAATAAAACCATTCTCACTTCTTGTATGTTTAAATTTATGAGTATTACCTAATAAAGCATCTATTTTAGCTTTAAAATTCCATTTTTTCCATTCCTTATTACTTTTATTTAATAGATGTCTGTAAGTAGCATTATATATTACAATTGAGTTTTTTATTTTTTTATTTTTTAGGACATCTTGATAAACAGAATAATTAAACTGAGGGTTTTTTGCCCAAATGAAAGTATTAATAATATTATGGTTAGGAAAATTATTTTTCAGGATTTTATAATTATAATTAGCCACTGATTTTGAATCTCCCATAATAATGATATTATGACTTTCCCTTGTCTTATTAAGAAGTTCCCTTTTTTTCTCAATTTCGGATTTACTAAAAAAAGAAACAATTAAACAAAATATTGGTATTATTAGAAATTGCAATAAATGAATGATGAATCTTCTCATAATTAAAATTGAAAATAAATAAAATCTTGTCCTTTTCCGGAGAAATAAAATATTATAAAGATGAGTATATAATATACTCCCCATCTTAAGGGTCTTGTCCAACTATTAAATAGTTTCTCGATTGAGTATTCTCCCTTTCTTCCAAACCATTCAATAATAATAAACCCTATTAAAAATAAGAGGGTCTTTTTAGGCAATAATTCAGGGTAATTAATAACAGAAAAGGAGAAAATCTTTGATAGATAAGCATAAGCATGAATAATACTATCAGCTCTAAAAATTACTAAGGCTAAGGCAACTAAAATAAATGTACTAGACATATGATAAAGCTCCTTTATTGAAGGAAGTATTGTACCTTCAGCTACCGTTCCTAAATTATCTCGGTTTGTATTAAATAATAAAAGGGGTAAAAAATAAATTGCATGTAATAACCCCCAAAGAATAAAGGTCCAGTCAGCTCCATGCCAAAAACCACTAACAACAAATATTATGTAAGTTCAACTAATAACTGCAACACGAGATTAAAACAGATGGGTTTTATCCCA
>JACKQG010003841.1_pt1 | contig 17987 bp, 12 predicted proteins | sample 8237621 | NCBI WGS metagenome assembly JACKQG01 (sample SAMN15677084, study PRJNA649215) | marine metagenome | biome: marine; feature: Black Sea; material: saline water; isolation source: suspended particulate matter (SPM) from the Black Sea western gyre | collected 2013-06-09/2013-06-10 | depth...
GCCGGAATCTCCTGTTAAATTCTAACGAGATTCCGGTATTCCGCTTCGCTTCAACTGGAATGACAAACGAATAGTGGTAATGTGACAAAGTAGAACTAATACATACGTTAGAAAATAGCTGGTTGCTTTTTGCAAGAAAGAAACAGAGAAAAATCTTGACAAAGAGAAATATTTTTGTTATCTTTTTTAAAATAAAAATATGATTTTTTGTATTTTTTCCTTATTATAAATTATAATTTCACAAAAAATCATAATATTATTATTAAAAATAATTTAGAACAAAAGGGGTAACTATGATAAAATTAGCAGAAAGAATGTCCAGGTTAGGCACCGAGACAGCCTTTGAAGTATTAGCAAAAGCAAAAGCCCTGGAAGCCCAGGGAAAGGAAATCATCCATCTGGAAATTGGTGAGCCTGATTTTGATACGCCTCGAAACGTAATCGACGCAACCATTAAGGCAATGCAAAGCAGCCAAACCCATTACAGTCCCGCAGCCGGTGTGCCCGCATTAAGAAAAATATTAGCTGAAGATATGAGCAAGCGCCGCAATATAAAAATTGAACCCAACCAGGTTGTGGTTACCCCAGGTGGAAAACCGATCATGTTTTTCACAATCCTGGCTTTGGTAAACGAGAGCGATGAAGTCATGTACCCCAATCCAGGATTCCCCATTTATGAATCAGTGATTGATTTTGTCGGTGCCAAGTCAGTACCCTATCAATTGCGGGAAGAAAAAGAATTTAGATTCGATGTTGAAGAATTGTTATCCTTGATTACGGATAAAACAAAGTTGATTATTCTGAACAGCCCACAAAACCCCACAGGTGGGATTCTGACAAAAGAAGACCTGGAAGTAGTGGCTAAAGTTGCTTTGGAAAAAGATATTTACATTCTGTCGGATGAAATTTATATCAATATTATTTATGAGGGCGAACATCAAACCATTGCTGCAATTCCCGGAATGCAGGAACGCACGATAATTCTTGATGGATTTTCAAAAACATACGCTATGACCGGCTGGCGTTTGGGTTACGGTGCAATGCCTCAAGACCTGGCGGAGAAGGTGACCCAGTTACAAATTAACAGCAATTCATGCACCTGTACTTTTGCACAATACGGTGCAATGGAGGCTATCACCGGGCAGCAGGATGATGTTGTTCACATGGTTTCTGAATTTAAAAAACGCCGCGATGTGATCGTTGACGGCTTAAACCGGATCGAGGGCATTAGCTGCTTACGTCCCCATGGCGCTTTTTATGTTTTTCCCAATGTGAAAGAACTTGGAATGGATGGAAAAGAATTTTCCAATTTTCTGCTGGAAAAATATGGCGTTGCAGCGTTATCAGGAACAGCCTTTGGGAAATATGGCGATGGTTATCTCAGGTTTTCCTATGCCAACTCTGTAAAAAATATCGAAAAAGCGCTCGATAGAATTGAACAGGCGGTGAAAGCGATTTAGTGTCTTGATGCTGGTTACTGGATGCTTGTTCCTGGTTGCTGGATACTTGATTTTAGATACTGGCTGCTGAAAAAGGGGGGATCCAGCACCAAGAATTCAGGAGCCAGTAGCAAGCAACCAGTATCTTTCAGCAAAAAAATAAATCTAAAATATTCATTGAAACCGTGGCGAAAGGAAGATCTTTGAAAAACATAGTCAAAAAAACGGCTCTTTATGATATTCACAAAAAAGCGGGTGCGAAATTAGTTGAATTTGCCGGCTATTACATGCCTATTCAATACAAAGGAATCACCGACGAGCATAAAAGAGTTCGGTCTTCAGTAGGAATTTTTGATGTTTCGCACATGGGCGAATTTGAAATATCGGGGGCAAAAGCTGAAGAATTCCTTCAATACATGACTATAAATGATGTTAAAAATTTGGCAGTAAACCAGGTGCAATATTCGGCATTATGCTATGAAGATGGTGGAATTGTAGATGATCTGCTCGTTTATCGATTTCAAGATAAAATTATACTAATCGTTAATGCTTCTAATCTCGAAAAAGATTTTCTATGGCTAAAAGACCATTTGATCGATGGGGTTGAGTTAAAGAACCGCAGTGATGAATTTTCGTTGCTAGCTGTTCAGGGGAGAAAAGCAGAAGCAACGCTGCAAAAATTAACAGATTCCAATCTTTCGCAACTTGAAACATACTGGCTGACTGAAGGGAAAGTTGCGGGTATTCCGGCAATGATTGCCCGTACAGGTTATACAGGCGAAGATGGCTTTGAAGTTATGATCGAAAACAAACATGCAAAACAAACCTGGCAAGCGATAATGGAAGCAGGAAAAGAATTTGAGATCGAGCCGATTGGATTGGGTGCAAGAGATACGTTGCGCTTGGAAGTTAAATATTGTTTGTATGGAAATGACATAGATAAAACAACAAATCCATTAGAAGCCGGTCTCGGCTGGATCACCAAACTGAACAAAGATGGTGATTTTATCGGAAGTGATGTTTTAAGGAAAGTAAAGGAAGAAGGGCTGTCCAGAAGACTGATCTGTTTTGAATTGGCTGGGAAAGCAATCCCGAGGCATGGATACAAAATTATGGCAGAAGGCGAAGAAATTGGATATGTAACAAGCGGCATGTATTCACCAATATTAAATAAGCCAATTGGCTTGGGCTATGTACTTATAAATAAAACCAAAATTGGAACTCAATTAACGATTGATATTCGCGATAGAAAGTTTCCTGCTACCATAGTTAAGCCCCCGTTCTATAAAAGAAATTATTGAAATGACAAGATTAAAAGAAAAAAGATCCACATTTTTAAAATCCTCCCGAAATTCTGATCTTTTCGGGGGGATATTTTTTTTGCAGATATACCAAATTGAAACATGAATCGCTATTACTAAACCCAGCTAAAAATATTTATAATTTTTATTGGATTTTGTAAAAAAAATTATTATTTTAAGTAATTGTAGTATCCTCTCAATAATAGATGGCAAGAAAATTTTATGTTATAATAGTTATGAAGATTTTTTCGCAGAATGATTTATAGCAGAATTATTATACTCTCTATTTCTTATTATTTCCGCCAAAAAGAAAGCGGACAGGCTGCTATCAATAATTCTGCTAATTTTATTCCAACTTCTAACAACATTTTGTTTCACTTATTATTCTGCTATTATTAAAAAGTCAAAATAATTTAAGTCAAAATTATTAAAAACAAAATCAAACCAATTATTTTGACAATAACTATAGCGTTTGTACATTTTTTTTAAGGATTCATGAATGAGCGCCAAAAAGAAGATTAGAATTATTGGTATTTTGCTTGTTTCGCTGGGGGTTTTTATTTTCCTGAGCCTTCTTTTTTTTATCATGAACCCAGCTCCGGTGGAAATCATTGAGGTAAGTAACCATACCATGGGCTTTGTTGGAGGCTGGATTTCCCGAGCTCTTTTTGAAAATACGATTGGTTATGCTTGTTTTATTTTTCCCCTGTTGGTTTTTTTATGGGGAATCAATATAACCTTATCTAATAAAATTATTTCATTAAAAAAAATAACTGGCTATGCACTGCTATTAAGTTTGTACACTTCCATCGGCATTGCGCTAATCGAAATAATTAAAAATACAGCTTTAACAAGCGGATTAGAAGAAGTGATCCCCATAAAATTTTTAGATGAGAGATGGGGTGCTGTTGGTGGATTTTTTGGAAAACATATTTTTAAATTAGTTGGTACTGCCGGCTCTATCATTTTTTTCCCAACCATTGTTTTAGCAACTTTGTTGTTAGCAATCGATGTTAAATTCGGAAAGATAAAAGGGAAGTTAATGCGCTGGGGAACAATTGCTGTTGCTTTTATATTTCGAAAATATGATCGTCGTGATTTCAAACCGAATCATCCTTTACCATCTTTAAAATCGTTGCTCTTCCCGGCAAAGGAGAAAAAAGAGAAGAAAAAAGATTTTCCTGCTATCAAACTGCCACAAACAGAACCGGAAATTACAACTTTAAAAGAGCCATATCCGGACGAACAAGGATATGATTCGACTGATTGGATAAATGGAAAAAATCAACAAACGTCTTCTCCTGATAATGAATTTGACAAACTTCCCAAATCACGCGTTTCAAAAAAATATGTTTATCCTGATCCGGCAATTTTAGATTCTCCTGGGGAAGTGGAAGATGAGGTTTCCTGGGATGAATTGATGAGCAGTGCAAAAACGCTTGAAGAACGATTAGCAGAGTTTGGGATTCAAGGGAAAGTTATCGAAATAAATCCGGGCCCGGTAATTACCAGGTTTGAAATTGAACCGGCGCCAGGAATAAAAATCAGCCGTTTTACCAGTCTTTCTGATGATTTGGCGTTAGTAATGCGGGCAAAAAGAATTCGTGTTGTGGCGCCCATCCCTGGCAAAGCTGCAATCGGCATTGAAATTCCCAATCGGAAATCTTCGGTTGTGTTGTTAAAACCTGTAATCGATTCAGCCCGTTTCAAAAAAAGCAAATCACCTCTTTCATTAGCCCTGGGAAAAACAATCGACGGAGAAATTTATGTTGGTGATTTAGCCAGTATGCCGCATCTGTTAGTTGCTGGGTCAACCGGTTCCGGAAAGAGTGTTTGTTTAAACACGATAATCGCCAGTATACTTTATAAAGCCAATCCAGACCAGGTGCAGTTAGTGATGATAGACCCGAAACGCCTTGAACTCAATGTTTATTCAGCTTTGAAACATCATCATCTTGCGTTTAGAAATGATCTTCCCGAAGAAGTCGTAACAAATCCGGCAAATGCTGTTTCCATTCTTCGCAGTTTGGAATTAGAAATGGAGCGGCGGTATGAATTATTAGCAAAAGCGGGCGTCAGAAATATTGATGATTACAACAAATGGGTAAAATCAGAAGCCCGGGTTAGCGAGGAGAATAATGACTTAAAGCCGCTGCATTATATCGTACTCATCATTGATGAACTCGCTGATCTGATGTTAACAGCAGCGCGCGATGTGGAAGAACCAATTGCCAGGTTAACACAAATGTCCAGGGCTGTTGGCATCCACCTGATTGTTGCCACCCAGCGACCTTCGGTTGATGTTATTACCGGTGTTATAAAAGCAAATTTTCCGGCGCGAATGGCATTTCAAGTAGCTTCAAAAACTGACTCTCGCACAATATTAGACCAGAATGGCGCTGAAAAACTCCTGGGCAAAGGCGATATGATATTTCTTCCTCCAAGCAGTCCGGAAGCAGTTAGAATCCATGGCGCTTTTATTTCACACGATGAAGTCAAAAGAATTATTCAACATGTTCGCCAGCAACCGATACAGGATCCGAAGTTCATGTTACCCACAGAGAATGATGACATCCCTGGAAATTCCAATCGATACGCAACAGAAGAACAAGACGACCTTTTTAATGAAGCATTGAAATTAGTTGTTCGTCACCAACAAGGTTCCGTTTCATTATTGCAGCGGCGGTTGAAAATCGGTTATGCCAGGGCCGGTCGCCTGATGGATCAATTGGAAGATGCCGGGTATGTGGGCCCTTTTGATGGCAGCAAGGCTCGCGAGGTTTTAATAGATGAGGAAGAGCTAATTGCAACGGGGTTGTTTTAAGGCGTGCTTGAACGAAAACTAGCGAAATTTAAAAAAGCACCTGTCATTGCGAGCGACGAAGGAGCGAAGCAATCTCCTGAATATTAAGCACTTATTAACGTGATTGCTTCGTCGCTTCGCTCCTCGCAATGACAGAACATCACTAAAATTAAGGCTTTTCGTTCAGGCACTAATTACGCTAAAGTTTTGTTTCCAAATTTAAAAAAAATCAGTGAGGTAATAATGAATCAAAGTAACATTTTTTTTGTCGGACTAATTTTATCAATAATCTTAATGGCAAACCTGTTCGTTGCTCATGCCGATGACAAAGCTAAGTCGATCATTAGGGATGTATTGAAAAAATATGAAGAAAGTAAAAATATAAAAGTAGATTTTTTACAAACATTCAATTGGAAATTAACAGGAAATATCAGTGAACAAAAAGGCACGATCTGGCTGCAAGGAAAAGAAAAATTCAAGATAATAACTGAAGATCAAACAATTTTATCAGATGGGGAAACTATTTGGACTTATTCAAAAATAAATAAACAGGTGATCATCGACAAAGTAGCAAATGCTGAAGATATAAATTTGCCTCGTGATATTTTGTTAAATTTTTCCGATCAATATGAATCCATATATGTTAAAAATGAAAAAGTAAATAACAAAGATTGTTTTTTTATTGAATTGAGTTCTAAAGAGGACGATTTGTTTATAAAACAAATTAAATTATGGATTGAGACAAAAAAAATGATTTTGCTAAAAATTGAACAGGTTGACTTAAATGAAAATGCAAATACTTATTTTCTCACAAACTTTAAAGCGAATACCCCAATCAGCGCCAAATTCTTTAAATTTGAAGTTCCTGATACATTGGAAGTAATAGATATGCGTTAATCTGTTATTAGCTCAATCTTTATTTTTTTTACAAAATTTTTTGGACAGATAAATATATTCTAAATTCACTGAAAAAGGCTAAGGCAAAGGCTGAGGCTAAGAAAGGTTATAGTTTAAAGGAGTTAGCAAATTTTAATTGTAACTATTCAGCGTGGTTACAAAAGTCATTCTGAGGGAGCTTGCGACCGAAGAATCTCCCCAATGTTCACACTTTTCTTAAGATAAAACGAGATTCTTCACTTCCCAACAACACCAGCCCCCTCCCTCGTTCAGAATGACATTAACACAACGAATAGCTGAACAGTTACTTTTAATTTAATAATAAAGAGTGTCATAATCTTTTTTTCCTTCGCCTCAGCCTTTGCCTGGGGTGTTACATTTAGCTTATTTTTAAATATATTTTGCCATGCTGTTAAATTTATATTTCCATACTATAATGATTGCGTAACTTATTGTTAATCAGAATCTGTCCGAGCGCTTAGTAATTATTTGAATTATAATAAGTTAATGGTGTTATAAATTGTTCTTATTTAACTCATCCCCCGGCCCCCTTCTCTTAAAAAGAGAAGGGGGAGATTGATTTTTAAATAGTTAACTATTTATAATTTAGAATGTTACTCCCCCTCTCTTTTTAAGAGAGCGGGCCGGGGGGTGAGTTCGATAATTACAAGTACAAATCACTATTAATCTATTAAAAATAATATATTTATCAAATTTCGGACAAATACTAATTAACAATTAAATCTTATAGTATGGATAAATTAATGCATAAGTAGGTGGACAATGGCACTGCCAGATGTAACACCCCAGCCTTTGCTCTAAACTATTAAAACCTGCGCTTTAGCAAGCTGGGAATTATTATCTAATTGAAGCAAAAATAGTGCTAATTAATGATGTTTTATGGAGTTACGTGATTGTTCTGGTGTCCGATCACAGGATATAAATCATTAGAAATTTTCTCCCACAGAAACGAACTCCCACAGAAAAAAAATATTTTTTCTGTGACGTGTTCTATTTCTGTGGGCTAATTTGTACTTTAAATTTTAACTCTGTGATCGGTTACTTTTTATGTGTACCAGGTTGATTGTTTTCTGTTAATGAAAAGTAATTTCATGTTCAGTCGTAATAAATTAAAATAAAAAGAAAATTGTTAACAATTATTGATTGTGGCATTATATTTGTAACATTTTTGTAATTCCTTCAATATAATATTACAAAAACTAAGATCACAATTTAGTCTGAGAAATTTAGAGCTACAAAAATTTAATAGATAAAGGGAAGATTTATGGATCAATTAATGAATCAGCAAAACGAAAAACAATTTGACCTCTATGATTATCTTCGAATACTTTATCGCGGCAGATGGATTATCCTTATTTCTTTTGTAACCGTTTTTGCTTTTGTCGTTTATTATACATTTAACGCAATACCAATCTTTCAGTCAACGGTTAAAGTAATGGTAAAAGATGAAGGTGGCGTCCAGAAAACATTGTTTAATGTGACCAATTATATGCAGCGGGAAACGAAAATAAATAACCAGGTTGAGATTTTGCAAAGCCGTACCATGGCTGAATACGTAGTCAGAAAGTTATTTGCCTCAGAATATGCTGATAAATTGGCAATTATCGGTAATGGAAAAAATGGGAAGAAAGGGGGAATGGGAATCAAGAAAAAAATGAAAAAAGTTTTTGTCTCAATCTTTGGAGAAAGAAGCACAGAAAATACAGGTTACGTAACTTTGGGTGGTAATATACGAAATAAAAAATTCGATGGTTTCGTAAATGTAATAAAAGGCAGCATGCGTGTCGAACCAACGCGTAACACTGATATGATTGCAATAAGCATGACTGCCACATCTCCTGTCGAAGCCGCATACCTGGCAAATACTGTTGCCGTAGTTTATAAAGAACAGAACCAGCTTGAGAGCCAGGAAGAAGTAAGTAGGGTGAAAGACTTCCTCAAAAGTCAACTTACACAATTTCAAGCCCAGTTGGACACATCAGAACAGGCGCTAAAGGAATATAAAGAAAGAGAAAAGGTGGTCGCGCTGCCTGAAGAGATTAATGAACTGGTGAGTAAGAGCGCTGAATTCGAGTCCCTTTACCACGGCGCTAATCTGGAATTGAATTCAAATAAAGAGCGTCTTTCTTATATTGATGAGCAGTTGGATAAGAATAAACAGAATATTAACATGGAGAATATTCTTAGTGCGCCATTTTTAGCAGAGTTAAGTAAACAGATGGCAGAACTTGAGACCAAAAAAGCAACCTATAGTGCGCAACTGATGGATAAGGGAGTGTACAATCCGGATGATCCTACGATTCGGAACTACGAAAGACAAGCAAAGGTATTAGCCGATAAATATAAAGATGAAGTCAAACAATTAGCGGTTACAGCAACAGCTGATCCGGTTGCTTTATCAGAAACCCTTCTCCAGCGAAAAATTGAGGTGGAAGCAACGATACAATCACTTCTACCCCGCGCCACTGCACTGAAAAAAATTGTGGATGAATATAATGCAAAATTAGAGAAGGTTCCCGACCGTGGCTTGAAATTAGCCAGGCTTCAAAGAGCAGCTTTATTGGATGAAAAAATTACCTTAATGATGAAAGAAAAATATGAAGAATCCCGGATTACAGAAGTAGGTCAATTAGGGAATGTGCGAATCATCGATCCGGCAAAACCAAATTACACGCCTATAAGCCCAAAAAAGAAAATGAATATAATTCTTGGTATTATCGTTGGATTGGGATTGGGTATCGGAATAACATTTTTATTGGAGTATTTTGATAACACTGTGAGTTCAGTCGATGATATTGAGCGGCGCGGGCTTTCGCTGCTTGGTTCAATTCCACTCATAAAATTGGAAGAGGGGGATAGTAAAGTCTGGAAAGGTGATAAATCTTCGCTGAATGGAAAAATAAAAACCAACGAATCCAGGACCATCGCCGGCAGGTTGATAACGCATTTGGCGCCCAAATCTCCTGTTTCCGAAGCCTATCGCAGCCTGCGGACAAGCATTCAATATTCAAAAACAGACACGCCATTAAAGTCTATTGTTTTCTCCAGCCCCGGGCCAAAAGAAGGGAAGTCAACAACAGTTGTTAATTTGGCAATTACAATAGCACAGATGGGGACAAAGGTTTTGTTAGTGGACACCGATCTGAGAAGACCGGTGATACATTCAATTTTTGATTTGGATAAATCAAAAGGGATTTCAAATTATTTAGTGGGCAGAATTTCTCTTGAAGAAGCAATTATGGAAACGGATATTGATAATTTATTCGTCATGCCAAGCGGCACCCTTCCGCCGAATCCATCTGAACTGCTCGGTTCAAAAGCAATGAAAAAATGTATTAACGACTTGAAGGACAGATTCGATCTCGTGCTGTTTGACAGCCCGCCAATCATGGCAGTTACCGATGCAGTTGTTTTAAGTTCAGAAGTGGACGGTGTCGTATTAGTAATTAAAGAAGGTCAGACAAAAAGGGATTCAGTTTCCAGGTGTAATGATATTTTAAAAAATATGCCAAACCGAATATTGGGCGCTGTCATGAATGGCATCAATGTAGATGGTTTCTATGGATCATATTATTATTATTATTATCATTACGGATATTACGGAAAAGAAGAGGGGAAAAAAACGCGTCGTTCTAAGAAAGTGTGATTTTGATTGAACTGCACTTGCCGCAGTCAGATTCAAAAAACTCCAGGTTTGAAATATCTTTTGACCCAGAAACATTACACGCATTGATATAGATAATAATTTTAAGCCTTGTAACCATTCAGCCACGGAGCCACAGAGAGCACAGAGCCAAAAATAGAAAAAATACAGCTAAAAATTGGGTTATACATGGAGAGTGTTACAATACAACGTTAAGATAAAAATAGGTTTTTACAACTGTTCAGGGGTATTATCATAATGTAAGCTGAAAGCAAAATACTATTTTTTTTATTTTCCATTCAAAAAAATTAAACAACTTCAGCTTGCAAGACACCATGATTCATTACACAACTATCTTTTCTCTGTGTACTCGGTGACTCTGTGGCAATTTTTTCTTCCCTGAATAGTTACTTAATTAATTTAAAATAGCTCAAGCTAATAAATTCAGTTTGGGCTATTTTTTTTATCTGTTCCCGTTTGTTGCATTAATACAACAATAACATTGTTAATAGTGGTAAGTTTGCAACATATTTTCAAGAATTATTTGCTATTCATATAAATAGCTTTATGAACAAAATGGAACAATTGATAATAACGTACAGTTATATAAGAAGATGGCTAATGCAAAATGAATCGCAAATAAAAACGATTAAAAAATAGGAATGGTAATTGCAGCAGAATAACCATTTAATTATTAATAGAGGAAGATACTGATAGAACAAAATTAAAACAGTAATTTGCAAAAATCAAATCAATGCAAATAATGAAATCGCAGATAAAAACTAACCAAAAATTCTATTGTTATAGAATGCATGACAACAATGTCCTGATTCGCAACAATTGCATCACATTGAGACAACATAATGTCTATTTAATTGCTATGACAAAAATGTAATATTGGCAAACAAAAAAGAAGCTAAAATTAAAAGACTAAATGATTTAAAAAGAAACTGTGCTTTTGTTGTAATTCAAATTCAAAAATTCAGTTTAATTGTTTGTGTCAAAATAATACATTTTTACGGGATTTGCTATGAAAATAGTTATAAATGATTCACATGAATCTGAAGCACCCACAGAAAATGTTAGTCTAAATAATACTACTCGCAACATAGATATCCAACATCTTCAAACCAAACTTCCACACAGTGTTGAAACAGATGAATATTCAGAGAAAGGTTTTTTATTACAGGGAAAGTCAAAATTTTTTCCTTTCTGGTCTTTTATTATTGATTTATCGATTGTTTTGATCTCAAATTTTCTAATGAATTTCATAAAGTCCGGAACTTTATCTTTAGGAATTATTCAATTAAAATTGTTTTTTTTGTATCTTACCGTTTGGCTGTTTGTATCATTTTTTTTTGATAAATTTCAAATTAATTCTTATCCAAGCTATAAAACAGGACTTATATTCATTGCCAAGTCATGGCTCAGTGTTTTTTTCTTAACAATAAATATCCTTGTTCTTTTTGAGATTTATAATCTTTCTCATATCCAATTCTTTGGAATTTGTTCGCTTCATATCACATTGGAGTTAATAGCTTTTTCAATATATTTTATAACCATTGGAAAAAAAATTAGTGAACAGTCTTTTCTACTACAAAAAGAGGATATTAAGAAGGGCAGGTATTTTTCAATAAGACGAATAATTTTTGATTTCCTTGCTTTTGCAGTCTCGATTTTATTAATAAATTACTTGAAGCACAATACCTTTAAATTAAGTGATCAATTTGAAGGATTAATAATAATCACATGTGGAATATGGTTTGTGTCCGGCATATTTACCCGCAAGTTTGAACTTAGAGATTATGCAAATATTTATTACAAAATTTCCCCTTTTATCAAATCCTTTCTGATTCATTTTTCTTTGATGGCTGTTATATTATTTGCTTTCAGACTATATTTATCACCACGAGTTCTGCTATTAGGAAGCATAATTTTATTATTATTTTTTGAATTATTAGCTATTTTTATCAAAAAATTCTATGTCCTCTTAAAAGGACAAAATGGAGACATAAGTTCATATTTGGAAATTAAGGATATTTTTAAACGGGAAAAACCTCAGCCAATTACACTCGGAACTAACTTGAAAAAATTGTTACACCTGGAAACATCCGACTATTCATTAGAAAATTATTTAGAACAGGACGCCCCTCTTTACAGATTCATTAAAAAAAACATAAACTTGAGCACTATCGATCAAAGGATGATCAAAGTACTTAATACAGCAAATCCTTTCAATATTCAAATCATGGAAAACCATTCTTCGAATCTATTTATCAATTTACATAAAATCAATGATTTTCGTTATCTTAATCGTTATTTCATTATGGCACATCAAAAAATACATAATAGAGGATTTTTTATCGGTCAGGCTCACACTATTGATACGCACAAAGTATGGCTTAATAGGAAATTCCCAAGATTTATGGTGAAAACATTGTACCCGTTTGATTTTATTTATAGAAGAGTCTTTCCAAAGCTGCCAAAAATCAGGAGGCTATATTTTTACTTAACAAAAGGTAAAAACAGGATAATTTCCAGAACTGAAATATTAGGCAGACTCTGCTTTTGTGGCTTTGAGATAATAGCCTGGGACGAAATGGATAACCGCTTATATTTTATCGCTCAGCGGATACAAAATCCTTCCATTGATAAAAACCCCTCATATAGTCCTATAATAAAATTACGGAGGGTCGGCTTGCATGGCAAAATTATATATATCCGGAAATTTAGAACAATGTATCCTTATGCAGAGTACATGCAAGATATTGTATTTGAGAAGAATAAATTAAATTCTAATGGTAAATTTGATAATGATTTCCGTATCACAGAATGGGGGAAATGGTTTCGCAAATTATGGATAGATGAGCTTCCTCAAATTATAAACTTTTGGCAGGGAGATATTAATCTTATTGGCGTTCGAGCGCTGAGTTTTCAATATTTTAGTTTATATCCCGATGATTTAAAGGAGTTACGCACTCAATTTAAGCCGGGCTTAATTCCACCCTATTATGTTGATATGCCTAAATCATTTGATGAAATTATCGCTTCAGAAAAAAAGTATTTAAAACTTAAAATGGAAAATCCCTTCACTACTGATGTTAAATATTTTTTCAAAGCAGCTTATAATATAATTTTTAAACATGCTCGCAGTCAATAAGTTTATTTTTTTTTCTATCTTTTTGCAAAAATGTTATTTATACTTTTTTCAATTTTCTGATTTGATATATTTCGATAAAATAAATTTGCAAATTTTCCTATTGTTTTTAAAGCAGAAATAATATATTTATAAAGAAGATGAAATGGCCGGATGAAGTAATACAAATATACAATTTTTGAATTTGCGGGCAGTGAATATTTGTGAGCTACATAGTTAAGTGATGGAAAAATTAAGAAAAAAATAAAAGAAATTTTTCTTTTGAGACCACGAGTATCATAGATATTCCTCCCAACATTTTCCAATGCTGTTTGTTTATGAAACACTTTCATCCTATTGAGTTGGATGGTTGAGGATTTGGCGTGTAGCTGCGAGAGCACCTCGGCAGGGACATTTATTGAAAGTTGAGTTTTTAGCAAAAAGAGTACAGCATAAACAGGGGTTTCCAGACCATACTTAATACTACAATTTGTTATTAATTTCCCATCAATTGTTTCTCCATAGTATTGAAAAATCGCCGCGATATCATACAACGTTCTAAAAATCATTACGTTTACATTACTGAAGAACAGATGAAAACTTAGGTGCAAGATCATATCCTCTGGTGATAATAAAAACGTATCAGCTTCTCCGGTTTTGGTCTTTTGAATCCTGGACCAAACTTCCGCCATATTTATGTTGAAATCACTGTCAGAAATCCTTATCGTCCAGTGCATTTCAATCCTGATGTTTTTTGCCGGGTTCCAAAATGGGGGCAAATGGTGGCTTTTTTTCTTTTGCAGGTTATATGGTGAAATATTCTGAGTATAGCCGTGAGACAACAAACAATCCCTGGCTTTTGATAAATCACTATCTCGAACTAATATATCGATATCACTCATAAACCGGTAAGCTACGTCAGGATAGACCGAGGCTAACAGGGCAGCGCCCTTAAGCAGAACAACTTCAATATTTGCTTGTTTAAAAATTTTTAATAATACATTTAATTCATTGAAGGCGATGGTATTTCTTCCCAATGTATCTAAATAATCTTCTTTTAATTCTAATAGATATTTTTCCTGAATAAGCTTGTTGTTCGGAAGATTTGATAAAATGCAATACATTGCCGATGCGATTGAATGTCGTTTCGCTTTTTTAACAACTTTTTTCCAATTAAGCTTCTTTTGAATTAATTGTGTTAGCTCATCTGTGTTTGAATTCTCCGATAATATCTTTGAACAATAAAGCAGCAGTTTGTCTTCGTCACATAGTTTCATTTGTCTCTAACAATCCTGTCTTTGAGAAAAATATATTCAACTGAACTACTTAACCAGTAAAAGAGCAGTTTGGCAGTTTTTGTAAATAATTTTGTAATAATGTTTGATTTGATGTGAAAAGAATTCTTAACATGCTGTCCTGCTTTCATAACAAGCCAGTGTAATGTTAATAATTTTCCTAACATTTTATTAACTAAACGATATCTCGTTTTGTGGAGTTCAATATTTTTATCATTACGAACGATTGTAATCACTCTGCCCAAATATTTTTCTTTTTCAAATGGTAAATCAAATCCCGGCAAATTATCTCCCTTTGTAATAATTCTTATTTTGTTATCTTTTTTTAAAGTTTGTACAAAACGATGTGTACAAAAACGATGTCCGTTAAAATAAAGAATAATATCACCAGAAGTTAGTTGGGTGGTGTTTGCGGCTTCGATGACAACACGATCACCGACGTGGATAAAGGGTTCCATGCTGTTGCTGATCACTCGGAAGGCGGCATTTTTATTGTTAGTGAGCTGTTCCTGTAACATTTCAGAAATAGCGGTGTTTGTTTTTTCATGTTTCAATGAATGAGAGCTCACTTTAGTTTCAACAGGATGATTTTGCGAAAGCGTCTAATCGTATTTGATCGCTTAACTAAAACAAAGTAACCAAAACAGAAATTATAGTGATACCTACGGCTATCATTGCGCCAAGCCTCAAAGTTAAATCATGTTTTAAACGTAATTCCAATTCTTTCATATCACGTTTTAAGGACACTTCCAATTCCTTCATATCACGTTTTAAGGAAGCTTCCAATTCCTTCATATCACGTTTTAAGGAAACTTCTAATTCCTTTATATCACGTTTTAAGGAAACTTCTAATTCCTTTATATCACGTTTCAAGGAAACATCCAATTCTTTCAGATCTCGCTTTGTAGCCAGTTTCTCATCAATAATAACAGCAAGCGCCTTTGCATGCACGTTTGCCTGTTCTTCTGGGACACCTGTTTTTCTTAGGTTTTGGGCATAATCTAACGTATCAACAGCTATTGAACTTGACATCATAATTAACCTCACAAATGATTTATCCCATGTATGCTTTAATATTTATCTAACATTTATAAACGTGTATCATTATAATAAACATTTTAAAAATATTAATCAAGTTATTTTTTTCTTCGCTTATTATAAATGTGAGCCAAAAAATTACTTCCTTCATTAGCGCAACAGCAAAACCTTCTCTGACTTAATATACTCCCCTGCTTTAAAAACAACAACATAAGTACCGCTGGGCAGCGCTGCACCTGCATCATCCAAACCATCCCATAATAAGTTGTAACTACCAGCCGACTGGTGAACACCAGCAACTAATCGCCTGATTCGTTGACCCAAAACATTGTACACAAACAAATCAACCTTTGCTTTTCTAGCAAGCTGGTAAATTATTTTTGTTTTCGGATTGAAGGGATTGGGATAGGCAGCTATCAACCCTGTTTTTCCAGGAAGAGACTTATATGAAACTTCAAAAACACCTGTTAATAAAACTTCAACAACATCCAGCACAGTAACATTACCAAAAATATCCACATCAGAGAGCCGGTAAAAATAAGCTGTATTCGCTTCCGTATTAGTATCAACAAAAATATATTCTGTATAACCTATGGGATTGTTCATACACACCAGGTTGTTGTCAGTGAGATAGCTGGCGATTTGTTGCCAGTCCGCAGTTAGATTGGTACGGCGTTCAATGATGAAACCGACGCCACCGGCCTCACTTTCTGTTGTCCATTGAAGAATAACCGAACTGTTTTCATAGCTTGCAGTGAAAGATGAAAGTTTGACAGGGAGGGGGGCCTCACCACCCGCGTTCAATTTCCCGTAGGAAGATGAACCATTTAAAGAACCGTTTGTGATGCTCAAATCACTGAATGCATCTATTGTTCCATTAATATTGTCGTCATCTAAAGCTGCGTCAGATATATCGGCAGTCACCCAATAATAACGTGTGCCATTTGGGATGGCATCGATCAGAGAATTAAATGTTATATCATTACCAGAGCCTAGATCGGCGATGTCACTTCCAATCTCTGTTGCAGTTCCAAAATCATTCGTATTTGAAGCGCGAATACGGAATGGATTGGAATCCAGGTCGCCAGATTCGTAACTGCCTCCCAGGGTGACGGTTACTGAATTAAGGGTGGCACCAGTGGTTTCTCCTGCAAGACTAAATTGACCAAGAGGCCAATTATCCTGCGATGGTGTTGGTGAAGATTGCTGAAAATTCAGCGCCCCATTGGCGCCGTTGGTAAAGGTGATGTTGGGCGTACCTTGAACTATTATATCATCAAAATAATGATATTCATCAGTCGCACTATTGTCTACTTGTATTCTAAATTCCACTGTCGTACCGTGTAAACCTGTTTGGGAAGCAGTGGCAGATGTAAAATCATCGCTTATATAACCATTGGTAGCAAAAGTAGTCCAGGTTCCTCCATTTAATCGATATTCACATCTGTAAAAGTCAGTTGAATTCATATCACCACTTTCTGAACAATAAATAGAAATCGAAACATCGGAATATGAATTGATTGCAATTTCTTCTGAATATAAAAACTGAGTATGGGTATTTAGGTCTCGGGCTTCCATTTTGTTTAGAACAACCCAGAAATGGTCATCTGGATCGGAGCCATTCACATCTTCAGTTGTTTCAAGTGTCCATTTCGGCGGACTGCCGCTTCCCTGGATAGTTCCATCAGCATAGGTAAAGTCTTCCGACCAAATCGTAGTCTGTGCCTGAAGCATAATAGCGGAAATGTTTGTTAAAACAAAAGCTGTAATTAAAATAACAATAGTTTTTTTAGCACTCATAATGACAGATCTCCTTTTTTATGATTTTTAATAACCTGGTACAAAACTAATTATTTCAATCTTACCGCGGGCAAGCGCTTTAAACGCTGGTTTTGTGGGTCAACTTCAATGCCAACTGATTCTAATGCTGTAACTCCCAGGATTGGTTCGGCTTCATTCTTTCCAAAGATGACTGTTGTCCAGACATATTCACCCATAAATTCAAAACGCGCACCAGCAATATCCATCGCAACTTCTGTTCCGTCTGCTAATTCATAAGTACGTTTGCCTTGTGGCTCAATACCAATTTCCAGAAGCCGGTTTCCCGGAACCAGGCAATCAATTGCCCCGGTATCTACCAAAAAAAGCCCTTCCCAGCGGCGCTCCGGATCGCCCGGATTACAGACTGCTACTGTTACTTGTGTTATGCCCATTGATGGTCCCATTTTTATGAACTTGCTCACTGCCAATTACTAAGATATTCCAATCTATTCATCATTTCATCAGCAGTGTATGTTTTAAACAGTTTAATAAGACAATTAACGACAGTCCCAACAGAATATTGATCAGAGATAATAATTCCATAACGCACTAAAGTGCAGGCGAAGGCTGAGGCGAAGGCGAAGGAAAAAAAA
>JACKQG010003842.1_pt1 | contig 17983 bp, 8 predicted proteins | sample 8237621 | NCBI WGS metagenome assembly JACKQG01 (sample SAMN15677084, study PRJNA649215) | marine metagenome | biome: marine; feature: Black Sea; material: saline water; isolation source: suspended particulate matter (SPM) from the Black Sea western gyre | collected 2013-06-09/2013-06-10 | depth...
CGAACTTTGTAAAAATTCTTCTTTTTTTCATTACTTCTCCTTTTTGGTCAAAATTTTATTATGGAAAATTTTTATCAAGAATTTTTTTTATTTGACAGAAAAAATTTAATCTAATTTTTTTGGTCAAATATTTTTGAGTAAAATATATGGAAATTTTATATTTAGTTTTCGGGTTGCTTTTTCTCGCACTTTATTATATTTATGAGAAACAAAATCATAATAATTTTAGAAGAAAAATTCCTCTTGTAATTCACATAAATGGGACTCGCGGAAAATCAAGTGTAACAAGATTAATCGCCGCCGGATTACGAGCTGGTGGAAAAAAAACAATTGCAAAAACTACCGGCTCTACTCCCAGAATTATTCTTGAAAATGGAGATGAAATTCCGATTATCAGATATTTTTCTACAAATATCAAGGAGCAATTGAAGATTTTCAAATTTGCTGCAAAAAGAAATATAGATATTCTGATTCTCGAATGTATGGCAATAAATCCAGAATATCAATGGATAACAGAACATAAAATGGTAAAATCGAATATCGGAATAATCACAAATGTGAAACCAGACCATCTGGATTTGATGGGTCCAGGATTGAAAAATGTCGCACTTTCACTTTGCAATACGCTGACCAAAAATGGGATCACATTTACGAGTGAACACCGATTATTTCCGTTAATGAAAAAATTTGGAGAAAAACAAAATACAAATTTAGAGCTGGTAAAAACTGATTCTGTTTCTGAAAAAGATATGAACGATTTTTCTTATATCGAGCACAAAGAAAATGTATCTCTCGCGCTGAAAGTTTGCGAAAAATGTGATGTTCCACAAAAAATTGCAATCGCCGGAATGAAAAAAGTCAATCCAGATATCGGAGCAGCAAAACTTTTCAAAATAATAATTGGGAGAAAAGAAATTTCATTTATCAATATATTCGCGGCAAATGATCCCGAATCGACAGAATCAATCATAAAACATTCAAAAAAACTTCTGCCAGATATAAATTTTGTCGGAATAATTTTGAATACTCGTGCAGATAGATTGTTTCGCTCAAAACAGCTGATTAGAATGTTGAGAAATACTCAATTTGACTCATTATATTTGGTTGGCGAACAGACCGCATCGATGAAAATTTATGCTCGAAAACATAAAATTTCATCAAAAAAAATTGTTGATTTAGGTCTGCTTGATGAAAAAAATCTTGTCAAAACAATTGAAGAAATAAAAGGTGAAAAAATACTATTATCCGGAATTGGAAATATGGGTGGCAATGGGAAAATTATCGTGGATTTTTTCAGAGAAAGGAATATAAAAAATGTTTGAGGTTGCGATTGGAATAGGCGTAATTATTAGTTTATTTTTCTTGGAAGCTTATGGCGCTGCTGCTGGCGGAATCGTTGTTTGCGGATACATCGCGTTGTACTTGAATGAACCTTTGACAATCGCGATAACGCTGTGTATCAGTTTTATTGTTTATGTGGTTGTGAAATTATTAGGCACAATGATTTTCGTTTATGGAAGAAGACGGATGGTGTTTTCGGTTCTTCTTGGATTTATTTTTGGTTGGATTGTCCGCACATATGTATTCCCAGCATATTTGGCAGAAAATCAGGCGGTGCATGTTATCGGATATATCATTCCAGGATTGATAGCAAATTCTATGGTGAAACAAGGAATTATCAAGACATTAACAATTATGGGAGTTGCAGCTGTGCTTGTAAGATTCATTCTTGTGTTGGTATTTCAAGGCAAATTTGTCGGATAAAAAAGGAGAATTATGTTCATTCCGAGTGCAAAATCAAAAATAAGTTTAATTATACTTCTAATTATTGCGATTGTATTATTCCTCTGGTCAGATAAAAGTTTAATAAAAAAAGAATATTATGATGAGCAGAAAGAAGCAGCAGAAATTTGGATACAAGCACAAAAAATAATCGCTCAATTTTCGAAAGAGCAAGAAATTTTTATTGATGAAGAATTTGACCAGTGGAAATCTTATCTTATTGGGGAAGAACATTCCGAAATAACCACAAGTGAAGGATATCTTGCGGATAAACAAATTACTCTAAATCCAGATTTCGCTGCACTATTAGTAGAAGAATTCATAAATGCAAATTTAAGAAAAGGTGACTTAATTGCAGTAAATTGCACTGGCTCTTTCCCAGCGCTTAATATAGCTGTAATGTCCGCAGCAAAGGCATTAGAATTAGATTTAGTGATGATTTCGTCAGTCGGTTCTTCAATGTACGGAGCAAATAATCCTGATTTCACTTGGCTTGATATGGAATCTATACTTATTGAAAAAAATATCTTTCCGAAAAGTTACCGAAGTATCGCAGTTTCATTAGGCGGAAGAAGTGATATCGCAAAAAAATTAAAGAGAAAAAAATCATCTGGAGTAAACTTACTTCGTGAATCTATAATTCGAAATGACATAGAATTGATTGAAGAAAATTATCTGTCTCAAAATATTCAGAAAAAATTAGAAACCTTCAAAAATGCTTCTCAAAAAGAGATAAAATTATACGTAAATATCGGCGGCGGAATTTCGAGTTTGGCAATTCAAAAGGGAGATGAATATATGACATCAAAAAAATATGAAATCCCGCCTGGAATACATAAAAAAATCTCTTCATTTCTGCCAAAAAAATATGTTGGCAGAGGAACAATATTTCTTTTGAATAACGAAGGAATTCCGGTAATTCACCTTTTGGATATTGAAAAATATGTAATAAAATATAAACTCAAAAATCTTAAAGAATTGAAAAAATCTGAAACATTTCCAAATCCTGGTGAAAACAAATTTGTTTATTTTCTACAAAGCATAAAAATTGCGAGAATTGCATTGATAATCCTTGTTGTTTGCGTTTTTGCCGTGATTATTTTTGACAAAACTCAGTTGAAATTCAATGAAGATGAAATCATTAAAGATTGATAAAAATGAATAAAAAAATCCTGTTGCTTCTCTGTTTTTTAATTATCTTCGTTACATTAATTTTTGGAAAAAACAAAATTTCATATCGTAACGAAATTGAAATTAAAAATTATTACAACAGCAATATTATTAATCTTTCAGAATCACAGCTCACCGAATTTCTCAATTCAGAAAATCAGGAAAAATATCATATCAAGACCGCAGACGATTTTATCACTTCTCTGAGATACGAATTTAGAATCAAACATTCATTCCCATTTGGGCACACACAAATTGACAAATTAATATTTAAACGAAGCATATATTATAATAATGAAATCAAAGATAATTCGTATTTTGGAGCAGAAATCAGACAATATTTCAGCAGAAATTTTAATATCACATTTAAATATTTTTATTACCCCAAAATTTATGTAAACCATTATGAAAGCGTTTTAGATGAAGACAATTATCACGAATTTTCATACTCAAAAAATTATTATAATTCAATTTTGAGATGGAAAATATCAAACAATGTCCGATTAGATTATCAGTTTAAATTTTCGCAATTTTTTCATAATGGATATTTTACAGAATATGATGCAAATTGCTTTGAGAGCGTAATTGGCTCAAAAATAATTTCAACAGAAAATTCAAAATTGTATTTTCGATATTCATATAAAATTTCAAAAGCTCAAGCAGAAAAAGCATTTGAAAATTTGGCTGAAATTGATGAAATAAAGGACCCATCTTATGAATCAAATATTTATTATTTTTCCTTTTCGACTCCAATTAATTTGAAAATCTTTTCAAGCCCTTTGAAATTTTCCTCAAATGTTGAATTTGAAGAGAGGTTTTATCAATCAAATCAGGCGCTTGAAATTGATCCGTATCATTTTGGACGAAACGATAAAATTTTTGAGGTTGAATCATTTCTGAAATGTTCTTTGAGCGGAATAAAATTAAAACTATTTTACAAGTATAAAACTCGAAAAACTTCGTCTGCTGCCGGAAATTTTGTAGAAGAAGATAAAGAATATTCGAAATATGAAATTGGATTTACAATTGAGAAAAAGTTTAATTTTTGAGAATGATTTTTTGGAATTTGTTTAGAAAATTATAATAAATCTTGACAAGATTCAATTTTATATTAATTTTTGGTCAAATTTTTTTGAATAAAAATTTATGGTGAGTAATGAAAGATATAAAAATCTATAGTTTAGCGTTTTTTCTAATTATAGTGGTCATTTTTGGATGTGCAAAACCGAATGAGCCAAACATCAATAATATTTTGGAAATTGAGCAGATTTATCCGACTGTTGGCGAAGCAAGAGATGTTTATGTTTCTGATAATTTTATCTATATTGCAGAAGATCAAGGTGGATTTTCAATTTATGACAAGAATGATAACACTTTAGTTTGCCATTATTACGGTTCAATTGAAAACGCACGATTGATATCAGTTGTCGAAGAAGATAGTTTATTGTTCGTTTATGATAGATATGGAAGTCCCGCCACAATTATGGTTTTTGATATCTCAAGTATTGCAGAACCGGAAGAAAATGCCCCCATAACAGGGCAAACAGCAGACATTGAAGATATGATTGCCATTTCAGACGGCAGTGGTGGCATTGATGTATTCTGGACCAGACCTAATGAGTTTTTGGGTGGAAAATATTCTGAAGGTGGTTATGTTTCATCAGAACCTTTCCAAAATTCCATAAATGGTTTTGATTTAGATAGTGAAAACAATTATGTTTATATTACTGGTGACCAATTAGGTCTATACGTTTGTAAATACGAATTTGTCTATGATGGTGAATTTTTGATTTCAATTATTGAATCAATATTACATATTGATACTCCCGGTGAAGCATTGGCAGTAAAAGTTATCGACAATTATGCATTCGTCTCATGCAAGGAAGAGGGGTTTGTAACTATTGATATTTCTGACAAAGAAAATCTAATTATTGTCTATCAAGATGATACTTCGGGTTGGGCTCAATCAATTGATGCTGGAGGCGATTATCTGGTCGTCGGTTCTGGCGGTGGCGGTGTTTATCTATATGATATTTCTGATATAGAAAATCCCAGATTTTTAGATAGAATTGATGATGACGAAATTGGTTATACATATAAAGTAGTTATCGAAAATGAGCAAATTTTTGCTGCAACTAAAAGAGGAATTTATAAATTAAAAATAAACAGATAAAAAGGAGAAAATAATGAAAAAAGTATTTATTTTTATGTCGGTTTTTATGTTGATTTCAGCAGCATTTTTATCTGCTGAAAAAGTAGAAATCACTGAAAATTCAGGAAAGCAATTGTTTGAAATTACGAACTCAAATGAGAATTCAATTGAACTGCAATTCTCACTTTCTGGTTATGATACCGAAATCGTAACTCAAAATGGAAAGGAATATCAAAAGATAAGTTGCCAAGATGAAGGCAGTTTTACAGAATTTGGCAAACCGGATTTACCAAGAATTACTCGCTTAATAGCTTTGCCAAATAGAGGTTTTGCTTCAATTGAAGTTTGTAATATCGAATATGAACATCAAATTGGAGTAGAAATTTATCCGTTTCAAATTGAACTTGATAAGACAAATCATAACACAACTCAATTTAACATTGATTCAGAATTTTATCAAAAAGGAGAAATGTTTCCGCCAAAGATTGCTGAAATTGGTTCGCCAGCAATATTAAGAGACATTCGAGTTGCAAATCTGACAATCAATCCATTTCAATATAATCCACAAACAAAAGAACTTCATATAATCAAAAATGCTGAAATCAAGATAACTTACGATGAGAAAATTGGTGAAAACGAGAAAACAAATCATAGAAAAATCTCGCGTTTTTTCGAACCATTATATGAATCAAATATTTTGAATTACGAATCTGGTCGGGATATTGAATATCAAGAGCCGACATATTTATTCATCTATTCTGATAATTCCTCTGTAGAATCCGACCTCCAATATCTAATAGATTGGAAGCATCAAAAGGGATTCAATGTAATTGCAGCGAATACTTCTGAAACAGGCACTACTTCATATTCCATCAAAAATTATATTCAAAATTTGTATGACACTTCTGAAAATCCACCAGAATTTATATGTCTCGTAGGCGATGCAAGTGGAAGTTATTCTGTTCCCACAAGCTCATATGATGGTGGAGAAGGCGACCAATATTATGCATTATTGGAAGGCGGAGATATTTTGGCAGATGCTTATGTCGGACGAATCTCATTTGGCTCAATTACAGAATTTGAAACAATTTTGAGCAAGATTTTCAATTACGAAAGAGAACCATATCTTGGAAATACCGATTGGTATAACAAGGTTTCATTAGTCGGTGATCCAAGTTCTTCAGGACAATCCTGCATAATGGCATCAAAAAATATTAAAGAGATAATCAATGCAAATACAACAGGTTTTTCATTCGATGAAATCTATTCATCTCCGTGGGTTTCTCAGATAAGTTCTTCTCTAAATAATGGAGTTATGTATTATAATTACCGCGGATGGTATGATGTGAGTGGTTGGGGCAGCGGTGATATTTATAATCTTAATAATGGTTTTATGTTGCCTGTGGCTGTTGTTTTAACTTGTGGAACAGGAGATTTTGCAAACTACACTTCGCTCAGTGAAGTATTTCTTCGAGCCGGCACTGTAAGTGTTCCGAAAGGAGCAATTGCCTCAATTGCTACCGCGACAATTACTACTCATACCTGTTTCAACAACTGTGTCTCTATCGGAACCGCAGCTGGTTTATTTCAGGACAAAATTTATAATATGGGCGGTGCTTTAACAAGAGGAAAACTCAGTTTATATCTCAATTATCCAAATAATCCAAACGATTGGGTAAATAGATTTTCTTATTGGAATAATTTGATGGGTGATCCCGGAATGGAGGTCTGGACTGGAGTTCCGAAGGAGATGAATATTACTTACGATTCTCAAATTTCAGTCGGAACTAATTTGTTGGAAGTAACTGTTGAAACAACTGGCAGTCAACCGATTGAAAGTGCGTGGGTTACCGCATTGATGGGCGATGACGAAATATTTTCAACTGGATATACTGACGAAGATGGAAAAATTTTTCTCACAATTGATGCTGCCACAAGTGGAACTGTAAATCTAACCGTCACAAAACACAATTTCATTCCTCATTTAGGCAGTTTTGAAATCTCTCAATTTGATAAATTTGTGAATGTTTACAATTTCGAAATTGACGATGATAATTCGGAAGAATCTTCCGGAAACGGAAATGGAATAATCAATCCAAATGAAAATATCGAACTAAATGTTAGTTTGAAAAATTTTGGAAGTTTGACTGCAAATAATGTCTCGGCAACAATTTCAACAGAAAATGAATTCGTAACAATTTCTGATGCTACTGAAAATTTTGGAGATATTTCTTCTGGCGATAATACTTTTTCTGATGACGATTTTAATTTAGAAATTGCAGAAAATAGTTTGGGCGGAACTGAAATAATTCTCGATGTTTTGATTTCCGATAACAGCGACAATCAATGGAATGATAAAATATTTTTGGTTGTCGAAGGACCGAATATTTATGCAAATGATTATTCAATTTTTGATGACAATAATGGAATTTGGGATCCGGGCGAATCCGTCGAATTAGCCGTAAATCTAAAAAATATCGGTTCCGTTTCTGCAAACAATCTTGATGGAATATTACGATGCGAAGATGAATCAATCACATTAATCGATAGTTTGGGAACATTTGGAAATATTTCTGCTGGCGGAGAATCATCTAATTCTGGAGATTTATTCGAATGTGAAGCGAATTCACAAATTATTCCCGGAACACAAATTTCTTTTTCAATATTACTTACAAATGCCGATGGATACAGCAATGAAATATATTTTGTAATAGAAATTGGAGAACCAGCCATCAATGACCCGCTTGGTCCCGACGAATACGGATATTACGCTTACGATGATGGAGATGTTGAATACGACCTTGCACCAACTTATTCCTGGATTGAAATTGATCCTGATTACGGCGGTGCAGGAACAAATCTTTCTCTGTATGATAACGGTGATACTGGCGACATTGAAATAATCGATATTCCATTTACAATATTTTTTTATGGCAGAAGATATTCTGAAATAACGGTCTGTTCAAATGGTTGGATTGCTCTCGGAGAATCAGAACAGTCTTCATTTATGAATTGGAACATTCCAAGTTCTCTCGGACCATCTCCAATAATTGCTCCATTCTGGGATGATTTATCCATCGGGAGTGGCGATGTGTTTTATTATTTCGATGAAATCGCACATTACATTGTTGTCGAATGGTCACGAGTACAGAATGATTACGACAATTCAGAAGAAACATTTCAAGTAATAATTTATGATCAAGATTTTTATCCAACTCTAACTGGCGACGCTGAAATTCTCTTTCAATACAAAACTGTGAACAATGTCGACCAAGGGAATTATTATAGCAGTTATGTTGACCACGGCGAATTTGCAACTGTTGGTTTGGAGAATCATTCGAGCACAACTGGTTTGGAATACACATTCTCAAATTCATATCCGACTGCCGCTAAACATCTCGAAAACAATATGGCAATTTTCTTCACAACAAACGGAGCAAATATTGTTGAGCCGCCTGTCGCAGAAATAAGTCAGGATAATTTCCAATTCACGATCTTAGAAAATGACAATGATTCTCAAACTTTAGAAATTTCAAATTCTGGTGAGGCAAATTTAACTTACAGTATTTCAAAGTATTATCAAGACACAAAAGATAGCGGCGGTCCAGACGATTATGGATATCAATGGATTGACAGCAATGAACAGAATGGTCCAGAATATAATTGGATTGATATTTCAGATGTTGGAACACAAGTTTCATTTGCAAACAACGACACAGGTACAGATTTAATACCAATCGGATTTACATTTAATTTTTACGGAGAAGATTACACGCAATTCCGCATTAATCCGAATGGCTGGATTGGTTTTGGAAATGATAATTCGCAATACAATAATTTCTCCATCCCATCATCTTCTGCTCCCAAACCTGCACTTCTTACATTTTGGGACGACTTAAATCCTGAAAATGAAAGTCCAAATGGTGCACCAGGAGGAAATGTATATTATCATTCAAACGCTGAACGACTCGTTGTTTGGTTCGATGATGTTGTTGAATGGTCTAATTGGAATCCGGATGGCATTTATAATTTCCAAATGATTCTCTATCCAAATGGTGAAATTCTATTTCAATATAATTCAATGAACGGAACGACAAATTCCGCAACAATAGGAATTCAAAATGCAGGTGGAAGTGACGGACTGCAAGTTGCTTACAACTCAAATTATGTTGAAAATAATTTAGCAATTCGCTTCAAACAAATTTTGAATTGGACAAATGTTTCACCTCAATCTGGTTTTATTACTTCCGGTAATACCGAGATAATCACCATTTCTGTAGCATCTGACGAACTTGATTTGGGAGATTATCTTTGCAATTTAATTCTCTCCACAAATGACCCCAACTTGAGTGAAGTTACAATTTCTGTAAATCTATCTGTAGTTTCAGATGCTGTTGATTACGGTGATGTGGATGAAAACGGAGAAATACAGGCATTTGATGCTGCTTTAACTTTGCAATATTCCGCAGGTTTGATAGAATTTGAAGAATGGCAAATTTTAGCAGGAGATGTCGATGGCAATGGAATTGTTCAGGCATATGATGCAGCACTAATCTTACAATATTCCGCAGATTTGATTGATGAATTTCCGGTGGAAGGAAAATAAAAAAATGAAGATTAAAATGAAGAAATTATTTATGTTACTGATTTTGCCAGTCATTCTGAATGCACAAATCCAATGGCAAAATGAAGGCGTTCCAATCCGACAAGGTGTTAATATCGAGTGGTCGCGTTCTGCTACTTTGATGAGCGATGGCTCGGTCATTTATGTCTGGTCTGATACAAGAATGGGCGACCGCGATGTCTGGGCTCAGAAGGTAGATGAAGAAGGAAATTTGCTTTGGGGCGACGATGGAATTCTTGTTAATGGAGAACTCAATCGCCAAGAAGACCCTGTCGTTATCAACACAAACGATGGCTGTATTGTTGTTTGGATAGATTTTCGCAACGAAGATGCCGGAGATGTTTATGCTCAAAAATTAGACAATAACGGAAATTTGCTTTGGAATGAAAGCGGAATTTCTTTATGCCTTGCTGAAGATATTCAGATTTCTCTAAATATCGTAAATGACAATAGCGGCGGAGCTTATGTAATTTGGCTTGATAGCAGAAATACGGGTGGAAAAGATATTTATGGTACGCATATCGATTCTTCTGGAAATATTGTTGCTGGCTGGACACAAGATGGCAATCCAATCGCTGCGGAAAGCGGTGCACAAGATGGTCATACATTTTGGGAAGATGGCGACGGTGGAGCAATCCTCGCGTGGCACGATACGAGAAATGCCGATAATGAAGATATCTATATCCAGCGAATTTTGGCCGACGGAACATTGCTTTTTGGCGAAGGTGGAATTCCTCTTTGCAACGCAGTTGAAACGCAAGAAAATGTGAAAATTGCTCCCGATGGAACTGGCTCTTTTATTCTTGTTTGGCGTGACAAAAGAAATGAAAATGATGGAGATATTTTCGCACAAAGAATTGATTTATACGGAAATTTGATTTGGGAAAATGAGAAAGAAATATATGTTGGCTCGGGAATTCAACAAAATCCACGAATAACTTCTTCGTCAGATGGAGGCGCAATAATCGTTTGGGAAGATGGACGAAATGACCCTTATTTTGTTGATATTTACTCACAAAAAATTGATGTAAACGGAAATTTGATTTGGTCTGAAACTGGAATTCCTCTTTGCACTTCCGAAAATGACCAGTCAGATCCACGACTAATTAATGATAGAAATGGCGGATGTCACTTCGTTTGGGCTGATGGACGAAATGCTGGACATCCTTACGAAGACATCTATTTGCAACATCTTGACTCAAGCGGAAATGCTCTTCTGCAAGAGAACGGCGAATCCATTTGCGATGAAAGTCGCGAACAATCCTCACCTTTATTAAGAAGAAATAATAACGGAAATCTATTTTCAGTTTGGGCTGATAATCGAACCGGTTCAACAGGAATTTACCTCCAAATTCTTGATGAAAATGATAATCTCATTCTAAATGAAAATGGCGAAATTATATTTTATGGATTGTGTGGCGATGCAAAAAATTATGAAATGATTTTCAATGGAAATCAATCAATAATCGTTTGGGAAGATACGAGAAATCCATATATTGGGAAGAAAATTTACATCCAAGTTTTGAACGATGACGGTTCAATAAATTTGTCTGAAAATGGCTTTCCAATTGCATTAACTGAAGAATTTGCTCAAGAAAATCCGAACATAATATTGAGCTTCGATATGAATCAAACTGTGATAGTTTGGGAAGAGCAAAGAGATGATAACAAACATATTTATGCCCAGTCCGTTGATGTTAATGGAAATTTATTTTGGTCTGAAAATGGCTTGCTTGTCAGCACTTTTGATTCGGATAAAGTTGGAGCAAAAATATCTTCTGAATCTTCAAAAATTAAATCTACAAATTATTACATCGGATGGACAGATCACAGTGGAGATTTATGGAATCCTGTTATTCAGATTCGTGCTCAGAAAATTCAAGACGGAGAAGTTCAATGGGGTGATGAAGGAATTTCAGTCGCAGATTTTACTGGCGATGATGTTTTGACAGATTTGGTTGGACGCTACTTTATTTGGCAAAATGAGGAATGGAATAATTTCAATATTTATGCGAAATTACTCGATGCGGATGGAAATGCAGCAGAAGGTTGGAATGAAAATGGACTTCCAATTTGCGAAGCTTCTGGAAACCAGCAAAATGCAAAAGGAATTATGACTGAACAAGGATTGTTGGTTGTTTGGGAAGATTTGAGAAATGGAAATCTCGATATTTATGGGCAAATAATCAATTCAACTGGAGAAATTTTGTGGCAGGAAAATGGTCTGCCGCTTGTTGTTGAGGAAAATGACCAAACACTTTCAGATATTATTTTCGATAACGAAATTTATCTTCTTTGGAAAGATTTTCGCTCGGGAATTCAAGACGATATTTATATGCAAAAATTCGATGCCGATGGCTCGGAATTATGGCAATCTGGCGGAATTCCTGTCGTGGACGAAGTGAGCAATCAGGTTGCTTCTTGCGTTACAAATGTGAGTGGAAAATTTTCTATATTTTGGGAAGATTATCGCGATGGAGACCAATCTAATCTTTATGCTCAAACTTTGGATTGCGATGGAATTTGCGAATGGGAAAATGACGGAATAGTTGTCTGCAACAGCATAAAAAAACAAAATCAACCAATTGCAGTTTCTGGCGAAAATAATTCTTATGTAATTTGGGAAGATACTCGCTCAAGCGGAAAAACAGATATCTATAACATTTATGCCCAAAAAATTTACATTGAATCCGACCAATCAATAATTTACGGAGATGTAAATGGTGATGAAAATGTTTCTTCGTTTGATGCTGCTCTGACTTTGCAATATTCAGCTGGGCTTATTTCAGATTGGACTGAAAATCAAATTACAGCAGGAGATGTGGATGGAAATGAAAATGTTTCTTCGTTTGATGCCGCTCTAATTCTGCAATATTCCGCAGGAATTATTGACGAATTTCCGGTGGAATGAAAAAAATAATCTTATTTCTATCTCTGCTTATTATCCATTCAATTTTAATTTCACAAATTTCGTTAGACCCAAGATATCATACATATTCTGAAATTAAAGCAGAATTAGATTCGTTACAAGAATTATATCCAGATTTAGTTTTTGTCGATTCAATTGGCGTTACATCTGCCGAAAATATTCCAATTTGGGCAGTCAAAATCTCCGATAACGCATCAATTGATGAGGACGAACCGGCTGTTATGTATGCAGGACAATGCCACGCCGAGGAAGTTCTTGGCGTCGAAATCACAATGTGGATGATAAATGAAATTTTGGAAAAAAGATTTTTGCAACCTTATTCTATCTGGATTTCGCAGCTTGAAATCTGGTTCATTCCATCATATAATCCAGAAGGATTGCAAGTTGTGATGGATGGATGGGATACATCGTTCCGAAAGAATAAGCGAGATAACAATTTGAATGACAATTTCGATTTTATCGAAGGACCGGGAAATGATATCGACGGCATAGATTTGAATCGAAATTACTCTTTCAATTGGATTCACGGCGATACTCTTTGGGCGCCTGGAACAGACCAATTATGGGATTATTATCGCGGTCCAGCTCCATTTTCAGAGGGCGGAACTCAAGCAGTTCGCGATTTAGCAGAAGAACAACATTTTATTTTTTCTATAAATTGGCATTCATCAAGGACAGGAAATTTCTCCGAAAAGGTCTTTTATTCCTTCGAATGGGATGGTGAAAAACGCAGCCCAGATTTTGAATTCAATCAGATTGTTGGCGAGACGGTTGCTTCGTTTATTCAAACCGAAGATGGAACTGGAAGTTACGAACCCTCTCCATCTCGAGGACGAAAGGGCAGTGCACACGATTGGTTTTATCAAGCTCACGGCACAACGCAACTTTTGATTGAATGCGGAACATCAAACCTGCAACCAGATTCCTCACTTGTTGACGATACTTGCGAAAGATGCAGTGCAGGCGCCTATTGGCTCCTAAATAGAATTATTGGATATAATGCCGATATGTCACTTCTGACAGGTCATATTACAGATGTCGAAACTGATGAGCCGCTCGTTGCAGAAATTATTGTGGAAGAGAAAAATGCGCCTTTTTTCGCGCCACGATTATCTGATGAAACTTATGGACGATATTGGCGACAGCTTCTACCGGGAACTTATACACTTAAATTTCAAAAAAAGGGATATGAGGAATTTATTTTGAATGATGTAACTGTGAATAATTCTACTTGGACTGTAAAAAATGCGGAACTCGTTCCCCTATCGGAAGTTACACTTATTGGAACAATAACTTCAAATGATGAGCAAATTCCGGCAAATATAAAAATTTATGATATCGAAAATGATGAATATTATTTTGAAAATGGAAATTTCAATATCTCAGTTTTTGAGGGAATTCACAAAATTGAAATCACTTCGGAAAATTGCGTCCCATTCATCGATTCTCTCAATTTTTCAGGAGAACTAATTGAGTTGGACATTGAACTTGCTCCTGAAAATGTCATTTTTTCCGAAAATTGGGAAAACGGTTCTCCTTCAAATAATTGGCAGATTGATGGCAATTGGAATGTTCAATATTTTGACGAGATTGGAGATTATGCAATTTCGCTTACTTCTGGTGAATTTTACACTTCAAATGAGAATTCCTTGCTAACGCTTGAAAATCCAATCAATCTCCAAAATTCTGAAAATGCTATTTTGTCTTTTCAGCAAAAATATTATACTGAACACGACTACGACATTTGTGCGATTCAGCTCTCTTCTGATGCTGAAAATTGGGACGAGATTCTTGCATTTTCTGGAATTGAAAATGAATGGCAAAATGTCTTTATTCTGCTAACAAATTATCTGAGAAATGATTTATATTTGCGTCTTTGTTTTACTTCTGATGAGACAATTAACGATCCTGGCTGGTGGATAAAAAATATCAAAATTATTACATCGGATTCCACTAATTTCATTTACGGTGATGTGGACGGAAATGGCTCTGTTACTTCTTTTGATGCAGCATTGACTTTACAATATTCCGCCGGGCTTATTTCTAATTGGACGGATAATCAAATAATTGCCGGCGATGTGAATGGTGATGACAATATTTCCTCATTTGATGCTGCGCTTATTCTACAATATTCTGCTGGAATTATTGACGAATTTCCGGTTGAAAATAAATATACAAAATAAAATTTGAGGAATATGAAAAAAAATTTTACTCTATTAGCAATTTTAATTTTCTCTGTTTCATTTGCAAATCAAATATTTCAATTTGAAAATGTCGACAATAAAATTTTGGGACATTTTGAAAATGAGAATATCCAAGCGCATCAAACTAAAAATAAAATCACAAAAATCATTGCAATACCAGCTAAAAATGTGAAAATTGAAATTCATAATTGTGAAATTTCTATCTTCAAAAAAGATGGAGAATTTATCCAAAATACTTTCGTTAATGGCGAAAAATTTGTGAGAGCAGAAAATTCCTTCGTGATGAGAGAACTTTTTGGGCATAAAATTTCAATAAAACTTTTTTCAGAAAATAATAAAAATATTTCGGTTCTAAAAAATCTTGATTTTGAAATTAAACCACAAAATTTGGAACATTATTCTGAAAAAATATCTCACGCCTTTTTGCCAATTTATCAAACAATAATTGAAAATTTTGAAAGCTCATATTTGGCGGAAGCTGAAGTAGTTCCATCTAAAATGCTGATAATTGCCCCATCTTCAACCACAGAATGTTTGGAGAGTTACATAAATTGGAAGCAAGCAAAAGGAATCTCTACAACCGTCGTTACATCGGAAGAAATTGGAACAACAAGCGTGGAAATAAAAACTTATTTACAAAATTTGTATGATTCATCTGAACAACCGCCAGATTATCTTTTGCTAATCGGCGATGTAGATGGAAGTTATGAAATTCCTTCTTTTTATTTTGGCGACGATGATGATGTTTCTGACCATCCTTATACATTATTGGATGGAGATGACTATTTTCCAGAAATGCTTGTTGGCCGCATTTCAATTGATTCTCTGATGGAACTTGTTACGATTCTGAATAAAATTTTAGCATATGAAAAGACGCCTTATGTGGAAAATCCGGATTGGCTAACAAGAGCGATTCTGGTTGCCGGAAATTATAGCACTTCTCCTCCGATTCCATCAACGCCGGTAAAGGTTTCTCGCTGGCTTTGGGAGAAAATGCTAAATTATGGATATTCTCAAGTTGATACAGTTTTCTATCCGCCAACATATCCCGGAACTTCTGAAATTTCATCATCAATAAATAATGGCGTCGGCTTTGTAAATTATCGTGGCTGGGGTGATGCAAATGGCTGGCATTATCCATATTTTCATAGCGAAAATATTGAAGCATTATCAAATGGATACTTTTTGCCAGTTGTTACTTCTTTTGTGTGCAATACGGGAGATTTCGCAAATAATGTCGATCCTTGCTTTGGTGAAACTTGGCTTCGAGCTGGTACGCCAAGCTTACCAAAAGGTGCAGTCGTATTTGTCGGACCATCAGATCTTCATACAAGCACAAAATATAATAATTCACTCTTTTCTGGATTTTATTATGGAATGTTAGACGAAAATATTTTGATCTTCGGCCAAGCACTATTACGAGGAAAACTTGAATTGTATAACAACTTTCCGCTGAATCAGGAAGACGAGGATGATGTGGAATTTTATTTTCATGTTTACAATATTTTAGGCGATCCTTCGCTTTCAATGTGGACACAAATTCCTGAGGAGATAAATTGCAATTTGCCCGGTGAAATTAGTTTGGGAACAAATTATTTGGAAATTTCTATTCCAAATTTTGACGATGGAATTGTGACCGCCATCAAAGAAAATGAGTTCTCTGAAACCGCGATAATTGGAGCCGGAAATGCGGTTCTTTACTTCAATTCTCAAACTGAAGGCGAAATTACAATTACGATTACTAAACCAAATTATTATCCGCTAATTGAAACGGTGCAAGTTGTTACTGCAGAAAGTGATATTGGTCTGCTTAATATTGAATCCGATTCAGAAATTATTGCAGGAAATCAGATAAATTTATTACTCACTTTAAAAAATTTTGGAGCACAAACTGAAAATAATATTTCGGCAATTCTAACTTCAAATAGTGCATTCATAACATTTTCTGATGATAATGCAGAATTTGGAAATCTTGCACCGAATGCTACTGCAGAAGAAACTTTTCAAATTGAAATTTTTCCAAATTGTCCAAATGGTGAAATTCTGGAATTTACTCTTGAAATTTCAAACGAAAATGATGCGAAATTTGAATTATTTACATACAGTTTACTTTACGAAGTTGTCGAAGTTGAAGTCCAAGATGAAAATGGTATTTTAGAGCCAGGAGAAGAACGCGAAATTCAGGTTACAATAAATAATATTGGCACGATTGAACCATTAAATCTTTCTGCTGAATTATCCACAAATATCGATGCGGTTGTCATAATAGATAATTTTAGTACAGTAGAAAATGATATTGCAACTTTTACTGTCGCTGCTGCAAACGATTGCTCGATTGGGAAGTTGATAAATTTCACAATTCAATTATCAGATGAAATTGGATTAGAAACTTCCGCAAATTTCTATCTTGAAATTGGAGAAGTAACAAATTTAACGCCGACTGGTCCTGATTCTTTTGGCTATTATGCGTACGATAGTTATGATGTGAATTACGCTGAATGTCCAGTTTATGAATGGATTGAGATTGATCCAGAAGATGGTGGAAATGGAACTGTTTTCGAATTAGGAGATGACCGTTCAGAGACAATTGAGCTTCCAATGAATTTCAAATTTTATGATGAGATTTGTGACAGTTTAACGATTTGCACAAACGGCTGGATTTCATTCAATCCAACTTGGGAAACATATTTCAGAAATTGGAATATCCCTTCTGCACTTGGTCCTTATGGAATGGTGTCGGCATTTTGGGATGATCTCATCGGACCTCCAATTGATGATGCGCACGAATATATGCGAATTTGTTATGATTATCTCGAAACTGAAAATATTTTTGTTATTGAGTGGAATAATTGTGTAAATCGATATGACGATGAATCGGTCGAAAAGTTTGAAATTGTACTTTATGATTCCGAATTTTATCCTACAGAAAGTGGAAATGGTGAGATTCAAATAAATTATCAAACAGTTAGCAATGTCGATGCATCAAGTAACTACGCGACGGTTGGTATCGAAAATTTTGAACAATCCAGTGGACTACTTTATACTTATGCAAATATCTATCCGAATAGTGCGACGCAACTTGAAAATAATTTTTCGATAAAATTCACGACAAATTCGCCTGA
>JACKQG010003843.1_pt1 | contig 17982 bp, 13 predicted proteins | sample 8237621 | NCBI WGS metagenome assembly JACKQG01 (sample SAMN15677084, study PRJNA649215) | marine metagenome | biome: marine; feature: Black Sea; material: saline water; isolation source: suspended particulate matter (SPM) from the Black Sea western gyre | collected 2013-06-09/2013-06-10 | depth...
ACTCAGGCCGATCAGGTCGATGTTGCTTGCCAGAGTCTGCTCGAGCAGTTCGGGCGAATTGATATCCTGATCAATAACGCCGCCAATAATCCCAAGATGGAAGTCCAAAATGGAGATGACTTTTCACGCCTTGAGAATTTTCCCACCGAAATCTGGGATGCCGATCTGGCTGTTGGCCTGACAGGCGCGTTCCTCTGTTCGCGCACCTTCGGCGCGATAATGGCCAACGCCGGAAAAGGGGTGATCCTGAACGTTGCTTCGGATTTGGCTCTCATTGCCCCTGACCAGCGCCTATACCAACAAGAAGGCGTTTCCAGGGACATGCAGCCCGTCAAACCGGTTACGTATTCTGTGGTTAAAAGCGGCCTGATCGGCCTGACACGGTATCTGGCAACATATTGGGCCGATAAGGGCGTGCGCGCCAACGCCATTGCGCCAGGCGGGGTTTTTACAGATCAGGACGACGCCTTTGTCGAACGTCTTACCCATTTGATCCCGATGGGGCGCATGGCCCATGTAGATGAATATAAGGCCGCTGTAGCCTTTCTGATATCGGATGCCTCGTCGTATATGACCGGCAGTGTCTTACCGATTGATGGCGGCAGAACCTGTTGGTAGCCGCTTAATTACAAACCGAACTTGCCCCGCACTGCCGCCGCCAGGTCAACAAAAGTCTCACTCCAGTTGGCATTGATGTGTTTGCAGAAAAAGCGCATGGACGGCGCCCATCCGGGCGCTTCAGGGTTACCCAACAGAACCTGATGAATATTCATCGCCATGAAAGTGAAGACCGGCACGGCGAGACCACTGGCCAGGTAGCCCACTGACGTTGGATAGCTAACGACAAGATCAAGGTTGTCAACCAGAGCGGCCAAATCATCCTGATCATCCTTCAGATCGATATCATCCCAGGTGTGCAGGTTTACCCCGTACAGTTCCTGAATTCTGGCCCTGTCCTCACTGCATTCAAGATACATCAGATTGATAAAATCGACGCCTTCGATCGACAGGATCGGTTCCATTTCCTCGACCGTCGTTCCCCACTTGTTCCGACCAATAGGGTCATGGCCGCTGCGCCAGGACAGGCCGATCTTTGGCCCGTCTCCCAACGCCTTCAGACGTTCGCCCCAGAAAGCTTTTTTGTCAGGGTCGGCTTTCAGGAAGGCGTGATTGGGGTCGCTGGGGAATGACTCAATGGTCGGGCGAAAATAACGACCAAGATCGATAACGGGGGTCTGATAATCGAAGTCAACTTCCCCGGATTCCGCTTCCTCATACTTTGCCGGATACACTTTGGCACCTTCGAAGGAGCGCTGAAACAGATCCACAAGCCGGGGGGAACATTCAATGGTGACCTCTGCCCCTGTGGCCATAATGTCGGGGATCATACTGGCGTGGCGAACTTCATCACCTAAGCCCTGCTCCCCGTACACCAGGATGCTCTTACCTTCCAGCGATGAGCCATCCCATAGTTTTTGGGGGAAATGCCTGACCGGAGATGAAAATTGCTCGTTATCCCATCGATTAACATAATTTTCCCAGGCTTCCTCCAAATGACCATAACAAAACAGCGCCAGGGCATAATTGAAGGGGGCTTCCGGTTCATCGGGCAGCAGTTCGAGGGCCCTTTTAAACAAGGCCATGACTTCTTCCTCTTGCCCTGTATGGATCAGAATAAAGGCAAGCGTCATCACCGCGGGGGCAAAGTTGGGTGTATCGTCAAGAATGGAACGAAGCAGTTGTTCGGCCTCATCAATTTCAAAGAGAGACTGGTGAATGGCCGCTAATTCACAGCGTAAAACGGGATTATCAGGGAAAATTTGCAAGGCATCTTTGGTGAATTTTTCAGCCTCGACAAAATTTTCCATCATCCGCAGCGTTGAGGCAAAGGTCGAAATCACGAGCGGCTGGTTATTGTCCAACTCCAGGGATTTACTAAGCATTTCAAGAGCTTCTTCATCCCGGCGCAGGCGCATAAGGGCTCGACCCAGGTTGAAATAGATCAGGGGATTGTTTGTCTCGTTTTGGGCGGCTTTAATAAAATATTCGATACCCTTGTCTAATTGACGTTTGGAGACAAGGACGCTGCCGTAATTATTCAGAGTGCCAAAATCATTGGGATCGATCGCAAGCGCCTTTTCGAAAAACTCGATAGCCTCATCAAAATCCCCATTAATGCTGCAAAGAAGACCAAGATTACCTAAAGCTCCGACAAAAACGGGATCAATTTTCAGGGCACTTTCATAGCAGGAACGCGCTTCTTTAAGTTGCATATCATCGCGCAAAGCATTGCCGTAATTAACCTGATACTGAGGAGATTCAGGGTTGATGAGAACAGCTTTTGCTAGCAAGTCAATAGCTTCAGAAAGATCGTCGCCGCCGCGACCTAATTTATTATCCCGCAACAAATTTCCAAGATCATTCATCACGTCGGGATCGTCATGTTTCAAATCAAGGCTTTGACGATATGCCTTTTCTGCCTTTTCCTTTTCCCCTCCCGTCAAATAAGTCTTGGCGAGGTGGTTATGAAACAATGGCTGATTTGGATCACTTTCGATAGCGGCCTCAATCAACTTTGCGCCTTCTTCCCAGAAGCCTAGTTGATTGGCAAGAAAACCTAACAGATGTAGGGCATCGGGATTTTCGGGGTCAGCTTCTAACACCTTTCTATACAGCGCTTCTGCGGATTCCAGGTCGCCTTCATTATGCAAAGCCGCTGCACGTTGCATTGTTTCTGGAATGAAAGCAGGACCCTGGGACCCGGTGTCATTCACATTTTCACCATCATTCATTTTAGCTTCTTCCTTGGAGAGTGCCGACATGCGGCATCATAAAACGCTTAATGAACAACCTATTCGGTTGTAGCATTCTCAGTAGGTGACGAACGAAAACCCGCAGCAATCTGACGATTGATATTGATTAAAACATCCAGTTTCTGTCGCGATTCTTCGGCCAGTGCACTGTAAGTCTGTTTGTCGACAAAGATGCTTAAACTGATCAAGTTGGCTTTGATTTGCTCGGGCAACGGATTTTCTTCAATCATATATGTTTGAATAACCGTCCATATTCTTTGGTTGTAATTCAAGGCCATATAGAATGCCTCATCATCTTCTGTTTCCTTGGCGGCAAGCAGAAGCTGGGCGGCCTTTTCCAGAACGGCGGCATCGGTTTCTCCCGGACTTTCGACCGTTTTAATGTGGTTATCATATGCGCTATATGGAGAACGGGTCATAAGCCACCTTTTTTATTAATCCTGGGATAGTACTTTCTTTTCGTATTTTATCAGTGCCCGGGCGTTTTTCAATGCGCCATAAAAATCATCGTCCAGAATACGCGAGCCCAGTTCACTGATGATCTCAATAACTTGCTGGGACGGACAGGCTTCCAGAAATTGCTTGGTAAGCTCAAAAAAGGTCGGGTGTAAATCCTTACTCTCCTCAATTGTCCCGGCAAGGTACATCAGCAAAGCGAGGTAATAAATGCGCTTCGCAGGAGTATTGGCGTCATCTTCGGTCAGGATATCCTTTTCTCGCAAGATTGTCGTCTTGCTGTGAACCAGAAAAGACGTGCTTTTAGGGCCGTTCTCGATAACTGAATTACCAATCACCAGCTTTTCATGGGGCTTTAGTCTCAATCGTAAGGGCATATGTTCACCTCTCACCCATGTTAATAGACAGATTTATTTGACAACAGGTTAATCAAAAAAAAACGGGTGGGAAAAGTCCCCACCCGTTTTCTGTTGTTAGACTTTCTGAACTTACCTGAACAATTGCAAGATACTCTGTTGCGATTGGTTGGCAAAGGACAGAGCAGAAGTACCCAGGGCCTGTCTGGTCTGAAGGGCCAGCAGGTTGGCGGATTCTTCTTCAAGGTTAGCGTTAACCAACAGGCCGGCACCAGCTTCAAGAGTCTGGATCAGGTCATTGGTGAAAGCTTCACGTGATTGCAGAAGACCAAGGTCGGTACTAAAGCCGGAAGCCGTGGTCCGCAAGGTTGTAAGGCCGGATTTGGCTTCAGCGATCGAGGTATCGATGTTAGCAGCGACACTCCAATCCACAGTCGCGGCCGTAAAGTTAAGGCCGGTCACGTTCAAAGTCGTCGATGTAATGGTAATGCTCGTCGACTTTTCATTGGTGGTTACGGTCAGATCGTTACCGCCGAGAAGGTTAACACCCTTATAACCGGAATCAAGATACAGTTTGTTGATTTCGGCCAGGACCTTTTCAAAATCGGCTTCAAGTGACGCAACGTCAGTACCGGACCCCGTAGAACCGTACGTGGTGGTGCCCATCGTGAACATTTGCGTAGCAAACGTTGATGTACCCGAAAGGGTAACTTCAACACCGGCAGAAGCAGTGATTTCGATTTTGTCCGAAGTGGTATTGTACGTAGCGGTAATACCCGTGTCAGCTGCAGAAATGGCTGCCACGATCGACGCAATTGTATTCGTGGTCGAATACGTAACGGTCGCGGTGCCGCCACCGGTAACGGCGACGGTCAAGACTGCCGAAGTTGAAACAACAACAGCGGCCCAAGCAGCAGAAACAAAAGTTGATCCACTGTTTGTCGTTGAAGCAACAGCCAAACTGGAGATTTTTGAAACCTGAGTTGAAGCTTCTTTTGCCTGCTCACCAAGGGTTTTGGCCTGCTCAACCAAATTCGTCAGTGCCTCAATACCTTTATCAGCCGCTTTCAACGTCTGAATGGCCTGGCCCATGCCGTCTTTAAGGGCGGTAAGGTCAGATGCACGGTTGTTCAAGCTACGAGCCGTAAAGAACGGGCTGGCACCGTCAAGGGCGCTGTTAACTTTCAGGCCGGTAGACAGACGCTCGGAAGTACGCTCGAACAGAGCGTTGGTGCTTTGCAGGGAGAGGAGGTTTGTGCGAATACTCGCACTAAGATTTACATCGTTTGCCATAATTAAAAGGCTCCTATTCTAGGATAAAAGCAAGGCTATTCTGCCTTGTGACGAGATTCCTTCCCGTCAGAAACCGGAACGGATTTGTCCTGATTTCTTACCATGGACTATATTCGCAGGATTTCCCCGTGTCAAACCCTATTTTGAGACAATAAAGGGGAAAAAATGGCTGAAAAAAAATCTAATGATTCCAGTCAACTAGGCCACAGAAATCGTCTTTTTTTGTAATCTGTGGTAAACTTTTGGCAAATCACAGCGCTCATTACACTTATTCCCAGCAGGGAAATCCCCAGTAACGTGCCAACGACGAAATTCCTTATAGGATTCGGAATTCCAGATCTCTTCCAATGTGTGGTCACGGACGTTTCCAAAGCTCATTTCGGTGTCATAATCCTGGGTACAGGGGACCACCTCGCCATTGGCCATGACGGTAAGCGAGGTCCAGGGATACTCACAATATTCGCTAACATAATGGGATTTATTCTCAATTTCCTCGTCATCTTCGAAATACCAGCGGTTATCCTGGCTTTTGACATAATTAAAGACGTCCAGCGGGTCGAAGATGCCCATAAACCGTGATTGGGTTTCCAAATCATCATTTGAGACGCCCATAGCGATCATTGTTACGACAATTGTTGTCTTAAACCCGCGCTTTTTCTTCAAATCGATGACTTTTTGGATATTTTCGAAGGAAGTTGTGAAATCGTTGCGTTTGCCGCGAATTTTCTTCTGGCCCTCGTCATCAAGGGCGTCAACGGAGAATTTCAGCACGCCCAGCCCCAGTTCCATCAACTTCTCGATTCGCTCAAGATTGATATTGGCCGGCACGCATGAGAAATAAGACGGGATATTGCGTTCCGAACAGGCCCGCACCCGGTCCAGGATATATTTATCCAGCAAGGGTTCACCGTACCCATGCAAAGTCACATGGCGGGCGACAATATGAAAATAGAAGCCGTTTTCGCTTTGGGTCTCCCTGGTCACGCCATAACGCTGCTCGACGAAATCCCAAAAGTTTTCCAACTCTTCCTCGCTGTAGGGGCGTACCTGATCAAGGACGTTCTCAAAGACTTTGTCGTCGATCCATTCATTCTTGCGCGTCATCAGCGTCGTGCGCGGACACATCACGCAGCTCATGTTGCAGTAGTTGGTTGTTTCGATATTAAAAACGTTGGGTTTGGGGTCGCGCAAGGCCTCTAGCTCGTCAATAACCTGCTCGGCGTCGCCCGGGCCGACACTTCCGGCCAGAATTCGCTCCTTCAGCTCAACCCCGTTCATAAAGAATTCGATACCGTACATCAGTTTCTCCGAAGCAGGAATTCGATATCCGGCGCCAGCTTCTCTGGCACCCAATTAACGACCTTCATATTACATAAGCAGGCATTTTTGGCAAACAAGCCAATTTCCCACATTCCTATACCGTATCACCAAATTCCTTAAGAGTTTGCATAAGCGCATTTTGCTGCACGTCACGCTCTTCGGCGTTTCGCTGATTGGAAGTGAATTGCATGATCCGGCGCTGCAGCTTTTTGGCGACGGGGGTCTCGCCCCAGCCAATTCCCTTATCAGCCATCGCCGGCTCATCACCGATTAATTGCCAGCAGGCATAAATGCCATCGCCGCCGTTTTTGATGAACGCCATGCGGAAATCATCCCAGGCGATATCCTGCTCAAGACCGTCAAAGCGTGCTGCAAAAGTGAAGCAACTGTTGACCTCACCGGCCGGTAATTTCTGCGGTCTTAGCAATTCAGACCTGGCCAACAGTTCACGGTAGCCGTTTCCGGCGGCAATACGCAAATCGACCAGTTCAACAATGCGCTCGGTTTGCGCCAGTGCGACAGCGCCGGTCAGTTCGGACATCCGGTAATTGAAGCCGATCCTGTCGTGGCGTTGCCAGTCAGGATTCTGGAATTTATCCCGGTCGATGCGAACCTTGCCCGAACGGGCCGTCAGATTGGCAAAGCCGAGCCCGCCAAATTTGCGGATTTCCATAGCCAGGTTTTCATCCTGACAGGTAATCATGCCGCCCTCCCCCGCAACCAGGTGCTTGGAGGCTTCAAAGGACCAGGAACCAGCGTCGCCAATGGTACCGCCAACGCGTCCCTTGGCGTCTTTTCCCAGAAAACATTCAGCGCAATCTTCAATAACCTTAAGCTCGAACTCTTTGGCCAGTGCCATGATTGCGTCCATATCACAAACCTGACCATACAAATGAACCGGCATGATGGCTTTGGTCTTTTCAGTAATTTTTGCCCGCACATCAACAGGATCGAGCAGGAAATCATCCCAACCAACATCGGCATAAACGGGCGTCGCCCCGCAAAACACCGGTGTCACCCCACACATGATCGGGGACAGGTTGGGGATAATGACTTCATCACCGGGTCCTACACCAAAAGCAGCAAGGGCCGCGTGCAGGGTGCTGGTGCCGGAATTAAAGGCAATGGCAAAGGGCTGGCCGAAGGTCTCGGCAAACAAGGCTTCGACCCGTTCGGTCATGGCCCCGTCTGCACCGGCGCGGAAACCATTGTCGAGGACTTCCTCTATGTATTTCATTTCGTTACCTGCGAATCGCCAGCTTTTACTCATATATCCACCTGCTCGTTAAATTGCTGTTGATTGAGGAGAAACTCCCCCTGGCGGTGCCAGTTAATATCAACCAATCCCAGTTGCAAAGCCTTCGCAGCAATTTCAGAACCCGGCGCATCTGTTGGCATAATCTCGTAAACACGACGAAAAAATTCGGCGTCTTCGGGATAATCCAGGGTCAGGCGCACATCCAGCCCGCGTTCGTTGTCGTTTAAGGGAATTTCAGCGATTCGCAGTCCCGCCGCCTCGATATAACGGGACACCACATCCGTATCTGCGTTCGGGTCCGGTACCAAAGCAAACATTCTGTCAACCGCCTGGGCGGTGAAAGCATACGTCAGCAAACCGCAAATGACATCCTGGGGAACCTCGTAAACATCCCCTGCCCCCCCGCGCAACGCCTCAGCGGCGCGTTTGGCGACATCAAAATCGACCGCCAGATCATCACCATCAATACAAACCATGGCGTCAGCATTATGCGCGGCCAGGCAATCATGCCAGCGCTTGATTTTATTTAGCCGGGCACCGCGAAAGACCGCCACCCCTTCTGCTGCGGCGAGATTGGCAAGACGATCATCACTGGCATCGTCACTGGTGCCAAAAACAACCTCAAGCCCGGTCAGCTTGGCTCGTTGAATAATGATTTGATACGTCTGCAAGTCGTCGGTTATCTGGGCAAAGCATTTTCCCGGTAACCGGCTTGAAGTCGAACGCGCATTGATGACGGCGATGATTTTCATGACATTCTGTCCTTTTAGATAAAATCGCTAGGAACAGTATCTACCTTATCCTCACCAACAATGGCAACCTTGTACAGGTGGCTATCATACTGTTAGAAGGTTAGCGATGATTATTCAACGCAACATTCGGGACTACCTGATCCTGGCCGATGAATCCATTCATGCGGCCCTTGGCAAGATCAGCAAGAACCAAAGTGGCTTCGTTGTCACCGTCACAGAAGAGGGTGCCGTCGAAGGAGTTTTGACCGATGGCGACTTCCGCCGCTGGATTGCCTCTGTCGAGGATTTGGACCTGAATATCCCGGTTAGCACAATTTCAAAAAAGCAGCCCTTCGTCACTTCTTTGAAAAATGATCCGGCAACCATCGCCGCCATGTTCAGCGAAGAAATCCGCTGGCTGCCGATCGTTGACCATAACAATCATATTACCGCCATCGCCTTTGCCGAACGGGGGCGTCTGACCATCGGTGACTTTGAAATCGGCGAAGGGTTCCCGGCCTTCGTAATTGCTGAAATTGGCAACAACCATAATGGCGAGATAGAGGTCGCCAAGCGCCTGGTTGATGAGGCTAGGCAAAGCGGTGCCGATTGCGTGAAATTCCAGATGCGGGACATGGCATCGCTTTATCGAAATACCGGTCAGTCAGACGACATCCGCGAAGATCTGGGCTCACAATACGTTCTTGATACACTGGCCCGTTTTCAGCTCGACAATGATGAAATGTTTAAAGTCTTCGACTATGCAAAGGAACAGGGCATCATGCCCCTGTGCACACCGTGGGATCTGATCAGCCTGCAACTGCTGGAAGACTACGGTATTGAAGCCTACAAGATTGCCTCGGCGGATTTAACCAACCATCAATTGCTGAGAGCCGCTGCGGCAACATCAAAACCGGTCATCGTATCGACCGGCATGTCCAGGGAATCCGAAATCATCGCCGCCGCCGAAGTGTTGCGCGAAGCCGGTGGATTGTTTGCCATGTTGCAATGCAATTCCACATACCCCGCGCCCTTTTCGAGCATTAATTTGCTCTATATGGACCGTCTAAAAAATATCGGCAAATGCGAGATCGGTTATTCGGGCCACGAACGCGGTTACGGCGTTGTTCTGGCCGCCGTCGCACGCGGTGCGCGGATCATCGAAAAGCATTTCACCCTTGATCGTTCCATGGAAGGCAACGATCACAAAGTCAGCCTGTTGCCCGGTGAATTCAAGGAAATGGTCCTTGCCATTCGCGATGTCGAAGCTTCCCTGGGCAGCGCTATGGAGCGCCAGCTAACGCAAGGGGAGATGATAAACAGGGAAAATCTCGCAAAAAGCCTGACGGCGGCCCGCGATATTCCATCGGGAACCCGGCTAACGGCGGAAATGATTGAAATCAAAAGTCCCGGGCAAGGTTTGCAACCGGACAGGTTGAACGACTTGCTGGGCCGGGTCAGCCAGCACGACATGCAAAAGGGCGATTTCTTTTTCAGCAGTGATCTTGAGAACAAGCGCGAGGAACCCCGGGCCTTTTCATTCAAACGCCCCTGGGGGGTGCCGGTCCGCTATCATGACTTTGCCTCAATGGCGTCTTTGATCCCGGCAGATTTACTGGAATTCCATTTCAGTTTCCGCGATCTGGAGGAAAAGCCGGAAGATCATTTTAAGGAACCTTTCGATTATCAGTTGATCGTCCACGCACCGGAAATTTTTTCCGGCAGCTACCTCCTCAATCTGGCCGTCGAAAACCCGGATGAAGCAGCCCGTGGGGTGCGCGAAATGCAACGGGTCGTAGACGTCACCCGAAGTATGAAACCGTTCTTCCCCAAAGCCGATTGCCCGTTGATTATCGCCAATGTCGGCGGCTTTACCGAAGCCGGTTTTATTGATGCATCCGAACGTCATGACATGTACGCCCGGCTGGCTGAAAATCTGTCAAAGGTTGACACCGACGGCGTCGAAATCATCCCCCAGACCATGCCGCCCTTCCCGTGGCTGTTTGGCGGCCAGCGCCATCACAACCTGTTTGTCGATGCCGACGAGATCGTCGACTTTTGCACAGCCGAAAACTTTCGTATTTGCCTGGATGTTTCCCATTCAAAACTCGCCTGCACCCATTTCAAGACCTCGTTTACCAGCTTTATTAAAAAGGTTTCCCCATTTGCCGCCCACCTGCATTTAGCCGACGCGGCCGGCGTCGATGATGAAGGCTTGCAAATCAGTGAGGGGGATATTGAATTTCCCGAACTGGCGGAGCTGCTGGAAGTTTCATCCCCGAATTCCAGCTTCATTCCGGAAATCTGGCAGGGCCACAAGGATATGGGTAGCGGCTTCTGGCTTGCCTTGAGCAGGCTGGAAAAGTGGTTTTAGCCAGCCTAAGAACACCACTGACGCCAAATATCACGCATGTGTCCGGAAAAAGCCTGAGCAAACTTCGCACCATCACACAGGGGCGAGCTGTCCATTTTCTCCCGCAGTTCAGCCCGCAATCCTTCAAGTCTGCCCGCATCTTTAGCAAGGCCCACTGCCAACCTGACGTAATCATCCTGATCATCGGCAACCAGCTCGGACAATCCAATTGTCGACAAATGGCTGAACGAATGGCGGCTTGCGAAGGTTTCCCCGGGCACGGTTATAACGGGCACTCCCATCCACAACGCTTCATACGTTGTTAAACCGCCGGAATAGGGGAACGGGTCGAGTGCTATGTCCACATCGTTATAGCGGGCGAACAATTCAGCGTGCGGCGAGGGGCCTTCCAGCGTCAATCTTGAGCCATCGATCCCTTCGGCCTCGAACAGGGTCGTCAGGCGTTCGGTGTTTGCGCTTGAATCAATGCCCTTGTACTTGATCAGCAAGTGTGCGTTTTCCACGCCGTCAAGAATTCTTGCCCAAACCGATACGACGTCTTTATTGATTTTGGCCGGATTGCTGAAAGAGCCGAATGTCACACCATCGTTTTTCATAAAAGGCGAAGCCCCGACCTTTGGGGCATAGGCAGGTGGGTCATAACACAGCCAGCCATCGGGCATTCTAAGGATGGATTCGCTGTAATACTGTTCATCATCGGGGAGTGTCGAATATTGATCTGACAGATAATAATCGATTGCCGACAGGCCCGTTGTTCCCACGTACCCGGCCCAGGAAACCTGCAAGGGGGCAGGCTTGCGGGCAAAGACAAGAAGCCGGTTGTTGGCGGAATGTCCGGTCAGATCAATAAGGATATCAATCTCATCGGCCACAATGATTGTTGTCAAATTCTCATCAGATTCCCACCTGACATCACGCCAGAAATCGACCGCAACCTTATTACGTTCCGACAAGTCATCATCAATGCCATCTGAATAGACGATGGTTTCAATTTCGTCCTTCGGCAAATTTTCAAACAGGCGAGCGGCAAAATACCCGACCGGATGACGTCCCAGGTCCGGTGACACAAAACCGATACGTAGGCGTCGCTCAGGGTCAGCCGTGTTTTGATGTTGCGGCCACTGCGGCCGCAACGGCTTGCCATGTTGTTCGTCCCACTGGATGTGCAATTGGTAAAGAGTTTCGGCGTTATGACCCAGCCTATATTGTTCGGCCAGCAGCAAATTTGAATGGGTATCGGCGGAGGTTGGGCTAAGGGCGAGGGCCTTTTTGTAACTCGCCAGTGTGTCGTCCAGATTGCCTAAATCCTGCTGCACATTGCCAAGATTATTGTGGGCCTCGGCCAGATCAGGGTTGATCGCGATGGATTTTTTATAGCTCGCCACCGCCTGATCCAGCTGGCCCAGATCTCTTAACACATTACCAAGATTATTGAGGGCGTCAACATAGCCGGGCTTGATGTCGAGAGCCCTGTTAAAGCAGGTGACCGCTTCATCCAGTTGCCTAAGGTCTCGCAAGGCATTGCCAAGGTTGTTTTGGACCTCCGCAAAATTGGGTTTAATGGCAAGGACCTTTTGATAAATGGCCACGGCTTCATCCAATTTCCCCATTTCGCTGCAGGTAATGCCCAGGTTGTTTTGCGCGTCAATGTAATCGGGTTTGACGGCGAGAGCATTTTGATAACTGACGCCGGCTTCCTCCAGTCGCTTAAGCTCCCGTAGCGCGTTGCCAAGGTTGTTATGGGCTTCGGCGAAATCGGGCTTGATCGAGACGGCCTGCCGGAAAGCCGTTACGGATTCCTCCAGCATTCCCTTTTCCTTGAGTGCATTACCCAGATTGTACAGCGCGTCGAAATGCTTCGGTTTGACGGTGATGGCTCGCTTGTAAGACTCAATGGCATCATCCAGTTTTCCCTGACCGCGGAAAAGAACCCCTAGATTAAAATGACCGTCTGCATATTTCGGGTCCACCTGCAGGGCCTTCTGGAAGGCTTCAATGGCTTCCTCCACCCGCCCCTGATGAGCCAGTTGCTCACCCAGAATGCCATGATGATTGGTCTTTTTACCTGTCTTCTTTGCGGCTTTTGCCTGTAGGCGGCGTTCTCTTCTATTCATCAGATTGATCGCTTGTTTTCACACGTTAAAAATTTCACGAAGGCTGGCGTTTATCTCGGTGAATACGGGTTCCCACGGATCGTTCATCTCTTTGCTGTGAAAATGAGAATTGGGGAACCACATGGCATCATCGGTGCCCAGCATGATTGTGTGGGCGGTCTCGCCAATAAAACCCAAAGTCCGCATACCCAGCGCCCCGGATAATTCAGACACGGTCGACAGGCAGGAAACAACGATGTCCAGGCTGCACATCAACGCCGCGACGCCATCAATATCGTCCTTTAGGTCCAGGTCTTCCCAGGTATGAATGGTGACCCCGTAGTCCTGTAACGCCTGGGCGATATCGGCATCGGCATCGGCGTATACCAGGCTGATGAAATCAACACCCGGGGTGGTTAACAGGGGTTCCATCTCCTTGATTGATGCATAGAAGTGGCGGGAATCATCTTTAACGACAGAACTGTTCCAGTTGAGACCGATTTTAGGTCTCGCACTCATTGCGGCCAATCTGGCTTGCCAGAATGCCTGTTTTTCGGGGTCTGGTTTCAAGTACGCGTAATCATCATCAAGGGTCGGAAAGGATTCAAGTGTCGGGCGGATGAAGCGTCCCAGACTTGGGAATGAACAATGAAAATCGTAGGGGCGTTTTCCATGCTCCGCAGACGCATACGGGAAGGGGCGGACCTCCGCTCCTTCAAAAGAGCGGCTGAATAAATCGACCAGACGTTCCGTACATTCGATGGTCACCTTGCCGCCTTGTTTCAGGACATCGGGAATCATGCTGGCGTACAGGATTTCGTCACCAATACCCTGCTCGCCCCACAGAATGATTTCCTTGTCATGCAAGGGTGTGCCGTCCCACAGGGGATGCTTGAAATGGCGGTGTGTGGAAAGGTAACTGCTGGCTTTATCACGCCATTCGTAGCGCTGCCACCCCTGTTCCAGGTCCCCTTGTTCAAAATGAACCAGACCCAGATTGAGCTGGGCATCGGCAAAATCGGGCTTTATCTCAACAGCGCGCCGCCAATGCGCTTCGGCTTCCTTACGTTTGTCCATCTGGCGCAACACATGGCCCAGGTTATTATGGGCTTCGGCATGTTCGGGTTGGGAACCGATGGCATCACCTAGATGCTTAACCGCCTCATCCGACGCGCCCTTGCTGCGCAGGGCGTTGCCAAGATAATAACTGGCCTCGGCAAGATCGGGATTGAGTTCAAGCGCCTTTGTGTATTGTTCCGTGGCTCCTTCGATATTGCCGGTGCCTTGCGTTGCGATGCCCAGATTAAAATGGGCTTCGACAAATTCAGGGTTGGAGTCCAGTGCCTTGCGATAATAGACAATGGCCTCTTCAGGCTTGCCCAGAACACGCAGCGTGTTGCCTAAATTATAATTTGCCTCGCTATAATCCGGATTGATATCCAGGGCTTTTTTATAGTGGGTGCTGGCCTCTTCCAGTTGCTTCTGGCTTTCGAGCAAAACACCAAGATTGTAATAGGCTTCGGCATATCCAGGATTGTACTGCACCGCCAGATTATAGTGTTTGACGGCCTCGTCCATGCGCTCAAGGTCTTTTAAGGTATTGGCGTAATTGTTGTGGGCAAGGGCGTTGTCCGGCTGAATTTCCAACACTTTGAGGTGATGCACCACCGCGTCATTTGGCTTTCCAAGGGCGCGTAGGGAAACCCCCAGGTTGTTATGCGCCTGCGGGTAGCCGGGTTGCAGGATCAAGGCCCGGTTATAATGGATAACCGCCTCCCGATGGCGGCCCGTTTCGGCCAAACTGTTGCCCAGATTGTTCTGCAGTTCAGCATTGTCAGGATCGACCGCTAACGCCTTGCCGATAAGATCAGCAGCGCGCCCGAAATCGCCCTGCTGCATGGCAATCCCACCGAGCAATTGATTGGCAAATCGGTTGCCTGGATCAATTCTCAAGACCTGATTATAGGCATCTTCAGCCTCGCTTAACTGGCCGGATTTTTGAAACTGAACCGCCTGCTGCAACAAAGGCACGATGTCAGCAGGTCTGCCTTTACTTGCCAACTTTCGATTTTTTTTCGGTTTATTGAGGTGGCGTTTCGATTTGCGACTCATAAAAACATTCAGCCCGCTTTCAAAGCGGTTCCCAAGAATAAAGTAAACAGAAACTCATTATGGATTGATCATGTCAAAGATTCATTACCGTTGGGTAAACTCTCTTTCCGCAACAACCCGACAGTTTGTAGGGTGTAGTTTAAATTCATTCTAAAAAGCATTGTGCTGTGATTTTTTTAAAGTTATGCTATATTAACCTTCGCTTTCTAGAATTGAACCAGCGGACAACATCAGAATGATGAACGTCAAGACTTTGAAAACCACCGCCCACAATGACATCCGGAACGTTGTTTCGGCCTTGGGCGTTGCCAAATATTTCCGTTTGACGCGACCGCTACTTCTGCCCCGTCAAGGCTTTGGGGCAATCCTGCTACGGAGAATATAGCAATGCGCGTTCTATTGGTCGTTTACGATAATGATTCCTACACCCACCTGTTTCCCATGGGGCTTGGCTATATTGCAGCCGTACTGGAAAACGACGGACACGATGTTGAGGTCTACAACCAGGACTTCCATCACTATCCGGATTCTCACCTGACCCAATTTCTTGACGATCACGAATTTGATGTCGTCGCCGTCAGCGTCATCGCAGGCTACTATCAATACAGGAAACTGCTATCCATTTCGGCGGCCATCAACGCATCGAAACAGCGACCCCTTTATATGCTCGGCGGATACGGTCCGACACCTGCCCCTGATTATTTTATTGAAAAAACCGGTGCCGATATCGTTGTTATGGGCGAAGGGGAAAACACCGCCGTCGCCCTGATGAAGGCGCTTGAGGATAAGACACCGCTTGCCGATGTGACCGGCATCGCCTTCAAGGATGGCTCAAAGGTAACTGAAAATCCGCGCCGCCCCCTGATCGAGGACCTGGACAGCATTCCCTGGCCCGCCTATCACAAGTTTCCCATCGAATATTACCGGCTGGAAAAGGAACCGCGCTCTGCTGCGACGGATTTTGGTATGCCGATGATGTCGGCCAGGGGCTGCACCTTCAAGTGCACCTTCTGTTACCGCATGGATACGGGATACCGGGCTCGCGACCCGATCAACCTGCTCGATGAAGTTGAATTCCTGCACAAGGAATACGGCATTACCTATGTGTCCTTTCAGGATGACCTGTTGATGTCATCGGTTTCCCATACGGAAAATGTTTGCCGCGAGTTCAAGAAGCGCAACTTGCCGGTTAAATGGAATTGCAACGGGCGCCTGAATTATTGTTCCGTCGAATTGGTCAAGATGATGAAGGACTCAGGCTGTGTCTTTATCAACTACGGCATCGAATCAATGGATGATCAGGTTCTGAAGAACATGAAAAAGGGCCTGCGCACCGACATGATCGTCAAGGGCATCGAGATGACCCTTGAGGCCGGTATCAGCCCGGGCCTGAACATGATGTTTGGCAATATCGGTGACACCCGTGAAACCCTGAAAAAGGCTGTCGATTTCCTGGTTAAATATGATGACTTCGCACAGATGCGAACGATCCGCCCGGTCACCCCCTATCCCGGTTCTCCCCTGTATTTCGACGCCATCGAAAAGGGCCTGATCAAGGACATCGAAGACTTCTACGAAAACAAGCATGTCAATTCGGACCTGCTGGCAGCCAATTTTACCGAGTTGAGTGATGACGAGGTTTACGAATGCCTGACAGAGGCCAACACCACGTTACTCAACAATTATCACGACATGGCAAAAAAGCACGCCCTGGAACAGGTTACCAATCTTTACAAGGACCGTCAGGTCGGCTTCCGGGGGTTCCGCCAGCTTTAAGGTTTCTTCGCGATGGCGATGAGGGTGTCCGACCAGTTTCTCTGGCACAGGAAATTTTTGTAAGCACGGTCGAACTCTTCAGTCGGAATGTCCTTGTAAATTTCGTGACCACCGGGTTTACCGTGCCGCAGCCAGTATAAATGGTTGGCATATCCAAAGCGCTGGAAAGGTGTGATTTCAATATCAACGAAGCCCGCCGCTTGCAGATAATGATCAATGGACCCCTGGGTGTGAAGGATCAGGTGCTCGCTCCAGAAACCGAAGTCGTAAAAGGCTTCCAGTTCCATTTGTTCGATCAGAAAATCCCTGGCGTGAGGGATTTCAACGATGATCACGCCGCCGCTCTTCAACCGCTCCCAGGCGTCCCTCAAATGAACAAGTTGGTCTTCCAGATGCTCAAGCACATGGAACATGGTGACGACATCAAAGGATTCTACAAAATCAGAAAAGGTCGGCTTAACCTGCACCGCATCACCCAGACGCCGGTCAATGTCGCTTATACATTCGAGGCGCAATTCAACACCGCTGACCTTCGAGGCGACACCAACACACTGATCCAGAAACAATCCATGGCCGGTACCAAAATCGCAAAGGGAGCGGTTTTCCAGAAGTGATAGAAACTGATCCAGGCGGCGTTCTTCATCCTCCAGTTTCTTCGAGCGGACGACGCCACCCTCAATGGTATGAGACAGGTGTTCATCGCCATCAAGATCGCTGCCATCGCCAGCTTCCGTATAAAACCGCTGGCCGGGAATCTCGCCCAGAAAAATAACCCGCGTTTGACGATCAACCAGAACCGGAATTTCCATATCCCGGGTGCGATGGTGAATGATCTCGATACAATCGGTCGATACCAGCTTGCGATCCAGCAAAGAGCGATAGATCGAATTGGTCGCGTATAAATTTTCCAGATCCGGTTTCATCTTACCCTGTTGGTGTCGTTTATCTGCATTTCCGACTCCTGATTGGTCAGAATGATATCGTCAATAATGATGCAGCGATAGATTCCTTTATCGGCACCCCCCAGGGAAAGGGATTATTAACCTGGTGCCCCTTAAAATCATCATGGCTTTTTAAGCGGCACGCAAAAAATAAGAACGCACGCTGGGGAATTATTCGGGAATATTGTATAAAGACCACAGAGATCATGGATAGTATTGAACAAGAAATAATCTTGGGAAAAGTTGAGATCCAGGAGGGTAAATTCGAGGAAGCCTCCCTGCGATTTAAACAACTGCTGGGTACGCACCCGAACAATGCAGAGGTTATCCACGGGCTTGCCGTCATTGCAACACAAACCAACGATCTTGAAAATGCCGTGGCCCTGGCCAATAAGGCTGCCCAACTGTATGCGGCGGAGCAATACTGGTCCACTGAGGCGGTCGCATAATGTGGCTGCG